>OFQY01000747.1_pt1 | contig 11558 bp, 18 predicted proteins | sample 1542991 | NCBI WGS metagenome assembly OFQY01 (sample SAMN07774224, study PRJEB24372) | wastewater metagenome | isolation source: Exp Tend VB 10WW | collected 2016-02
GCTACGGCTACGGCTCCGGCCACGGCCACGGCCACGGCGACGGCCACGGCCACGGCCACGGCTACGGCGACGGCTCCGGCTCCGGCGACGGCTCCGGCTCCGGCGACGGCCACGGCTCCGGCTACGGCTAGAGTCTTAGCAACACGCGGCAATGGCGAGTGGAGGCCACGATCACGCGCAAAGAGGGCCGTCGTCGCCGCGTGGAAATCGATTCTGTAACTTCATTTCCGTTGAGCACGGGGTTCGCCCCGTAAAACGCGCGCAGGTTGCAAGCCCTGCGAAAGGGAGAGTGGGTCATGAGCACAGGAATCAATTTCGTTGATATTGCCCCGTACGGAAAAGCTGGTACGTATTGGGATTCGCGCGGCCATGACCCGCCGCATGCGGCAGGATGGTTTGCCGACGCTGAGTCTGTCGCGGACGATTGCGACGCTCCCGATGTTGTGCGATTGTTGGCGCGTATCGAGGCCTTAGAGCCGACCGTCCGTGAGCGTGGTACCCGTACACAGTTCCACGAAGCGCGTTTGATTCTCGGCGAGCTTTTGCACGGCGCGCTGCGTATTACGCAATGGAACTGGCTCGCGTCGCCGACGCGAGAAGCGAGCCGCAATGACGATTTAATCCATGTTGAGGTCGTGGACGATATCGTGATTATGTGGGTCGATGGTCGGCTTGCGCGTATTCGGGCGCGACGACACGCGTTGCACGCGTTCCGTGAGGTCGGGAATCGATTCAATTCGCGCCGCCATGGCCAGGTGAAAGATTTTCTGTTTCATGGTCGGCGGTTTACCAATGCCGATGCGTACGTGTTGGCGCACGTTGTCGGGGCGGAAGAGCAGAGTCACCCATTGGATCGGCGTACGCGTACGTTTGCGCTACCAGATGGTTCGCTGAGTACCGCCATTGTTGTTGATTAGCTAATGCGTTTCTCGGCCATTCTCGCCGCCGTACGGGTAACGCCGTTGGCGGCTTTGCCCATTGAGGATATTATATGATTGCATTGCGCACAAGTCACGGTGTTTGCCCAGCGGGCCCGACGGAGGGCGCCTGTCTGCAATGGTTCCGCCTTGCAAACGGTGTCGTCGTTTCGACGTTATCGTATCCGCAATTTGCGGAGATTTTGGTCAGGTCGCCGCGCGACTGTCCCATCGTGAGCGACTTATCCTCGCTCACGTTCAGGCGCTCCTCTCAGAAGCAGTTTTACCGCGGGTATTCAGCGCGCCAGTTGCGCGGGACGCGGTTCGTCACTGCTCCGCGCACATGCGCGGAGCAGTGGCTTCAATCGTTCGGGGCGGTCGAAATCGATTGTCCCGAGCAGTAGTCATCTTGTTTGTACTCTCGCCGCCATGGTTCGTCCTGGCGGCTTGGGTGCGTAGGAGGTTCTCGTGATTCGATTCTGTAGTTTTGTGGTTTTCTGCTTCGCGCTCATAGCGTGTGGCAATGGTTTGCCCGTGTCGTCGTTTGACGCGGGCATTGACGGGGCTGGCGGCGACTCGATTGCGAGTTCGTCCGCGAGCACAAGTTCATCGTCCAGCGGTTTTCCTGCGGATGAGTGCGTTGGTAGCATTGCGCTACTCGCTCCATTCAACGGGGATTTTGGGTACCCATATTTCGAGGATGGTACTCATGCTTGTCGGCGGTTCGTCCCGGCCACGTACCCTACGGCGTACACGATCGCGCGTATATCGTGGGACACTGGAGGACCTTGCGAGGTTGCCCCCATGGGCACCTACGCCGTCGCGCAGAAAAACACATTGACGGGCTTTGTGTTCGCACCGGAGATTGTCGTGCCGATCGACGGCGTGATCCCTATTGTTGCCACGGTCAACGCAGGCGAGGTGCTGTTCGTTTGCGCCGTGCTTTCTGTGTCGCCACGGTCGTGCGTGTCGGCGTGCCACGACAAACTAGATCCCGATTCTTTTTGGGGTGACACTGGCCCTGATGGGAAAACGCTCGTGCCGTCGGTCCTCGAATCACTCTCCGTTTCGCCGACCGCTTCCGCAGCGGTCACGTTCGGCAATGACAAACAACGCCTCTTAATTGAGGCGTTATAGGATGGTTCTCATGAATAGATTTGTTTTGGCGCTCGTATGCGCCGCAATGGTTTTTCTGGGCGCGGCAATTGCCGTTGCCGGATGGCATTATCCAACCACGGCGGCATGCGCCGCCCACGTTGAGTTCCGCGTGAAAGGCGGTAAAACGCAGTCGTTTCGTGTGTCTACGTCGAGCGAGGATCCTTTGCCGTCTGGGCAAGGAACGCCGACAAGCGCGAAGATGCACGCGTCGTCTGTGCTCGTTGGTGCGGCATTGCGCACACGCTACGCGATAGCAGGCGAGCTTGGCATTTCGCCCAAAGACATCGAGTCGTTCCCCTCTTTCGGCGTGGATAGGCACGTGTGCTGGGATGGTCCCATGCCAGACTCGGCGCGACAAACCATTGCGTCTTGGCCAGCACCAACTTGGCCAGCGTCAAAACCGGCGCGAAGTGGCTTAGCTTGCCGCGGGATCGTGTACTTTCGGAAGTATGTTGCAACCTCCGAAGGAACCGAGCTTGGCGCATGGGAATGGCACGTGCTCGACGGCTTTGGTTTGGCCGGGCCGCAAACCGCCGCACAATCGCAGCACGACAAGGATCTGGGCAAACTCGTTCCCGCGGGCGTGTTTGTCTCAGGGCCATTCTCGCTTTGCTGGGATGGCGCAAAACCAACGCTTCCGCCGCTTGGATGGGGCGATCACGCTAACGTGCGGTGGTAATCACCGCCCACGTCCAAATAGACCCGCCCTAACGCCTCCACAACCACGCCCTAAGCCTATCCCACCACGACCACGGCTTTCCAATCTTCTCACCCACCACGCACCAATGCTCGAAGCGTGGCAAGCGCGTATTCGATGGAGTTCGTCATTATCTCTACCCCTACCACGTAAATTGTTTATGTCGAGGGCATTGGAGAATTACTTCAACGATATGGATAAGGCGCCGGTGACCAGTGGCGAATCGTGTACGCGAAGTAATCTTCAATGAGCCAACGGACGGCACGAGTATCGGCGCCGCGTCGCAATGAAAGAGCAAGGTAGCCCCGTGGATTCATGGTTGCACGTAATTCGATGCCTGTACTCTCGGTGAATTCGAGCGCGTCGGCAATGGCCTCGGCGAGATCTACTTTGCGATCGTCATTGAAGCGTCGCAACTTGCACACGTAATACCATTCGGGAATAATGCTGCACGTGTCGGTTGTCATCGCCTAATTGTTTCTGATTAACGAATTGTTTTGTTTCAAAGTTTTCTTTTTCAAGCTATAACCTCGTGCAAATAGTTTGGCAGGACAGACTGATCGATGCGCGTCTCGGATGGCAGGGGTCGAACAGTCTGGGCGGGGCTCGGGGAGTCGGCGCGTGCCCCCCTCCCTCAGTTCCGCTCACATCGTAATCAAGAACCAACGCCCGGGATGCTCACTATTCCGCCCGTTATTTCGATTCGGATTTCCAAAATTCGCGGTCCTTTTCAAGCGCGTCGATCGCGAGCTGGCAATTGGCGTTCGCTGCCTGCATGTCGGCGGCACGCTTTTCCAATTCAACGATCCTATTTCGCTGCATCTCGATCGTCTCCAGCTTCTCCAGATCGCTCGCCTTCACGGCTGCGTTTGTCGCATCCTTCGCGGCGAGCACAGGTGCGACAAGCGCCTCCAACGCGCGTCGAACGTTGACGGCGCTTTCCTCGGCGTCGTACTGTTTGCGCTCATAGGCATCAACGATTGCCGCCTCGATCGCCCTTACACTCGGCAGCTCAACTGGCGCCTTGGCCAGTTCAGAGAGCACGGCGCGTATGCCTTCTCGGACGCTGCTTTCGTTGTCGTGGTACGCAACGCGAAACGTTTCAGCCAACCTGTCCACAAGTTCGCCCTGGAACACACGCGCCTCGTTCGTCGGTTCCACATTTTCCGCGACGTCACAAAATTGATCCTTGCGCCGCTCTGCAAGGGCAAACCTTGCCAGGCTCCAAGCTGCCGTAGTGAGAAATTCCCACGTGCCGCTTTTCTCCGAAGCCCACAAAAGGCACGTGTAGTTTGCTGCTGCCTTGTCCAAGAACTTTTGTTCGTCTTTTGTTACGCCCATCATGGCTCATTGCTCCAAACTTGCGCCCTTGCGCGTCGACATCGCCATACGCTACCCGCGCAACTCGTGCCACTGGTAAAGTTTTGACCAGTTGGTCCGGGTGAAACATCGAAGGCTGCATTATTTAACGATTCCGCGGTGTTACGCAAAGTGCGTTTCTAAAAAAGAAACATGTTGGCGCGTAACATGGGCACGTGGCAACGTCGTCGCATGCCGAAGCGCACACACAAAACCAAGTTGCACATATACGTACACGACAAACTCGTGGAGGACGCCGAGACCATCTACCGGGCACAAGTTGCCGCGGGTGTCAAGGGCGCAAAAATCACCACTGTCCAAGTGCACTGGGCACACCTTGGATGGCTTATTGATCGCGCAGCAACAAAGCGCGAAGTCTCCAAAATCATCCGCGACTTTAAGGCGGGCAAGCCACTCGTCCTTCCCGCAAGCGAACCGGAGGCGTCATGAGCCCCGCTGATCTTGCGTTTGTTGAGGGAATCGAAACCGACGAAGGCACGGTGGGCTATGGCAATCCAAACGAGGCCGCTCTTCGTGCTTGCGCGGCTGCTCGGAAAGAGCGAGAGCGTTCCGTTTCGCTCCAAGACAAACTCGTTGAGGAAACGGCACAACGCGACGCCTTACAAGAAAAAATTGACGCGATCGAGCAAAGCACGGGCGAACTGTGCACGCTTTGCGGATGGGCGATGAAGTTCCCCGACGCTCCTTGTCGGTGCGAGCTGGAGACGGAACGCGACGCCTTGCGCGCTCAGCTTGACGAAATGCGAAGCGCGTCGGTCGAGGTTTTGCGCCACTCGCTTGAGAAAGGCGAGCAGCTCGCCAAACTAGAAGCTACTGCAAAGCTCGTGCTCGGTTTGTTGCACGAGTCGAGTATGTGCGACGAAGGATGCGATTGCGTCGACTGCCAATGTCTCGAAGCGCTTAACGCGTTAGAGCTGCGAGAGTAGCCGCACCACTGCCGTCTCAACATCGCGCCCAGGCCATCCCGATCTGGGCGTTTTCTTTTGTCAAACTGAAGTGCGATTTTGAACTCAAGACGCAACTTCGCTTTCGAGCTTCTCTCTTGCTGCGCCTCGGGTCCTCGTGCTCCGTCAGTGCATGCGAGGGCGCCGATCGTTCCAGCTTCCGGTTCGCCTCCCCGCCCGCATCCGGATCCTTCGAAGTCTCATCCTCCGAACTCATGAGCCTTTGAGGGGGACCCGCTTGCGGGGGAACTTGGAAAGTTCCTTCTGCTCCTCCGGACCCGGTCCGCGCGAGAAGAGCGGGTTTGTCCTGTTCTGTCAAGACGGTAATTTCATGTCCACGGGGAAAGACAAACGCGGCGCAAGTTTCTCGCGGGCGGCGTAGGCAGTTGCCGAAATAAAAATCTACATGGCGCTTTCCGGTTGCGTGGCCCCTTCTGTCGCCTATGATCATAGGAACCTATGACGATAGGACCATAGGAGCCTATGAGCAAAGCAACGCGAAAGAAGCCTATTCAGCAAACACTGTTCTTTGGCGCGCTCCGAGGTGCGACCTATTCGAGAGGTTAAAGCGTGGAGGCACGTGACCCGGTGGAAGTCGGTTCCGCTGCTGGAGTGTGGTCACGAGGGCGATCCGCACATCGGCGACGGCGACGGACCCAAACGCAAGCGGTGCACCCTTTGCGGGGCGTATGGCGAGGACAGCGAAGGATTGAAATTCAAGATGGTGGACAAAAATGAGTCGTAAGAAACCGGGCGTTTCGTTTTTTGTGACGATACCGGCCGATGACTACGAGCGGATCAAGGCGTCGGCTAAGCTCGCGTCGCAGGAAGGCGAGCCGGTTGACGCTCGAACAATGATCGACAATGCAATCCATACTGGGACAGTTATGCAAACGCGCTGCCATGGTTGCCGCTCGGGCAAGTGCTCGCGGCATGTTGCGATGGTCCCATCGTTGGCTGCCGCCGCAACATCAGCAGCGCTTTGCAACGCAACGCCATCGCCAGCGGATGTTACCATCGCCGATAGCCACCGCGGCGCGAACTTGAGGCGCGAAACGACGGATTACAATCCGTCGTCCACGGTACCGCTTAATTTGGACAAACCTGGCAAAATCTCCGGGAATTTGCCAGAAAAATCCTTCGATGAATCGGTGGCGCAGAAAACGTTTGTCATTGCAACGGTTGAGCCCGTGAAGAAGCCCGAACGGAAGCCGCGCGCGAAGAAAGTCATTACCGAAGACTCGCCCGAATTCACGCGACTGATCGACGTGTATCACGTTGAGTTTGTGCGGGTACGCAAAGAAAAACCTGCGTACACCTCGCGAGACTTTGCCGCGTTTCGATCGCTTCTCGCGTCGCAAGGGTTTGGCCGCGCATGTGAATTGATACGGAACGCGTTCGCCCATGGGTTTTGGGCGAATAAGGTCACGATCCGCAAAATTGCAGATAACCCTTCGGAGTTCGTCGGGGACGTCGCAGCGTCTGTGTTTCCGGCTCGAAGCCGGTCTACGATGCAAACCGAGGACGTGGATTGGTTCCAAGGCTCGGACCTAGAGAGTACGGGGTCATGAAACAAAAATCGTTTGTCGAGAATAACGAAGGACGCATCGATGGGGATCGTATGAGCACACAGGAATTGACAGACGACGATCTCCGAGCTGCTACAAAGCGTGCGTCGGACCGGGTAAAGAAAGAGCGGCTTGATGTTTGCGATCGAAACAAGATCAGTGCGACCATCATCCGAGCGGGAATCGTGTCGCCAAAGCTCGTGCAGGCGTCGCCCAAGTGTTCGAACCCGTGGTGCCTGTACCGGATGGCAACAGACCGCGAAAGAGCCCGGGGGGTGTGTGATGAGTGCACAGCGGGCGAGCTGCAGAAGACTCGACAGCGCGAGCTGCTGGAGAGGATCCCGCGCGGCTTCCGTGGTGCGTCACTCGAGGTCCCATCGCCATCCATTCCCGCCGACAAGGTCGCAGAGGCGAAAGCGTGGCTTGCTGGGTCGGGGCATCTGTTGACCATCAGCGCGCGTCGCGAGAGGGCAGGGAACGGCCGTCGGTGGATCGAGAATCCTACGGCGGCCGGAAAGACAACCCTTGCGGGCATGGTTGCAAATTCTGCGATTGCCATGGGCAAAACGATCGAGTGGTTCGACGCCGCCGACCTCGACCCCGTCATTGATGCAAAAAAAGCCGCGACGACTTACGAGCGGATCTTGGCATGCGACTTTCCAATCATTGACGGATATGGGAAGGAGCTTGCTGGTGCGATTCCTGATTCTGATATCGCCATTCGACGCAAGGGTTTTTCCGCGAAGCTTCCAAACAAAATCCACACGTGCCGTAAGGGTCAACGGTTTGTTGTTACCCTCGACATCACCGGAGAGCTTGGAATCGCATCATACGGCGCTGCTGAGTTTCGCCGAATCGCATCCCCACGAAATGCAACGATCATCGTGTTGTCACGAAACGACGCGCTGGATGTTGCGCGACTGTAAAGAAACCATGGCAAATCCACGCCCCAAACCGCCGCCTAAAAACTCTACGCCGTGGCGAAACGATATGCACAGAAAACGCTTTTCAAGCGATAGGCAACCTGACCCAAACTCAAAAGGGTCGCAGGATGCAAAACGAGCATTGCAGTACGAAAACCTGCCAAAGAAGCCACCGGGGAAAAAATGAACGAAGACATTCTATTCTTGCCGGTCAAGCCAAAGTGGTCAAATCTCATTATGAGCGGTCACAAGGTCCTTGAGCTGCGCAAGCGGGTTCCAAGAAACGGACAAGGCAAGCCGTGTGTGATATATGAGTCGTCGCCCACGTGCCAGATTCTAGGGTTTGGCATTTTATCGCGGCATCATGAGATTGTCCTGGTGCACGCCCCGACAGCCAAGCAATTGGCGCAGGCATGCGTCACGCGTGAAGAGCTGATCAAATATGCCAGCGGAGTCGAGCACGTGTTTGCGCTTGAGATAATCGCGTCAAGGTCATTCGCCAAACCGATTCCGCTCAAAACAATGCGCACAAAATGGCGACTCGAACCGCCGCAACAATGGCGATACATCGACAGGAAAACGTTTGACGAGATTGTCGAGGCGGGACGATGAATGAGCCGCTCGTAATTCCAATGCATACGGTATCCGAGACAAATAAGGCGGATCATGAGCACTGGTCAAAACGTCACAAGCGCGCAAAAGAACAGCGCGGGCTCGTGAGACTGTTGTGCCAATCCAAACTCAAGAAACCGCCAATTCCGTGCGTCGTGACGCTGACTCGAATTGCGCCGCGAGCGCTTGACCCGTCAAACCTTGTCGGTGCATTGAAGCACGTGCAAGATGGTTTTGCCGATTGGATCGGCGTGGACGATAAGCACGACAAGCTCGTCAAATACGAATACAAACAAGAGAAGGGCACACCGAAGACGTACGCCGTGAGAATCGAGATTGTCGAGGCAAACGCATGAAATACTGGGACCATATTCGGGAATTTGCCGAGCTTGAACGCAAAGGCCGGCGTTATCCAGAGGCCAACTATTCCGCAATGGTCGAACAAAACAACATTGCATATCCACGTGTCAGGTGCGCTCTTCAGCGCGCACTCGTCAAGGAGGGCATTGACGGTCCATTTGAGATACGTCAAAACTTCCGCGATGCGGGCTTTGTGTGCGAAATAAACACAGAGGACCAGTTGCTGATTCAACAGATACAAACGCTTGTTGAAAGGTGCGTCCCTGCGAAATACAGCGTAAAGATTGTCGCGGCGAACCAATGAAGCGCAAAAAGAAACGAGCGCAACGCAAAGACGCGCCAGACAAAACGAAGATCGTGCACTTTGATTCTTGCGGGTCGGAATGGGGCATGATTGTGCACGCCGACAATCAGCTTGCCTATGGCGAATGCGTGCACGTCACACGCAATGGCCAAGGATGCGTCGCTCGGCTCATGAGGAACAAATGACAATGCTCGCACGAACCTACCCAATGAAAACGTCACGGCTCAACCCTGACGAACCAAAGAAGCCGACAACGCTTTTCGACCACTTTCGCGCCAATCCACGAGGCGCTACGTCGTATCCGGAATGGCTAAATGATCGCGTCTGGGAATTGCTGCAACGGCCAGCGGTTCGCGAATGTAGGCTATTGTCCGGGGCATTGTACGCGGCCGACCACGGTCCACTTTTCCAAATGCTTCGTCAATGCAGATCGTACGACATCGGATTGCAACGGCGCGCAGTTCTCAAAGGCGGCACAATCATAAAAGAATGGTTGCCAGAAACAAAAGAATCGCACAACGTCAAGAAAACGTGATAACATAGAAACGGAGGTTTGTCATGGGAATGAATAAGAGATTGTACCTTGGACCATACGTCAAGTGCAATCGAATGCAGGCGGGCGTATTTGTTGCGGAGATTCTAAACGAAGTAATGTTCACGATTCGCGGAGAAGACGGCGATGAAAGCTCTGTGCTTCTCGCGCCAAATGTTTCACGCGGCAACGATCCACGACCTGACTTTGATGACGAATCGGCATTTGGCTTGGAGCTGAGCGGAAACGCGCCGATGATCGAAATGGAGTGGCTTAAGCAAATGTTCGCGCCCGAAATCAAGAAACTGGTCGAGGTGTGCGAATCGGTCGAAATTAAATACGGATTGCACCAATTCTACTCATAACCACGTAAAACCATAGAAGGGGCGAAAGAATGAAGCAGAATAAGTTTGCTGGCGCAATTGTCGGAAGCATGCCGCGTTATCGACTAACGCTGGAAAGTGGCATTGGCGTGGTCATAGGCTACACGAACGCACGGATTGAGGACGCGCTCGCGAAAGCCAAACAAGCTCTCGTGACTGGTCACGCAATGGACCCAATGCGAGGTCCAGACGGTACGCTACGGAACGGCTCGGAGTGGCTTGACCCTGACCTGGAAGCGCTTGTCTTGAAGTTCTACAAGGGCGCAGAGTGGCACTGCACGACGTCGCGGTTTTCGTCGCTTGGGTCGTTCAGTATCCCAACGGCGTTCTTTGCGACGGTCAACGGCGAACCGATCGCCATCTTCGCGCCGATGAGCACCGACGCCGAGAAGAGTCACCAACTAAACTAAGCAATAGCAAACATGCGCCGCGTGTTCCTGGTAAAACGATGCGAATAGGTTCTCTTTTTCTGGAATCGGCGGCCTCGAACTCGGTCTAGAGCGCGCCGGTGTTGGTGACGTAGTTTGGCAAGTCGAACGCGAGCCATTCTGCCAAACCATTCTTGCGAAGCACTGGCCGAATGCGAAACGGTTTGCCGACGTGCGCACAGTCGGCGCGCATAACCTCAAACCCGTCGACGTGATATGTGGTGGTTTCCCATGTCAGGACATCAGCTATGCCGGGAAAGGCGCAGGGCTCGCAGGTGAGCAATCAGGACTGTGGTACGAATTCGCTCGTATTATTGGCGAGTTGGGACCACGACTCATCGTCGTGGAAAATGTCGCAGCAATCCTTTCTCGCGGACTCGGAGACGTACTCGGAAAGCGTTCCGGCCTCGGGTATGATGCGCAATGGCGAACTATTCGCGCCTCCGTTGCCTGCGCCCCGCACCGAAGGGAACGAGTGTTCATTGTGTGGTACACCAAGAGCAAGCGGCGGCGCAGGCAACGCAAAGCGCCGGGCGGCGAGGGGGATGCTGGAGGGGCAGATAGGGGTCGCGGAGAACAGCGAATCATGTCCTCCGCTAAACCCATCCTGGGTCGAGTCGTTGATGGGATTCCCGGGCGGCTGGACAGATGGCCCACAAGACCAGGTGAGGTCCAAGGGCCATGGGAAGCGCCTCGAACGTGCGAAACTGCCGCCAACCGAGCCGCGAGACTAAAGGCGCTTGGCAATGCCGTTGTGCCGCAAGTTGCGGAAGTGGTTGGAAAATGGCTCCTTGAGATAGCCAAAAAACAATTAGATAATACGCCAAACAAACCACGCAATAGCATAACATAATAAAACATAACGAGGACAAACGTGGGAATTGACGGTAAGACAATCGAGACGACGAAACTGGACGAACTCGCCGATGAGTTGCGAGCAAGCGCTAAGACGCTTCGGAACGTGTCAGACGATGCCATGAAAGCGCGAGTCGATGGCGGGAAACAGGGCACGCTTTGCCCATTCCTACGAGGCCAGGCGGCCGCCTACGAGAACGCAGCAGCGTTGATTGATGGGCTACACAAGCTCCCGTTCTGAAAACAAAACAATAATTATGTTATGCAATGACGTGCCACGTAAAACTCATTGCATAACATAATAAACTAGACGTACCACGTAAAACCGCACTGTGCAATTAAAGCAAACGTTTCAATGGTAATGGTGCGTCATGTAAAACGGTAGTATTAACACATTTGAAATGACGCAGTTGGCTAACGCACGCGCGCGCCGCGTCACAAAAAAGTGGCACGACGCTTGACTTTCGTAGCACGTATGGTACGCGTCTTGCGAAGCG
>OFQY01000748.1_pt1 | contig 11556 bp, 7 predicted proteins | sample 1542991 | NCBI WGS metagenome assembly OFQY01 (sample SAMN07774224, study PRJEB24372) | wastewater metagenome | isolation source: Exp Tend VB 10WW | collected 2016-02
TGTAAATACTGTAATGGCAATAGCTACAACAACCATGACTGCTTTAAATACGCCACGTTCATACCACTTAGTCTTAATTACTTTGGTCAAATTAATGACTAGATAAAAACATTTACCAAAGAGTATCTCTCTCTCGTTACTGGTTAAATTAGGGAGAGCTGTCTTATCAATCGGTATAACTAAATTCTCTTCAGTACCTACGGCTGATGTGGATTCACCTGAGAATGTGTGAGTACTAGACGCACCAAATACCTGAACCTCTTTATAGGTTGTTAAGGTATCTTGGTAACGGTAAACATGGTGTGCAGGTATTAGTGGAGAGCCTCCAAGAGAGTATGCTCCCCTACCTGTACTTGGAGCGTAGTGGGTTGATACATAAGCTCTACTCGCATTCACATACTCGGAGGTATATGTACCCACAGCCCCTATAGAGCCTGTTACGGTAACGACATTAACTGCACTGAAATTGATAGCGTTAGCGTACACCGTATCTTCAATTTTAAGGAGCTTGCCAATCTTAGCTCCTGTACCTGCCAATGCCCCAGTGGTAACTGTAGTGGTCAAGTCACCGAACATCTTAAGCCAGTAACGATACTGGTATTCAATAATGACTACATCACTGGTATTCATAGGTGCAGCAATGTTAAGGAATATCTGACTCACATCAGCAATATCAGCAATGGATGAGTGCAATGTAGCACTCCAGTCTACCCAATCAATACCCATTAACTTAGCTAGTTTCTTACTGGATTTATACTCAGCAGAGCTGGTGCTTAATGTTGTAGGCAAACTCTGACTATTTAATCTTGCATACAGTCTTGGGTAAAATTCACCTGTTGAGGCAGTCAACGTAAACAAGTCATCAAGGTCAGGCTCAGTACCAGAACCGTGCTCATAAGTTAAATAGGCTATGTGAGTTACTGCACCTACGACATACGTGTAGCAAGCTTGGATGTAGTCATAGTCCTGCACAAAGGCATCACTACCAATAATAGTAATAGGAGGATCATCTGCCTCAGAAGGAGGAGTCTCTACGGCACTTGTAATGTAATCCAAGAAGTCAAAGGTAAAAGACTCAGTGTGCACAATCTCAGTGATGGTTTTATCTGTACCTACTGTAGCAGGTGAGCCATTGGTGTAAGGTACAGTCTTATTTAAACCAGTAGAGGTGTTAGTTGCTGCGTCTACTACAATGGTTTTAACAGTATCACCTGCGGTCAGTGGAGCACCGAAGGTATAAGTGAAATACCCTGTACTACTCGCGGTAACAGTAGTTACCAACACTGTATTCACAAGTATCTGTACTGAACTGTCTTTCTCAGCATAGCCATTAATACTCGTTGTACTTAGGTTATTCACTACTGCATCAGGAGGTGGAGTTACATCAGGAATGATTTCAACATACTGATAAGAAAGCTCTGCATAGGCATCAGGAACATCGGTATCTACATCAGGCGTAACAGCAGCAGCACCTAAGTCTTGGCTTCGTGTAAGACACTCGCCACTCTCTGTAGAGTACCCGTACTGTTCACGGTCTGAGCCTGATTCTGTGCTCTGTACTGTAGCGGAACCAAAGACCAATTTACCTGTCTGTAGGTAGCAAGGGAAACCTTCAACAGTAGTAAACGAACCAAGCTCATTGGTAGTAGGGTCATAACCGTAAACATCTATGAGCTTTTGCCACATGAAGTGCTGGTAATTAGCATCCCCAATAGTGGCATACACCATCGTTACAGTATGACCTGTTGTGGTATCAAGGAAGTCTTTGACAGCAGTTGAAAGGTCAATACCTTGTACAGTAGCTTCTCCTGCTGTGGGTAAACCATAAGCATAATGCCCACTGTCTGCGTAGTTGTATGCTTGCTTGCAGCGATTGGGCAAAGCCTTCTGACTGTACTCCATTGAGTAATCAACCAAAGACTTGTCGTTTACTGAGACAGTGGGCTTATCAGTAGTAGCAGCAAGGTAATGTAGCAAGGCAACCTTAGATGAGAGGATGATGTCATCATCCCCAGACATACGCTGAATAGCTGTAAATGCTACAGTCTTACGTCTTCCTCCAAAGTAACTCATACTTAAATACCTGCAAGTAGCGCATCAACAGCAGTAGCAATGTAAGTATCTCCTAAATGGTTAGTAGTAATAATTTGTCCACCGTCCGTATTTTGACGTACAGCCCATGTCTCAATCATAATCTTAGCTGCTTTCTGCTCTGCATCACGTAAGTAGTTTTCAGTCTGTTTTACCATCAAAGCATTCTGAATACCCATCACTGAACCAGCAGCAGCCGTAGTAGTGGTCTGAGCTAACTCAGTCACTTTCTTCTGAGCATACAAGTCAGTCTGCGCTGTAGTATTAGCTGTTTGAGCTGTTGTATGAGTCAACTGTGCAGGCAACAAGTTTGTGGTGGTATATGTCACTTGAGCAGTCTGTGCTGTTGTTCCTGCGGTTTGTGCCGTCAGTTGAGTCAACTGTGCTGGAAGTAAGTTAGCAGTTGTATAGGCTACCTGTGCAGTCTGTGCTGTTGTTCCTGCAATCTGTGCTGTCAACTGGTCAACTTGCTTAGGTAATAGGTTAGCCGTTGTGTAAGTGACTTGTGCAGTTTGTGCTGTTACCTGTGCTGTCTGAGCTGTGGTATTAGTTACTTGGCTTGGTAGTAAGGAAGCAGTTCTGTAACTGATTTCAGCTATTTGAGCATTAATCTCATCTACCTGTGCAGGCAGGACATTAGTAGTACGGTAAGCAACTTCACTGGTTTGGGCTTCAACAGTCCCAGTCTGTGCTTGTGTATGTAACACTTGTGCTGGTAGTACTGTTGCTGTGGTGTAATCCACTTGGGCAGTTTGAGCTGTTACAGAAGCTTGGTTACGTTTAATCAGCTCAACTTCTTCAGGGAGTTTAAGACTGATATTAGCGTTAATTTGGTTAGTCTGTGATTTAACTTCACAGATTTGGGCATCGACTAAATTACCTTGTTTAGAGGCAACAACCGTGTCTACAGCTACTTTAGTAGTCTGTGCAACGATTTGGTCTTGGTTAAACTGAATAACCTTAACTTCTTCAGGAAGGGTATTTTCAACTTGGTACGTAACCTTAGAAGTCTCGGCAACAATACTTAAAGCCTGCTTCTCTTGTACGTTAATCTGACTGTCTAATAACTCTCCCTGTTTAGTTAGATTGGCAACTTCAACAGGAAGTTTCAAAGTCACTTCAGCATTGACTTGGTTAGTCCGTGCTCTGACCTCACAGGTTTGTGCATCTGTTAGGTTACTTTGCTTCGATACAGCAACAGTGTCCACAGCAATTTTAGTTGTTTGAGCAACAACTTGGTCTTGATTGAACTGTGACAGTTTAACTTCTTCAGGAAGCACAGTAGTAGTTTGATAAAGCACTTGGTCTCTTTGTGCTTCAACTTGACTTTGTTGGCTCTCAACAAGGCTTGTCTCTGCGGTTAACTTGGTTTGTTGTAATTGTAGGATGGTGACTTGTTCTTCTAACTGCTGAAGCTCTAAAGCCAACTTAGCTTTACTTAAACAATAAGCAGTTGCTTGCCCTAAGAAACTGGTAAGGGCTTGAGAGTACACAGTTGCATACGCTGTGCCTGTGATACGCCCACTGGTGAACTCACGGTCAAGATGTAATCGTAAGGTTTGGAGTAGTACATCAAATACACCAGTTCCCGTTAAAGAACCCGTAGTAAGTTCCGCAATGTTTAACGTGGTATCAACTGCGGTATTCTCAATAGTGACGGTCATGTACTACTCCAAGTTAATTACTCAATGCTGTTACGGGCTTGCTGTGCTTTGGCTAAGTTCTTCAGTTCTTGCTCAGTTAACGGAGGCAACTCTTGGATTGCATACGCAGTAACTAAACGAGATTCAGCACCAGATTCACGGGTAGCTGGAATGGTCATACGGAACTTACGATTACGAATTTCATTAAGTAATACAGCTTCAATATGTGTTGGTACGCCATAAGGAATAAAGCGTTTAACTTTGAGTACGCGGTTACTAATCTCAAAGAACTCACCACGATAATCACGCTTCAATACATCCATTGGAGTAATCGTTACACGTAGTAAACGTGTCGCTTGTTTACGCATTTCAGCAATGGGGTTGACTGGTCTAACAGGTACTTCCACTACTTCATCATCAACTGCTAAGGCTTCATTGATACGTTGTTGTAATGTCGTTGCAGAGATATTGCCGTTGTACTTCAAGCCCATCTCATCTGCTTGTGTTTTCAATTCTTCTAAACTTTTCATGCTAAATATCCTAGAGTAAGGAGGCACTACACTTACCTACGTGAGTAAGTAAGTGTAGGACAAGTAGATAATTACATCTTACCTACGGTTTTGATTAACGCTAAACGCTCACCACGTAACAACAAGAAACCGTACCACCACTCGATAGACATAAAGCCTTTCTTACCAAATGGGTTATCCAAGCTGTAAAGCTCATCAGGTTTCATGTTCTTGGTTTTGAACTTGTTGGATTTACCATCAGTATTGAAACCAATAGTAGTGAAGGACTCTTCACCAACAACCAAGATTGGGAACACATCCAACATACCGTTCGTATCGTAGAACGTAGCAGAAGTGCTGTAACCACCTTGACCAGAGAAGCGAACCATATCAGGCACAATGATGAAACGGAAGTCACCAATACGACCACGCTCACCTGTCAACACAGTAGTACCAGCAGCATAGGCTTCTACAGGGATGAACGCAGGATTACCATGTAAGTCTTCCATTGCTTCCAATGTAGGAATCAACTCAGAGCCAATGTACGCTACACGGCAAGCAGGGATGACTTTAGTATCAACTAAGCGCGTACCTGTGATAACAGTTGTCTGTTTAGGGCAACGGTTGTTATCCAAGTCAATGCTCAACTGCATGAGGTCACGATAGGTCAACGCATCGTTCTCATTCAACGTGTAGTTGTTAGTAGCGTTACCTGTATAGCGCACAACACCAGCATTGTTGATTAAGTCAATCTGCAAAGCATCTTCGGTAATCTTCATCGCTGCATTCATTAATTCACGGTTAGTGTGCATTAACAAATCAGCATCAGTATCGAAGTTTAACGAATCAGCAGTATAACTAGCATGGAAACCAAAGTTCTCCATAGTGCCAGTTAAGTCGATACGGGTCATACCAACACCGTTCACTTTACCCGCATTTTCATGGATTAAAGGAATCTTGTTTGGAATCAAACCAATATCTTTACTGGAACCGTACAAGTTACCAGAGCGTTGAATCTTAACAGAACCACCAACAATCTTAGCTGCTGCTGTAGCTGCGGCTTCAGTTGTGTAGTAGATATTCAAGCTGGAACAGGTAATCACATCTTCAAGAACCGTGAATGTACCACCGACAATGTTCGTGTTAAGAACAGTAGCCATCTGAGCATTGGTTTTAGAAGTACCTGCGGTAGCATCACCACCAACTGCAACTGCACCGACTTGTAACTTCCAACGAGAAGTGTTGGCTACACCGTTAGCACAGTAAACGTAATCACCAGCAGCATAAGCACGTTTAGTAGTCACAGCACCAGCAGCTTCTTGGTCTTTTGGATTACCAATCAAACTAGGAATAGCCAGTGTGTACTCAGTAGTAGCGATAACTGCACCAGCAGCATCAAGACCTTGGTCATTGATGTTGGAGTCATCAAGGATAGGTAAGTAGTGGAAACGCTTAATCTCTTTACCCATGTTCTTAGGCATGGAAGTAACGTCAGCTAACTGACCGAAGAACATCTCACGACGAGCTTCAATAAGGGCTTTACGCTCATAGGCATGAGTCGTGATTTGCACACCAACTGAAGAAGGAGAACTGTCAGTAGGAGCATTATATTGCTGTGTCATAACTTAGACCTCATTAGAGACCTGCTTGGGCGAGGTGTTTCATAAACTCCTCATCACTCATAGCAGGTAAATTAGTTGTAGAAGGCTTTGATTCAACTTTGGTTTGACGAGGAGGAGCTGCCTGTCTACGTTGCTCTGCCAACTTCTGTTGTTGCACATTAGGTTGGGGAGCAGCGACAGGGGGAATAACAACAGGAGCCTGTACAGTCGAAGGTGCCTGAGGTTGTGCAGCTTGTAATCTGCGTTCAATCTCAGCGTAAGCTTGAATATCTGTCATGCCATCTAAACGTCCCAAAGCTCGCTCGTACTGCATGACACTATCAATCTTAGCAAATGTACCATTTGCCACTTGAGCATCAAGAACACGAAGTAACTGTGGATGTTGGGCTACGGTTTCACGACTACTGACATCCCATTGTTGGCCTACTACTGCAATGGTTTGACTGAATGATGCAGAGTTAGCTTGAAGGTCATCAAGGGTACTCTGTAGTGCATCGTCAACTTCATTAACAACAGGAGCCACAGGAGCGTAGTCTTTACCCTGCTCAACATCGAAACCATACAGGTCAACTTCACTGTCTTTCAACAGCTTGGCAATCGCTTCAGGCTTCTTGTTCTTCAGGTCAATCAAGTAAGCTAAGTCATCTTCACTTAACTTGTTTTCTTCAAGTAACTTACCAATCCGACGTAGGGGTTTAATCTCCGTCATCTTTTTAACGTAATCAGTTCCCTTCTGCATAAGCGAGATAGCATCATTAGGGTCAAGTACTTGGAAGTCTTTACCATTGGCCTTAAACGGCTTAGTAATAGTTTTGAAGAACTCTTCGTAATCTACCTGAGCTTGCGTCTGCGTTTCAGGTTGAGTATCTGCTGAGGCACTTTCGGTAGTGGTTTCAGCAGCAGGAGCAGTTGCTTCAGCTTCGGGTACAGGTGCTACTTCACTCGCAGGAGTTTCAGTGTTTGGCACAGGAGCAACTGTCTCTGCACTATTAACACTGTTTAAAAAATCCTCGTCAGACATTGCAGCGAGTTCTTCGCTGTTATCTTGTTCTGGGATTTCCACTGACATAATTAATCCTCATCGTTGTTAGATAAAAAGACATTAGCTTCTCTAATACTCTGAGCAGCTTCCGTACCCTTTACAGTTAGTTGCTGTAAATAGTTTTGGACATAACTAATCGCGTCTAACTCACGTACCACTTCATCGTATTCAGGACTTGGTTTGCTAAGTGTTGCTAACTTTAAAACCAATGAATGAACCTGTTGGGTAAACAGGTTAGTCTCAAACACCAGCTTAAAAGGTGCAGTTAGTTTCAACTGCACTATTGCATCACTTAGAGCCACTTCCTGACGGTGCTGTGCCAGTAAGTTATTTACGTCTATATCAGTCATGCTTATACACTTACTTATTTAAGTAAGTAAATTAAATAGTAATTTAACTAACCTGTCTAGTGCTTTGATTACCGCCAAGCTGTGCACCTGCCATCATCTTAAGCAATTCAGAGTTATGTTGGGTCTTTTGTGCATCATTAGCTAAATCCCCTTTAACCTGCTCTCGCTCAATTGCACCTTGATTAGCTAAGGTCTGTTTGTCCAATTCGCGTAGATGACTTTCTCCTGTTTGGTTCTGTACAAAGTTCTGAGACTTCAAATCAGCCTCACCTTGTAAGTTCTCTGCGCGAGCTTGTTCAACACCCACCTTAGCACCTTGTACTTGAGACTTCGCTGCTGCCTCTTGTGCTTGAGCATTAAGCAATGCAATCTCAGCTTGTAACTTAGCCATCTCCAACTGTTGAATCTGTTCTTGCATTGGGTCAGGCGGAGCTTGGTAGTTCTCAATACGATTAGCCAAGTCAGGCATCTTACGTAACCGTGCAATCTCAGACAGGATAACTTGAGCCAAGCCAAGTCCCATCGTATTGCCCATCGTCTGTAGCATGAAACTTAGCTCTTTGGCTTTGCTGTCATCTGACTCTGCGGTAGAGATAGAGAGGTTTAAATCATAGTCCCCTGCTAAGTCATCAGTACGTACTGGAACAAACTCACCATTGGTTAAACGAACTACTTCTTCCTCTGTTAACCACGCTGCATTCATGGATAACATCTTACGGCCAATAGTTAATAAGCCATGTGCAATACGCCTAAGAATACTCATCTCGCGCTTACTGACTGCATCCATTGCTGAACGTACACCCGTAGCATTCTCACCTAAACCAGCACCAGTAATCCCTTGTCCTGAGAATCCTTTAATACCTGATAAAGATTCAGCATCATTGTTGACATGGTTAATTAACCACAACGCTGATTGTGGAATCTCAGGGAACTTGTGCATGAATATGGCATTAGGATTACTTGAAGGGTTGTACTCGTAATCCAAACCTTTACGGTACTTAATTAAGTTAGTGGCATCCAATAAACCTTTAGGAATACCTGTCTGTGAGTTAGCAGACTTACCTAATAAATCAATGACACCGCGAGTTACGGCACCAAGAATCTTCTGGTTATCCTCTAATAACTCACCATCAGGGATACCATAGATAGAGTTATGTTCAGGGATGTATGGGATAGCAACAAAGGGAATCTTCTTATCAGGAAATGGGCTTTCCTCCATACGTACCAACGTATTACCAATCCATGAAGCCAAGATAGGTGTAAGTTCGTCCTTGCCTTCAACATCACGATAGCCGTGATACTCGTACACTGTGAGCTTCTTACGTGCTAAGTCAGAGAAGGTGAATGAACCTACATCACTATAGTTATGGTTTGGGGACATTTGCTCCTGCAAACCTGAAGCCACTAGCTTGAGATTCTTATAACGACCATCTGCTTTCAGGTCTGCTAAACAGGATTCAAAGCTATGAATAACAAACTTAGCTTTATCCATGTCCCCTTCACACGTAGGGTCAATCCGTACATTACGGGTATTACAAACCTCTAAGGTAGGTTTGTTAATCAGTGGTTTGGTTTCTTCAATGGTCTGAGTACCTGTCTGCTCTGCTAGTACCATTTGCCCATACTGCATTGAAGCCTTCACACTGGCTTTAATGTTCTCAGGGATACTGGCCTCAAAGGTATCAGGTTCAGTCTGGAACATTTGTATAGCTTGCTGCATCTGCTCTTGCATCTCAGGTGGCATCATCTGATAAGACCACACTGGGACTTCACGGGTTACAGTAGTTTCTTCGTACTGCCAACCCACACGCACAATCACGGTACCTTCGCGCACACAAGTACGAATAAGGCTATCAATGAAAGGTACTTTGTTAATCTTGGTTTGGAACTGGTAATTAAGAATTAACTCATTCTGTTTGGCACGTTTAGTATCCTCGTGCGTAACAGGGTTAACCTTAAACAACTCAGGCGTAGAGAAGAATGGTTCACTCAATGAAGAGCATCTCCATTCATACTGCTTACGGATTAACTTAGGGTTAATACGTGATTGTGCTTTCTTCTCTTTGTTCTCAGCAATAGGCTGTACATCAAAGCTTTCTTCCCATCTATTAAGATTGGCAATCTGCTTTGCATGGAAACTTTCTGTCTGTTCAAAGTCCTTCTTTAAGTCCAAAAGAGTAGGGGCTTTAGTCCAGCCTGCTGGTTTAATATCTTCTACAATTTGTTGTTCCACGTTGCCCCCTACTTAAATAAAACCATGTTGTGTGAAGTTGTCGGACTCAAGGTAATTACCTGTGTTAATCCCTTTGTTCTCTAAGAGTTGGCACTCTGTCTCATACCGTTGTAAGTAACTCACATCTAAGCTACTGCGGTTAGAATCCAGTGCAATACCTACAGGGCTATAGAAGCGAGAAGCAATGTAAGCCAATAAAGGGGGTAAGTAAGCATCAGGTAAGTTCACTTTAATACTCGTGTCATCGACGTACACTACTTTAGCTGGACGTGCTACATACTCAATTACGTAAGTATCATTTTCGGGTGCTTTTGCAAAACGAAAGGTTTTAGGGTTAAGTAACACCACACCATTGAAGCCATCAAAGCGGATATTATCCCCTGCTGTTGTGGTCATGGTGAGTATCTGAATAAGGTCATCAGTGAATGGGTCATCTACGTCTTGGATGTAACCACCTACGTTAACACTTACTGCATTGGATGAGTCCAGTTCATAAACCAATCTGTCTGAAGTTACCGTCAAAGATAATAAACGTTTCTTTAACTGGAACCGCGTATACAACTTAACTAAACCAATGTTAATAGCAGTAACAATGGCAGGTATCTTAGCTTCAATTACTGCACCATTTGACACACAATTAAGGTTAGCCAGTTCACTTCCAGCCAATGAATCCAATATCTCAGTTAATAACATATATCACCTAACAAAAATAACTAGCGGTAAATTCACTACCTGTTTCAACGGCAGTTCCCCATATCTTTGGGAGAATCCGAATAAGTATAAAGAGAAGAAAAGGGAGGTGAGAAAACAGAGTAGTCGATACTATTAGACTCCATGCCGGCGCAAGTCTCGACACAATCCCCATGATATAATTTATACTTATCCATAAGCCGCCCCCGCTTCCTGCATGTGAATAAAATCTTGCTGCTTGCGCATAACGTTTTTAACAACGTTCTGTTCAGCGTGCGATGTTACGATATAAACCTTGACCGGCTCTTTTTGCCCAAAGCGCCAGCACCTACGCACCGCCTGATAATACTCCTCAAAAGAATCAGACAACCCGCAAAAAACAATCCGGTTGCAATGTTGCCAGTTCATTCCAAACCCAGCGATGCTTGGCTTGGTGATAAGTATTTTAGTGGAGCCAGTAGTAAACGAGTTTAGCTTCTTAGCTTTAAGGTCTAATTGCTCAGACCCTCGCACCTCAGTAGCGCTAGGGAAAACATCTTGCAGCGCTTCTGCTTCGTTGTTCAGGTTACACCATATAATCCAAGCCTTATCGGGTTCCTTAGAAACAATGTCTCTGACCGCATCAACCCGACTACTGAGCGAATGTTTCCTCGCGGCGCGTCTTTCAGTCATTGACGACGCAAGCATAGGAAACAAAAAACCCTGCGACTCATAGTTACTTTCAACAATAACCTGCTTCGTTTCAAGCGCAGGAAGAATTAGATTCTCATCAGAGAAGCCAAGGTCAGACGGGCGGCTGCAAATTACTGCCCACTGCTTTACCCAAGTCCAAAAGGAATTAATCGCATGACGCTTTAGCCGCCAAACTTGAGTTTCACCGCCATCATGCACAAAATATTCTGCAAGCATCTCAACGCGAGATTTAACATTTAAAAACTCAGAATGATTCCCAAGCTCCATATAATCATTCGGAGCCGGAGTAGCGGTGCAGGCGAGCTTAAACGGAGTATTCTGAAATCCGTCTATAATGGAATTCCTAATCTTTCCTGTATAGTTCTTAAGAATAGAGCTCTCATCGAGCACCACCCCGTCAAACTTAGTTAAATCAAACTGATGCAGTCGCTCATAGTTTGTTATCTGAATTTTGTCAGACGTTCTAGATACCGCATATCCAAACTTTAACGCTTCCTGAATTGTTTGCTCAGATACGGCTAGCGGCGCAACAATCAAAACCTTTCCCGACGTTTGCCGGCAAACAGCGCTCGCCCATACTAACTGCATTAGCGTTTTGCCTAGCCCGCACTCGGCAAATATGGCGCATTTGCCTTTTTCTATCGCCCATTTAGTAATGTATTTCTGAAAATCAAAAAGAGACT
>OFQY01000749.1_pt1 | contig 11554 bp, 9 predicted proteins | sample 1542991 | NCBI WGS metagenome assembly OFQY01 (sample SAMN07774224, study PRJEB24372) | wastewater metagenome | isolation source: Exp Tend VB 10WW | collected 2016-02
TTTTTCCATTTGAATAATCTCCGTAATAATTTGCTGAGCCATTTGAGAAGCTGTTGGGTCTTTAAATCCAGTCTGCGGGTCTCTAGTTTGAGTTCTATGGTCGTTGTTTTTTTCCAAAGCCTGAAGCAATTTCGCAACCTTCCCTTGAACATTCTCATCAGTCAGCCGATTGTATAAATCTTCAACTACGCCTTTAAATTCAACAGCCTTTACTCCTGCGCCAGCCACTTGATTCAAAATTCGCTTTGCTTCTTGCGCTGACACACCACCAGACGAAGCGGCGGCTGGGGTTGCACTACCGATTGCACCCCCAGCATCTATTCCACCCTGCATCTGAATATTATTGACACCGCTTGCGGGATTCGAAGCGTCAATAGGCTCAGGTGCCATCTGTGCTTTAACGAAGTTATATGGCATTTTCTTACACCTTAACTTCGTCTTATATCTTGTGATAAATCTACATTATTGCCAGAATCATCATCGAACTTTTGAACGTATTTGTCAACCCAGTCAATCTTCTGGTCAGAAAATCTAGCTGCATGAACCGCTCTTCGAGCATGCTCTTCCCAACTTTCTTGTTTTTCGCTCGGGCTGTAACCCCGTCTTTTAAGCTCAAGTCTTGATTCTCTTGCTTCTTGCATTCTTTGCATTTGTGAAGCTTCTTGAGCCAATACCGAGTCATAATTCGGAAGACCGAAAGATGTTTCTGTAACATGTTCGTTGTTAAATGAATTGCGAACAACAGAGCCCGCTCTGTCAAGAACGTTTCCACGTCCCATCAATTCACGTCGAGATGCCTTTTTCTCCCATTTCTGATGCTGGGCTGTGCGAGCGCTTCGTCGCTTTTCTTGGTCTTGGAATTGTGCGTTGTGCTCACTCATTGTGTCATTGCAAATTCGCTCTACGTCAGCGAATTCTGGATTCCACATAGAAGCACCACGTCTGATTAAATCAAGCGCATCTGCTTCTGTAACAAACAACTGATTGTTAGCAGAGCGGGTGTTTAATCCGTTATCATATCCAGTATCCAGTCTTCGAACCGAATTTGGGTTTAAGTCTGCTGCGCTGAATCGAGTCAATTCGTCATCAAAACTTCGCATCATGCTTGGTTGCACAAACTCGCTTTGTTGCTCAAGTCTCTCCCAGTCGTGAACTGGTGTTGACGCAACTCGCTTAGCGCCCAATTCTTGGGACGCAATTTTCATTTGTCGGTCTCTTTGACCTTGGCGCAATGCCTTATATGGGTCTTCTTCTGTGCCCGCAAAACGGTCCACAATGTATTGTGGTGTGTCTTGCGTGTCTTCTACTCTTTTAAATTTACTCATGGTTTTGGCTCCCGCTATCTTTTTTCCATAGTTGGGTGTTAATAATGCTACTGGTTGAGAAATTCGGTAAATGTCTCGTGTTGACTCCAGCTACATTGTTTCCAGTGTTATTCCCTATTTTTCGTTGTCTCTCAGGGGTCTGAGATAACAATTTTTCGAGTCTTTCAACATAAGACTCAATATTTCGGGTTTCTTCTCTTCGGATTCCTTCTTTCATTTTGGCCTTTATGTGCCCTGGAAAAAATTCCAGGGCACATAAGAATACAACCTTTTGAGATTACTTGTCGTACTTAGTGGTGAACAAATCGTCAATCCACTCTTCGTCACCATAACCAAGTTCGTCTTTCCAGTATTTCTTTAGACGATTGATGTTCTCTTTGTCCAAAGTAGCTGTTTTAACGAGACCGCCGATTGCAGCCTTCTTGGTGTCGCTGTTGAGCGAAGATGCCATAATGTCTCGGATGCTAAGCTCAGCAGAGTTGTCTTCTACTGTATTTTCTACAGCAAACATGCTTGTTACATATTCTTCTGGAAGACCCTTGGCGATAGCAACTTTCTTAAAGTAGTTTCGCTCGTCATCTGTCATAGACTTAACTGTCTTGAAGACTGATTCGTTAACAACTGGGGCTTTTACGCTTGCGACAGCCTTGCGAGTTTGCTCTTCGTTCTTAACAACCTTCATTCGGAAAGCATTTCTCTTGCCAACCGACGCTGCTTCTCGCTTCAGAGCTTCTTCGCTCAAGTCGATTAACTTTTGTGCTTCTCGAACTCGAACGTCGCTTCGAGCTGCAAGGATAGCCTTGTAAAGCTCTTCGTCACCCTGCTTTTTCGCAGCAGTAGCGGCTTCTGGTGACAATTGAGATGCGCTTGTGAATCGGATTCGTCGTCGTCGGGCTTCGGCTTTCTTGCCTTCAACTACGTTACCATCGCCTTCTTCTTCGTCATCTTCCTTTTCATCTTCTTCAGGCTTTTCGTTCTTTTTCTTGAACATATGCTCTTTGAAGGCTTCTGGGATGGCTTTCTTAGCTTCTCGCTCTAAAGATTCGTCATCATCTTCTTCGCTGGTAACAATATTTAACTTCATTTGAGCAATTTTCTCAAGAAGTTCTGGTGATAAAGTAGACTTTTTTTCATCCTGGCTTTCAGCTAATCGAGCAACAACAGTATCAATGTCGATACCGTTAAACTCCAATTTGCTGCCAAGCTGGTCTTGTGATTGAGTCGGAAAGATTCTTTCTGGCATTGTTGTATTCCTCCACTTGGTGCAGTTAGCACGGTGTTAAGAATACTTTTTTGAAAAACCTTTACGATTCCTCTGTTTTTCAAAAAATTATGATGTTTTTATTGATTTTAGTTTATTTAGACTAGAATCATACACCAGAAAGTCTCCAGTCTTAATACCGAGACGGTCAAAGGCTCCGCCTTTTGCTTCAACGACATACTTAGCATCTTTGTCTGGAGAGACAAGTTGTGTGCTTTGAGCTTCTAAATCTTTGATGTCCACTATTCTTTGGTTTTCATCAAGAAACGCCAAGCTAAGTTTAAATGAAACATTCTTATTCCAGAAGCCATATCTATCACTATGTGGAAAAACAAACAATGCTGTTTCATCATCATCTAATGGTGATGCAAACATTAAACCCTTCGCCCTGTCACTGTTGTTGTTGGCGACAAAGCGAACCTTAAATTCGTGTTGATTATCCATAGATTAGTTTGTTCATTTCAGCGTTGATTGAATCGGCTCGTTCGTGCATTCCAATGCTATCATATGCATTGGCTAGTTTAACAAACGAATCTAACACATCTGCGAAAGTATCTTCATCATTAATCGCTTGTGGATTGGCGATAGGCTCTTGAGCACCAGTGTTTTTTACTGGACTTCTTCTTGTCTGGTCTGTTTTTTTCTTAAAAAGTAATCTTTCTGGGTCTGACTCTGTTGCGAACCAGTTGGTATTTCCTTGTCCAATTTGACCAACTTCATAACCCATTTTATCTAAGTAATACTCTTTTTCATGTGTTGACGGAACTGGTATTCGTGCGCCGTGGGTTTCTAATTTCTTTGGATTAGCAAGATAAAATCTTCGAACACCTGTTTCATATTGTTCTTGATATACCTTTTCCGTGATTTGCGCTCGCTCTTCATCTGATAGTTCATGCCACTGTTTGTCACCAAACATTTCACTCTTAGCTTCGTTATATGCAGAACCACGCAACCAAGAATCAATTTTAAGATAAATGCTTCTAAAGCTATCGTCGCCCTTCTTAATCCATGTGTCAAATTTAGCTTGAGCAATCTGAGTTTGCCCAAGATTTTTAAGAACTTCGTTGTTGTTAATATCATTGACAACACGATTAATAAACCATTGTTTTGGCGCTTCACCCTGTGCCATTTCTAATGTGTCGTACTTTTTGTTAATAACCTGAAGGTCTCTTAATTCCAAAATTGCTTTTGTGATAATGTTTGTGTAGATTACATTCGCCGTTTGCTCGGGTGGCAAGCTCGAATAATCACCATTTAAAAGCGCTTGATACTCTGCTGGTGTCTGAATATTTTGCTTTATAAACGGAATCTGTAGAAAACCTTTTGGATTTCCGAATTGACCTTTTACAGATTTGTAAATCCAGGGAAGCAATCTATCTCTTGGGGGAATCTGATTTTGCTTAATGGCGTCAAGATTTCCTGGCGTTACCACATCTCTTCCGGGTCTTGGCGCTTTCCGCAATTTTTGCTCTTCTGTTTCAACCAAAGCTGGTCCAGCAGGATAATCCACTGCATTATCCTGAGTGACATTTTGAATTGGTATTTCTGGATTAGACATTAGATTTCCGGCATTGTCAACCTGTCTCATGTCATCAAGTGCCAATTTAATATTTTCAAATTCTTCAATGGCTTGATTTTTTTTATCGGTTCGTTTTTGAATACCATCGTTCCATTTTAAAACATCTGCCTTTGCTGCTTCAAATGCATTTCTGTCTGGATTTTTCCCATTAAAGTAATCAGTTGTGGTTTGTATTGCTTTTTTTCTTTGCGCAATACCAGAATCACATTTTTTAATAATTTCAGCCAATTCTTTTGAGCGATAAACCCTGACACGAAGTTCGTTGTCGTCTTTTTGATATTTTGTTAACAAACTTCTGTTTAATTCTTTCTGAGCTGGGCTGGATTCAGGATTGTTGTTCTCAGCAATCATCTTATCTATTTGTGCTTCAAATGTATCAATAAATCTATCTGCAATCTCGGAATAATCCTTGATGTCATATGCATCAGAACTGTCTGGAGCAGCAATCATATCTCCAACCTCGGTATTGTCATTATCTCCGATTTTTTGATTCGTGCTTGTTTCCTTACTTTGCTGATTAAAATACTTGTCCAAGAAAGGGCGAACACTGAAATTTAATTTTCCTTTAATGTAATCAAATGCAAGAGTACCTTGTGAAGCATCATAGTTCATTAAGGTTTGAATTATTGGTGTCTCACCAGATTTATCTGTTCCGGTCATTACATATGCAAGAGCTTCTTGGACGGCTTCTTCTGCAACTGACTCAGAAACATTGTATTGCTTTTTTGCGTAATTCTTTAATGTCTTACCATAAGTATCAAGTTGCATCCATAGCGCATCTTTGAATCCACCCTTTTTATTAAACCATTCTGAAATGGCACGCTTTCTTTCTTCTGGGTCTGGGAACTGTTGCTTAATTTTAATAAGCTCATCTCCCATTCGATATGAAAGTAGTTTTTCTTTTTCAGCGATATCTGATGAAGATTGTGCTATTTTGATTTGCAAAAAGTTAATCGTAGCCGTAACAACACGCCCTGATGCAACTAACGCAGTGCGCAATTCGTTAGTAAGAGCACGCAAATGACTATAAAAAGCCAAGGCTTCTAAAACCTCTGCCGTGCGCTCCGGTCGATATTCATTTAATCTTACAAATTTCATTAACTTCCTCATCAATTTTTGCTTTCAAGTGTTGCTAAGTCAGCGTTCATTTTATTTATTCTGCGTGAAATCTCGTCGGCCTGCTTGTATTCACCAGCGCCATCGTGTTTTTCAGCCAATTTAAGCAAAACGTTAATTTCTTCTTTGAGTTGATTTTTACTCTTACGCACCAATTGCCCAGAAAGCCCATAAGATTCCCATTCTTGTGTGGTGGGCATTGCTCCATATTTTGATATTTTTTTATGTTTGCGCTGCTCGTATTCTTGTTCAATCCACTTAAGCTTCATCCTATCGTCTGCATAGCGGAGCGGCTTGTATTCATTTTTGTTTGAAGGAGAACACGTAATAAAAGAACGCCTTTCGTTGTGGGCATATAGTCTTCGAAAAACTCTCTCTGGAATGGTTAGTTTAGACCAATCATCAAATAATGGTTTCTGCCCTTCTTGCTCCATCACAGCAGCTCGAATACCAAAACCAACCTGTTGAACCCAGTTGTGTGTTTTTCTTAAATCCTTTTCAGATAAGATTGGCAAACCGCCATTTTGATTATATAGACTCGGTAAATCAGCCAATTTCGGAAAAACTCCGTTTTCATCCCCGTCTTCATACTCACCGATGGTTTTAATCATCGCAACCAGGTTCTTTAAACCGCTGCCGTTTTTATCACTCTCAAGCAAAAAGACAGGAGGTAGTTTAATCAAATTTTTATGATATTTTCTTGAGTTGAGATGTGTTCTGCTCCACTGTGCCAACTCGTGCATCGTTTTGGCAATAGACTCGGCGTGAGCATATAAAGATATCCCAGTAATCAAATTTGTCATATTACTCTTCTGTTGTAATAATTTTTCGCTTTCTTTCTGATGTTCTAACAAATTTCCCACCCGATTCTGCTGTTTTCATTGGATGTTCAAAACCATCTTTTGTTCGCTCTTGCTTGAGTTTGTTTTCAGCAACAAGCCACTTTTCTCTCAAGGCAACCTTTGCCTTGTCAGTAAAAGTAACCACCCTTCCACTTCCAAGAACCAAACCCTGAGTTTTCAATCCGATTAATTCAGAGTCGGTGATACTAGTCGGCACTCGATAGTGAATCTGGTTGGAACGCCCGGAAGACGCCAGCGAATTTGCTACTGTAATCAAATCTTCTTCTTCTTTTGAAATAGCTTCCAAATGATTAACCATGCTTTCACTGGTTTTCGCTGCTGTTTTTTGACCTGGTTCATCAAAAAATTGCTTTTGAATAGTGCTGAAAGAACCAATTAGGTGTTCGTAATTCTCATCTGCTCCTTTGTTAAAAAGAGAGTCGAGATTGTTCAACTGGTGGACTGGAATAATTGGCTGTGGCATGATTTCCTCTTAATTGTTATTCTTAAAATTTACTGGTGTTTCCTTTTTTTGAAAATCACCCTCTTGGCATTAATTTGGTGTACGGCGGCTGGCTTCCTTCGCCTCGATAGGCTTCCCATTCGTATGCCTTGGTATTTCCGTCCATGCTTGGTGACGGGAATTCATCAACATGTGCAAAACCTGCGATATTATCTGTACCATCCATGTTGAAAATATTATTACCCTTTTCTGATTCTGGATTGTCTCCACCGGGAAGCTCAGAGTATTCTGGAACACGATGTCGTCCCATATTTTTCAACCTCAGTTGTTCTGATTCTTCAGCTTCTGGAAAGACTTCATCACCTGGAATCATCCTGTCGTCCAATGGAACCATTCCAGGGTTGATATAATATTGAGCAACCCTTGTCTTAATGACATTGGTTAGCACATCAGCTTCTTTATAAAAACCATGTGAGTCAAGCGAACTTGCTACTTTTGTTAATTCTAACCAAATGTGTTTCATAGTGTTTTTATACACGCTTATGAGCGTGGTATCGGACTTGGGTTGAAGGAGCCGCCAGAATATTTATCGGAAGCACCCTGTGGTTCTCCTGGAGTTCCAACGCCCTTTTTTGTTTCATATTCACTCCAATAGCTATAAGGGTCGTTCGGGTTTCGCAGAGGCGTCGGCTGTTTCTGCGTTTTTTCCAACTGTTTTTCAATCGGCATAAAAGCATCTAATTCGTGGTCAATTTCATCATGAACCGCTGACGGTATTTTTTCGCCAAAACCCCATCCGTGGCTTCCAATATTGTCTGCGCTTGGAATGTCCATCAGAATGGGCTCTCTTGGACCTTCTGCGCCGCCCCAGTCTGCCTTATATGCCTTGTCTAAATAATCATCCAGTTCTGAACCCTTTTCAAGCAGCTTTGCATTACCAAGCCCGACAGGAGTTTTCATTCTAATGTTATCAAAATTTGGATATGCTTCTTCTTCTTCTGGATTTCTTTTTGTCTCATCCCAGAAAGGATTCGAGCGCCCGTGGCTTACAGCCTGAGCTGTGTGAATTCTCTCTGGTTGGATTATTTCTGGAAGCTCATCTTCGTATTTCAGCTTTTCTTGCTTCTTATATTTATGAAGCTCCATTAATTGAAGTTCTTTTGGAGTCATATGTGAAGGCTTTGGGTGAAAATTATTCTGAATGTATGAAACGGAATTTTTGTCCACCATTTCTTGACTATCAGCGTTATTTTTATGTCGCCTTCTAACTTCTTTCTTGATTCTAAGTTTTTCCCTTTCTTCTGGGCTTAACCAATACGGAATCATGTTGTCTTCATTGTGCTTGTGATAGACTTCGAGGCGCTTTTCCATATTTCGGTGTTCGTCTATCTGTGCCGGGTTGTGACTTTGAGATAAAATACTATCAAACGTCTTGTCTGAGCCAAAATTGTTAATTCCATAGTTTTTACTGCCCTTTGAGCCACCACCAGCGGGCGATGTGCCAGGAGCATATGGATTTGGCTGACCACCAGTTGCTCCACCAAATTGGGCTGTTCTAACATTTGTTTTAACATCACACGCAAAACATCGTGGGCAAACATCAGACTGATGCTTGTCATTGAACAGCATTACTACTGCCACTCCTTTTTGCTCACATGAAAGACAATTCATTATCTAGCTCAAACGCCCTGTATACCCTTTCTATTTTGGCTGTAAAAAAACCTTGACACTTTAGCGCAAACCTCTAAACATCACACTTCTGGTTCTGGGTAGAGTTGAATAAACTTTGTCTTTCAGGGTTTCATAAGCACAAGCGGCAACAGCATCCGGGAAATCGTCATGAAATCCGGGCAGCGCTTCAATCTTAAATGACTTGCCGTTAAATTTTCTTTGAAGATTGATAAATTGCTTTCGACATTCAGTAACTTCTAGCAATTCTTCAACAATACTGTTGTTTTCATAAACAGTATCTTGGTTATAGAAAACTATTCGTCCATCATTAAACAATTCATAAAGCTCACCGTAAATACTTGCTTTGTATTTCATGTCAAATGTCTTATTTACCGCTAACAGTCCGTGATTTGTAAGTTTGGTAATTGAGCCCTGGCTATTCCATTGGTCATAGCTGATTTGAGCAAACTTAAATCTTGTGGCAAGTTGCAATATATATGTATCAACTTCATCAGAATTAATGGGTTGATTTTTACCCTTTGGACGCCAAATATGCATGTGGTCAACAATAACACGCTGAAGCGGTTTTCCGTCTGGACCAATAACGCCTTCCATTGGCTCGGCGTGACAAACTACCAATGTGTAATAGTCCGAAGATTTTGCTGGGTCAAGGTGAGCAAAATATCGTGTTAAAGGAGCGCCATTATTTGCTCTTCTTGTGTGCCCCAGATGCTCGAAAGCTCTTTTAATGTGCGCTTCGTTTATCCAAGTGTCTGAACCAGATGAACCGAATTTTGCACCGTAATAAACGTGATATGTGTCTGGGTTCTTTTTCTTCTGTTGGTCAAGATATGCTTGTTCAATATATGGATTTGACAACCATGTTGGCAATTGCGCCATTAACACCATGTTGTCTTCAAAACTGTCTTCATACAGCTTGTAAAACTTTCCATAAGGTCCAAGAGGGTTGGAAATACATATCATCTTTCCATCCCTACCAAATGTCGAAATAGCAGGCTTCAACTTATCATATAGTTCGTCATCAGTACCACCTTCCGCTGAAGCTGGTGCCATTTCCGCCATTTCATCAATGATGATAACAGCCATTGTGCCTCCAACCATTCCAGATGCGCTTGAGTGCCCCGACTTAAGTTGAATAGTCCCCACCATTGGCTCTTGCCCTCTTTCAACCCTGCGCTTGTTCTCTTCTTTGTCGTGGTCAGTTAAAAAGAACATTTCAAGCTGTGTGGACTTACCAATGCTTTGAACAAAATATGGACTTGATTCAGCAAGTTGTCTAATCTTATCAAAGATAGCCATTTTTGCCTGACCTTCAGAGACAGCGACATTAAGAATCGTAATAATGTCAAATTCCATAATTGGATATCTGTCTTGAGGGTGACCCATCATCAAGAAGCGATATACTTCATAAAGTGTAATAACAGCGGTAAGAAAACTATTATGAGTAGGTATTAGCCCTCTGCCAGCAAGATACATATGAGACTCATGAGCCACCTCAATGCATTGCATTCCGTTGTTTTCAATTTTATCGCATCGCTTTATGAACAATCGCTGAGTGTCACTTTTAAAATGAATTCTGTTGTCCAACACTTTTTGTTTTCTTGTTAGATTAAAAATTTTCCAATTTTTTGGGACACTGTAAGTAATTCGATATCTTGTTGATGTCACCCGCCCATACAATTTTGCATCAGATACTTTCATTGTGGCTTTAAAACCAAGTCCGCACACCAACTCGTAATAACCAATAGCTAACGCTTCGTTGCATGCACAAAATTCAATTGATTTCTTTTTAGGGTCTACAAATCCATCGGTGTCGTTCAACCCCCGCAGCAATTCAAGTCTGTCTTCTAGCGATGCTTCTAAATATTTTCTTGGAATGTGCTTATCCCGAAAAATACCTTCTTCTTTTAAAATTTTAACAAATGGCTTGTTGTCGCTATTTCGCTTTTGAATCCAGTGTGTTTTTTCCACCACCCCTTGCTTAACAAAATGGTCGCAATTTGTACTAATATAGTCTGTTATTTCATTATCTATACTAGTAAACGCACTGGATGATTTACATCCGTCTCCGAGCCAAGCCCCAAGTAAATATGGATGTATAATTAAATCATTTCTTTTTGGATAAAACAATGGTTTGGTTACAAGAATGGCGTGATTAAATTCTGTAGTTAGTTTATTGCTATGCTCTGTTAACGAACCTTTTTTTAACTTTCGCACAGGTTTACCGTATGTTAAGCTATGGTAAATTTCTTCTGTGGTAAAAATTTGTTCTTCAGGAGTTTTACTGTATTTCCCTCTTGACGCATTCTTTCGCTGCGCTTTTGTTAAAGTTTTCCATTCGTGTGATGCTCCTGCCCGAATAATTTCTCCATTTGAAAATTCTAATTCATATGCCTGTTCGTCATAGTTGACACTAGATTTAGCAGTAATTGCTGTGGGTGTACCATCAGGTGCAAACACATAATCTCCAACTTGTAGCGTTCCCATTGTCTTCCAGCCATTGGTGGTAAGCATAGGCGTTGACAATTCAAGCATTTTTCCAGAACGACGACCAAGTACCAAAAGAAGTTCTTGAAATTTCCTGCCGAATTTATCTAAAATCTGCTTTCTAACCCTGTAATCTATTTGCGGGTCTTCAAGCAAGTCCATTTCAGTTTGAAACATTTGAACAAGCTCTCTTGCTCTCAATGCTTCAAGTTCTTCAAGTTGCTCTTTTCTAATCGCTTCTTCTTCAAGTTTGTTATATCTTGCTGCTCTTATTTTTGGGTCAAATCGGACGCACGCAAGACACGGAGAGTTCTCCGGTGGCATGAGATTATTTTTCCCACTCTCTTCATTGTTTAAGAGTGATTTAAAATATCTATTTTCAAATTTTCTGTTATAATCCCAAATACAACCAGAGCAATCTTCTGTTTTTTCGTCTTCAATTTTTAAATGAATGTTGCCAGGGCTTCCAGCATAAAAAACCTTAAGAATAAGCTTTTGCCAAGGCGTAAGTCTGAGATTTAAGAAATATGGATGCTCGCAAAAAACCACAACATCAACCATACCGTCGATGTTAAATTTGTTTTTTTCTGGTGCTGGGGGCGGCGAAGCTTCAGCCCTTTTGATGTTTACAACAGGGATGTCGAGATAATCTTCATCATCTTGTTCTGAATTTGCTTCTAAAACTAATTCAGTTTTTTTGCTTTTCCGCTCTTCTTCTAGCGCTGCTTGCTCAAATGCAGCTAATCCTCTACGAAACCTTTCCCGTGCCTCTGAATTAGCTCTTACTTC
>OFQY01000750.1_pt1 | contig 11551 bp, 21 predicted proteins | sample 1542991 | NCBI WGS metagenome assembly OFQY01 (sample SAMN07774224, study PRJEB24372) | wastewater metagenome | isolation source: Exp Tend VB 10WW | collected 2016-02
TACGCTGATGCCGACTCCTGCGCGGAGTTGGCCGATGTCCAACTCTACGTTGTCCACCTTGCAAACGTGCTCGGCGTTGATCTCGGGCGTGCCTTCGCAGAAAAGGACGCGGTCAACGCTGCGCGCGCGCGCCGTGTGCACGCGCAGGCATAGCTTGCGGTATCGAGGAGGTATAGCTTGCGGCATCGAGGAAAGGAGAAGATCATGTCGGCTCCATACATGAGTCGCCTGTGGCCGACATCCGCTGGTACTGGCTTCGCCGCACACTACGGCTGTTGGCTGTGCCACGGTCGGCGGCTTCGAGCACTCGTCAAGGGGCGGAATGCACTTCGTGCTGTCCTGTGCGGGTCCTTCCGCAAGGCGCCCGACTTGCTGCGTGAAGACTTCAAGGCATTGATCGCGATCGCGACCATTCTGTCTCCAGGCAACGTCGAGATTCAATCGGAACGCGACGGCTTTGCGTATATGGCCGGCGAGAGTTCGAGTCTTCCAGCAGCATTGGAGTGGCGCCACCTAAGTGCAATTGCTGCGGCAGACTTCGTTTGGCTTCACATGCCAAACCGTTACCTCGGCCCTTCTGCGATGGCGGAGATAGGGTTCGCGGCGGCGGTCGGCGTCCCTGTGTTCGCAGCGCAACTCCCTATGGATGAGCGCGTGCGTTCAATCGTGCTGGAGTCGCCATCACCTGACTCGGTCGTGTCCCGGGCGCCCGCGACGCGTGTGGCTCTACCAGCGGGATGTCGCGCCTCGAGGATCCATTCACTCCACTTCGCTAATGCATTCGGCTACGTCGCACTGCGCCTTGCGGCTGGGTGCTTAGGAGCGAGGACCGAAGTTGAGGCGGTCTTGGACACCTTTCTCGACGCTCTACACCTCAATGCGCACGAGGAGTGCCCGAAGGCGCTCAGCGAGTGAGACGGTGTACGACCACTGGTCCTCGAACGCGACAGGCGCGCGCGCCGCGCGCAACGCCGTCTCGACACGCGCCAGTTCGGGAGCGTCCGCTCGCTCGACCTGGTGCAGGCGGCGACCTTTCGAGGTGGCGCTTTCGGAATCCGGCGTCGGACCCATACGATCTCCTAACAGGCCCTGCCGCCAGGGCTAGCGCACGTGACCATCATGACCATCAACACAAGGTATGGGGGGTCGTGTGGAGAACCGGTGGAAAAAATGTCGGATCGATCAGGTAAACATAGGGGCGTGACAGCTACAGGTGACACCGACAGGTGGCACCGACAGGTGGCTGTTACTTGGCGCGTGAGGTCGACACGCGAGGGTAGGTAGGATCGCATGCTCACGAGGGACAGCTCGATGGTGAGGAGGACGCGATACACGCCACCCGCGTCCGTGCGGCAGCGCGTCCTCACCGAGGTTGTCCCCGCGGCGGCGCCACGCGCGGGCCGACTGCGTTTTCCCGAGCACGTTTGGCTTGCTGGATCCGACGAGCTTCTCCAGGCGAAGTGCCGCGTCGCGATCGTCGGCTCGCGCGACGCTGGACCGGAAGCGCTCGAGCGCGCGCGCCGGGTCGCTGTCACCGTCGTCCGCGCGGGCGGTCTTGTGGTCAGCGGGCTTGCCAAGGGAGTCGACCGGGCGGCCCACGAGGCGGCGATCGAGGCCGGGGGGCGGACGATCGCGGTGATCGGAACGCCGATCGAGAAGGCCTACCCCGCTGAGAACGGAGACCTCCAGGAGCGGATCTACCGCGAGCACCTCCTCGTGTCGCAGTTCGAGCCGGGGAAGCGAGTTTTCCCGGGGAACTTCCCCGAGCGCAACCGCCTCATGGCGGCGATCGCGCACGCCACGGTGATCGTCGAGGCGTCGAATACGAGCGGGACGCTATCGCAGGCGGCCGAGTGCCAGCGCCTCGGGCATGACCTCTTCATCATGAAGGCGATCGTCGACAACCCCGAGAGGACCTGGCCGGAGAGTTTCGTTCGGACGGGCGCCATCGTCCTCGAGCGCCCGTCCGAATTGCTGTCGAGAGCTCAGGCCTACCAGGGCGATTGATCGTCTACGGGCTGGAATCGCTCGTAGTCGGTTGTCCGCGTCTCGAGTGCGCGCTCCTCTTCAACCTCAACGGTTCGAGCGAGGCAAAGCGCTCCCTCCACGTGGATCGAGTGGACGTTGCGAAGGACCGCCTCGCACGCACGAATGTGTCCTCCGCTTGTGAGAACGTCGTCGACGAGAAACACGCGAGCCTGATCCGGCACGCTCGTGTGCGTGACGGTGTGAAGGAGCGGATACAGGATACGCGGATCTCGTGATCCACCCTCCTTGGAGGCACTGGGAATCGGTTGCGCCCAACACAGGAGGGGAATCGCAAATGATCCGGGGATTCGCTGCGATACAGCCACCGCGAGCCTGTGCGTTGGACCTTCTTTGACGGTTGCAATCGTTGTCGCCTTGCTCCCCGGCACTGGAACGAAGACGACCGGGCGTTCGTCGTGCTTCCACTGGGACGCCACTACGTCGGCAAACCATGCGTACGCTTGAGCACGGTTCGCTTCGTCGAGCACGCACTTCTTCCCTTGAGGAACTGCGCGAAGAGGCGAAGCTTCTCCGACTGGTAGCAACCGGCCGCGCTCCGCATCGCCTGCGTCACGAGCGCGTAGAACTCGTCCGACTGTAGGAACTCTCGATTCAGCTTCGACTCGTTGAGCTTCCCAATGGCGTCTTGAAGCTCGCGCAGCAGCGCCTGCACGCGTTCGGCGCGTCAAAACAGCATCAACACAAAACGCAATCAAATGCTATACGACTTTGGCTGGACGCCCAAGGATTCGAGGGCTCCAGCGAGGCTTGCCTCCAACCAATATGCGCAACCGGACGTTGCTATAGCTCACACGCAAGCCCCCGCGCCCATGACGGGCCCCCTTCCTGCGACGACGTCCACTACGCTCCTCTGGTTTCAGGTTCGAGTCCTGACGGGGTAATCCGACTCCCGTGCTCGCAGAAGCAGGCGCAGCCGAGGCCGCGCAGACCACGAACACGGCCAGAGACGCCAAGCCCATCTGAATGAACGAGCGTAGCGTCTCGAGGGCCCCCTGGTCCGTGATCCGGCCCTCCTTGTAGGACCGGAGGAAGCGCAGGAGCACGTCGGGCTGGGCCACGGCCTGAGCACGGCGAGCCTGGGGCGGCATCATGCGGCGGGGGTCCGTGGCGTCGTCCAGCTCGAGCCACGAGGGAGCCTCCCCGCCTCCAACCCAGTCGGTGAGCTCCTCCGGGCTCTTGATCCAGGCCCCAGACTTCGTCTTTGAGGCTGCCGTGAGGGCTGCAAGCACCGTGGGCCTGGTGGCTACCGAGATGCCCTTCTGCCAGTTGTAGAAGTTCTGAGGCGGCGACGAACAGAGCACGGCCCATTGGCGCACGCCTGCGTGCTTGGTGATTCCGCTCTTGTAGCGGCACGTTTCAAGGCGGCTCCAGTCCAAAGACCAGGCGTTTTCGATCACCCTAGACTCCTAGGCCCGCAAGGGCTTCCGTCAACCTCTGTGAAAATTACAGGCACGGTGTTGATTTGACCACCGGTCTGGTCTATTCTCCCACCACACGAACGGAACGTAGCCACTCGCACGAAGCGGGCGGATCGAACCGAGCCGGGAGAACAAAGTGTCCCTCGCCCTGCGCCGGATCCCCGGACGCCGTGGAAAGTTGCTGGTGGCTGAGTTGGAGCGAATCGGTCTTCCGACGCTCAAGGATGCCGCAAAGCAAGCTGGCATCAACCTGACGACGCTGCGCCGGCTCGTCTTCGAGGACGGCACGACCATGCACCTCGACACCTACGAGGCCCTTAAGGCTCTCGGTGTCGGTGAGTCCGCACTTCGCAAGTAGCGACTCGCTCATTCGCTGGGAAGTCTAGCACGTAAACCATTCGGTTGCAAGCGGTAGTCAACAGACTTTCCACCAATCCAATTGGCAATCGCAAGAGGCGCGGTGGCGCGGACTTTCGCGCACCGACTCACGGAGATTCCCCGCCCATGCCGACCTCCTCCGAGATCGTGACCCAGGACTTCTACGGCAAGGCCGTAGAGATGCACGAGCGCAACGGCGCGCTGTGGTTCACGTCCGAACAGGCCGCGACCGTTCTTGGTGCTACGGATCGCAGGGCCGTCGCGAAGCTCTTTCGCCTCCACAAGAGCGAGCTGACCGAGGGCACGGAGTACGCCTACGCAAACCTCGCCGTGGTCACGTCCGGGGAACAGTCTTCCCCTCAGGTGCGCCGCGTTCTCTGTCTCTCGATGCAGGGCGTCGAGTTCTTCGCGCTGCTCGTCCGTGGTGAGGAGGGCAAGCGGGCCCGTCGGTGGGTGCTCGACCTCCGCGCCTCCCTCCGCGCCAAGGAGAAGGTGATCGCGGATCCCGTGAAGCTGATGGCGAAACTGCGGGACCTCGAGGCCCAGCTCGTCGAGGCTCATGCCCGCCACCGTGACGACCTCAAGGCCACCGTGACCCAGCTCCTCGAGTCCAACGCCGTCATGGCCTCAGCCCTCGGAAGCGCGCTCGCGAGCCGTCGCCACCAGATCGCTCGAGAGAGGGCCCTTCGCGCCGAGCTCGACATCGGTCAGAAGCTCTTCCCCTACGGCCAGGACGGAACGGCCCAGGACTCCGACGACGAGGGCCCGAAGGCCGTCAACAGGATCAACGGGAACTGATCCGTGGAGAACTCCACCTGGCCCTCAGCAGAAGAAGAGAGGGAGGCCCACGTCACGGACGATGAGGCCTTCTTGCCTCCCGCCTTCACCTCGATGAACTCCTTCGAGGGCATCACCTGCCCCTGTAAGTACGAGTGCATCTGTCCTCTCAAGGAAGTGGGGTGTTTCGAGTGAGCCACAAAGTGAGCCACAAAGGCTGGGGCACCTCGCGGCCCAGGATCAACGTCCCCGGGGCCCGTATCGGCTCCTCCGTTCTCGTCCGTCGAGTGAAGGGCCACCCGAATCTGTGGGTTGTCAAGTGCGAGTGCGGACGCTCGCGTAGGGCCGTCCCTTCCCGGATGCGCGTCTTCGGCGGGGGTCTCTGCAAGGCCTGCCACCTCGCCAGCGTGACCAAGCCCTACGCGTGCGAGACGTGCGGCACGAAGGATCCGGCCCGCTACGGCAACGTCAAGCGGACCAAGAAGACCGAGTGCATGGCCTGCGCCCGTCGTCGGCAGCGTGTTGCCGCCGCCAAGCGTGCCTCGTGATCGAGCCCAACAAGGACGTCATCAGCAGAAGGGCCTCGGCCTCCTCGGAGTGGTCCAACCCGATCCTTCCCACCTCCACGGAGTACATCCCGATCCTTCCCACCCGTCGAGTGCCCCTCCTGGGAACCGTGGAGGAGGACGGATTGGTCGTGACGTTCTCGGGGAAGCCCCTCCCGAAGCAGGAGAGCAAGGCTGACGCTCTCAAGAAGGAGGCCCGCAAGAGGGCCCGAGGGGCGGGCCAGTGAGCCAGTCCGGCATCTACACCTACACGGTCCTGATGTCCAACGACACGGCTTGGCAATGCCAGGCAGGCTCTCCCGAGGAGGCCTGTCGCATGGCCCGAGGCCTCGAGATGCACGCCTTGGCTCACCCCAAGAGGCTGAAGCCGACGGCGGTCATTCAGCACGACGACGAAGATTGCGAAGGGCTCGAGTGGGAAGTCCGGGGCCTCTGTGAGGGCAAGAACTGCTCAGAGGAGCTCCTCGTGGGGACGACGGAGGGCTCGAGAAACACCGGACACCACGTCACGGAGGACTCTGTACTCGTCTGTGGGGCCTGCTGGGACGAGGCCCCGAGGAGTGTGCGTCGTGGCTGAGTGGATATTCACCTTCGGCTCCAACCATCTCCACCCCGTCACGGGTGAGAGCCTTGGAAGGCGCTTCGTCCGGGTCAAGGAAGGCGATTACGAGAAGGCCCTCGAGGTCATGTGCGACGCCTTCGGGAAGCAATGGGCCATGTCCTACCCGACCGAGGACGAGGCCCAGGTCGCGCGGTGGGGCCTCAAAGAACTCTTCCTCTGCCAGTCCCTCGCCCTCGACTCCAAGGTCATGGGCAAGCCCTCCGACTTGGTGCCCTGCTACGAGATCGGGGACATCGAGCACCGAGGCTTCTGGATCTGTGAAGGCTGCGAGCAGGCCCTCCAGATCTACATCGGCCTGATCCCTCGAGTGAAGGCCGCGAACAAGGAAGCCTGGGAGGAGGTCCAGAAGAAGCACGACGGGATCCCGACCAGCAAGGACCTCGGCGAGTGGGCCCGTGGGCCTCTCTGAGGACGAGCTCCACGCCTCAAGAAGAGACGAGGAAGAGGGGGAGTGGATCTCTGGGCCCTGTCCTCGTTGCAACGGTCAAGGCGGCTGCGGGCGCAAGAGTAACTGTATCCAAGGGGAGGTTTCGGTATGGGTTCCGGCCCCTCCCAAGGCTCTCAAGAGGTACCCGGCCCCTCCCTCTAAGTCAGACCACGACTCCCATGAGGGAGTACGAGCAGAGTTCAGACGCATCGCTGAGATACCGAAACGGCTCGTACCCTAAACCACCAGAGCCCACGCTCGTGGGCCAATCCAGGAGTGAAGTCATGGAACAGCAGACCGCCGCACCGAAGACGCAGACGACGAAGCCTTCCTAGAGATGCCCCACTCCTCGATGCACGAGGGGTGCCCTTGTCCTTGTCGGCACGAGCGTGTCTGTCCTTTTCTCAAAGAGGTCCCTGTTCTCGAATGAGCACCAAGCCCTCCACCCTCGAACTCATCAAGAAGGCCCAGGAACTCGTCAACCCCGTCCCGAAGGTCTGGAGCGAGGTCGAGCCCGGGAAGGTACGTCCTGTCGTGGACGGGGCTGGGATCGTCTCCGAGTGGAAGCGGGTGGGCCCCTCCCTTGGGCTCTCGATCATGCCCAGCGGGTACGTGATCCGAGAGACGGAGAAGGGGGCCCTGATCCTTTGCCGCTCCTACTTCGTCACGGGTGGCGAGGGGTCCGACTACTCCCAGCCTGCCGAGTGGGCCCTCGAGAAGGATCGCCTGGGGCTCTCCGAAATGGCCGCCCTCTCTCAGGGGCTCGTCTACTTCGTCAGGGACCTCTTCCAGATCCCCACCCCTGAGCCCCTCGTGGTCGAGGAGGCCCCGAAGAAGGCCCCCCGCAAGCAATGTCGACACGTGGGGCAGCTCGGCCTCTCCGAGAAGGCCACTACGGCTCTCGAAAAGGCTGGCTTCGGCTTCCTCGAGGACCTCTTGACCCTCAACGTCAAGCAGGTCGAGGAACTCAAGGGCGTGGGCTCCGTCTCCCTCGTCGAGATCCTCAAGGCTCTGGAGCGCGAAGGGCTCGCCCTGGCCGAGTCCGCCCCGGGCCCCTCCTTCAAGGACGTCGCCCAAGCCCTCGACCCCAAGGGCGAGGCATTCAATCCCCCGACGAACTCTCTGGGGGCCTCCTCTGAGCCCGTAGCGTCAGCTCAGAAGGAGGCCCTCAGGGAGACGGTCTCCGATCAACACGCCGACGTTAAGGGCCCCACCCCAGAGACGGTCTCTGGGAGCGGCTTCGATGGCTTGGGGCCCGAAGCGAAGGCGTCCTCTTCCATGAGCCCCGGAGGCGAGGGTTCCCCGACCCCTTCCCCTTCGCCCTCGCCTCCGGGCTCGCCTAACTCTCAGCAGGGAAGCCCCCAGGGAGAGGGCTCGGAGTCCTCCTCTCCCGGGGCCCTTCCCGTCGACTTCAAGGCCAAGAACGAGAGGCGTCTTGACCTCTGCGGTAAGAGCATCGCGGGGACGCTTACGGAGGCCGAGGCCGAAGAGTTGGACGGGCTTGAAGCCTTCGTTGACGAGGCCGTTAAGAAGGTGGCCCCGCTCGACTTCGCAGGGCTCGACAAGCTCAAGGCTGCCGTGGCCGAGAAGTGCCAACGCTGCGGCGACACGGAACACCTTCTCGAAGACGAGGGTGTGATCCTCTGCGAGACCTGCCACGAGGCCACTCAGGGAGGGCCCCCTTGCTCGCTCTGCAAGAGGCCCTTGGCAGAGGCCGGGCCCCTCGTGAGCGACCTCAAGGACGGCGGGAAGTCCTGCACACGCTGCTGGGATCGCCTCGATGAAGAGGCCAAGTCAAGACTCCGGAAGCCCTCCCCTATCTCCCCTCCTGGGGGAAGGAAGAGAAAGTCTCAGGCCCCTATCAAGTGCCCCGAGTGCGGCGTTGAGAGGGGCGGCAAGGCGGCCCTGCAAAGCCACATGCGAGCCCACGCAAGGGCTAAGGCGGATGCTCCGGAGGTCAAGGCGTGAGCGCGTCCATAAGCACGGTTGCTGGCACGGTCATGAGTAAGGCAGGGCTCAGGGCCCACCAGAGAGCAAGGCACGCGAAGCCTGTGGAGGAGGCGTCGTGAGGGCCCTCTCGGTTGAGAGGGCTTTGACTCGCGGCCCTCGTGGCGAAGGCCCATCCCCATTCATGCCAAGGGACGGTACCACTCCGCGCTGTGCCTACTGCCGGGCCCGCTGCCCGTATCCGCAGGGGGCTTGCCGACGAGAGAAATGCCTCGACAAACGAAACGCATGGGCTGTCCGTGCGTTCTTCAAGACCTTTGATGTGGGCGTCTTCCGAGTGATGCCCAGGAGACAGAGACCCATGAGCAAGACCGAGAGCTCCAACCGCTGCCATGCCTTGGACCAGTCCACCGCAGCAGGCCCCATGAGCGGGCCCGAGTTTCGTGCCGAAATGCGGACGCTGGTGGCTGACGTTCGCGACGGTCGCATCGGCGTCTCGAAGGCTCGCACCATGATCGCGGCCCTTCACGAGGCCAGGAAGATGCGCGAGTTGGAGCTCACCTACGGGGACGTGGAGGTGTGAGCGGCGAGAACAAGAAGGGCTTCGTGCCCACGCGGAAGACTTCGAGCGCCTCTGACTGGATCGTCGAGCGCAAGGGCTCAGGTGACCTCGGCACAGGGGTCTGGTGGGTCTACTCGATCCACACGAACGAGGGGGCGGCCCTTCGAAAGGCCGAACGAGTCTCCAAACGAGACGAGTGGGTCTTCCGTGTCGTCGAGAAGCGTCTCGTGAGCGTGTTCGACGGGAGGCCCAAGTGAGCCTCTCCGAAGAGCGCCTCAAGGAGATCGAGGACATCGCCGAGGAGCCCGACCGCTACTACATGTCGGCCCTTGGGGCGGCCATTTCCGACTTGCTCCCCGAGGTCAAGAGGCTCAGGGGCCTGGTGCCTTTCAAGTGCCCCGAGTGCAAGGGGTCTGGTCACGGGGCCTGGTGGTGTATCGGAGCCCTCGAGCCCCGGTGGGTTCCCGGGCCCGTCTGCGAAGTCTGCAAGGGCAAGAGGCTCGTACTCATCAAGGCATCAGACCTCGTAGTCCTTGAGCCCTTCGAGGCTCAGAAAGAAGGGCCCAAGTGAAGCTTGCGCTGGTGAAGAGCGAAAACCTCGACGACTGGTACCTGATCCAGAGGGCCGAACACGACGGGCGCGTGTGGATGGAGCGCACGGGGCCCAACATTGTTTCGTTCATGGTTTCGGCCCGATTCAGCGACGCCGACGTGGAGGGCTCCGCTCAGGAGATGCTTGACATCGCCCACGCGATCCGCAGGCGGGGCTCCGAGTCGCACAAGCGGTGCGCCGTCCGAATCAATGGCGGAAACGCCTACTTCAAGTCGCCGCGGAACAGCACGCACGAGGGCGTCTGCACTCTCGCTGAGGCCGATGAGCTGGCCCTCGAGATCGAGAAGCGCCTTGGCAAGCCCGAGGCTCCCAAGGAGAGCGTCACGTCATGAGCCTCGCCTACTTGGTCGAGTGCCGGCGTTGGGAAGGTGGCATCTACCTCTCGCCGCACAGGCGCATGGTCTGGGTTCCTGTCTCAGAGCACAGGTCCAAGGATGCGGCTCTCAGGGCCGCCAAGTCACACGCGAAGGTCAACAGGGAAGCCGTCCGGGTTCTCGAGCTGAGGCTCGTGGAAGTCTTCACGGGGAAGGAGTCCAAGTGAAGAACACCACGAAGATCGCCAGGAATAAGGACGCGATCAGGGCCCTCCTCTCGGCGGCGCAGACGCTCTCGGGCTACGACGAGGGCATCAACTCCCTGGCCCTCGTCCTGTCCGACGCCTCCGCGCTCGTGGACGAGAACCGCTGCGAGCTCGAGGCCGACGAGACGCCTGGTCAAAGAGACGTGGGCCCCTCCCACGAGCAAGACCTCCTCGACGACAAGGAAGCCGAGATCGTCGGCCTTGAGGATAAGGTCTCAGTCCTCAAGGACGAGGTCGAGGCCAAGAGGCTCTCCATCGAGGGGCTCCAAGGAACGATCTCCGAGAACTCCATCAAGCACGCCCAGGAAGTAGCAGGACTCCGGGCTTCTCACGAAGAGGCGAGGCTGAACCTCAACGCGGCCCTTAGGGACCGGACTCCCTTCGCGGAGGACTACGCTCGCCCGATCAGGAGGGAGCGGGACGAGCTCCTGGCCGAGGTCGAGCGGCTCAAGAAGTCCGCGCGGCCCCTCAACCGGGACTTCCTCGCGCACCTCGTGGACGTGGTTTGGCAGACCGCCAACGAGGACACGAGCGTCCCGTCCTCCGAGTGGGCCGGGCGGATCATCGATCACGCCTTCGGCTCGTGGAGTCGAGGCGAGCAGCCTTCGGGCCTTCGGGACGGCGAGAAGCCCGAGCCCCTCAACCCCTGCTGCTGCGTACACGCACCGGAGCAGCACTACCCCGAGGATCACGCCGTCTTCGAGGGCTGCCAAGTCACCGAGTGCGACTGCGAGGCCACTCGTGAGGCCATGGACGCCTGGCACAAGATGCGGCTGGGCCCCTGCCCCTCGACGCTCAAGCCCTCTCCCGTCTCCACCGGAGACACGCTCAAGGACGAAGACGTACTGAGCGTGAAGGTCACGTCTCCCAAGGCCGAGCCCTGGAAGCCCAATGTGGGTGATCGGGTCCGGATCAGGAAGCCCGAGGACGTGGACGAGGCCCCCACTTGGGAAGAGGGCATGGACTTCCTCGACGGCATGGAGTCCGTCGTCGTCGGATTCAGGAAGGACAGTGACAAGCAATGGGTGGCGGTGCGCGCGGGCGACGAGTGGAAGCTTTCGCCCTCGTGGCTCACCCTCGTCGAGCCCGTCAAGGCCCCCTCCGACATCAAGCCCGGAGACATCCTCAAGGCCATCACTCAGTCCCACGCCAAGGACCACGGGAAGGGGGCATCGTGAGCGATTCAGAGATCCGAGCCCTTGAACGCCAACTCGAAACGGCCAAGGCTCGCCGCGGAGAGCGCCGCTACGTCGTGGTGCGCGGGCAGTACTCAGGGGCCCACGCTGGAGAGCTGGATGTCGAGGACGATCGCCGCGTGATCCTGCTCAACAGCCGTCGACTCTGGCAATGGTTCGGGGCCAACACTCTCTCCGAGGTCGCAACGCTTGGGGTTGACTCCAAGCGATGCAAGTTCGGGGCTCCGGTCCGGATCACGATTCTCGACCCGATCGAGATCATCGACGCGACGGAGCAGGGGCGAAAGTCGATCGAGAAGGCTCCTGAGTGGAAGGCCGGAAAAGCGTGAGTGCGCGGAATGGGTCCGGGTACGGGTCCGGGTCCGGGGACGGGTCCGGGGACGGGTCCGGGTACGGGTCCGGGTCCGGGTCCGGGG
>OFQY01000751.1_pt1 | contig 11541 bp, 15 predicted proteins | sample 1542991 | NCBI WGS metagenome assembly OFQY01 (sample SAMN07774224, study PRJEB24372) | wastewater metagenome | isolation source: Exp Tend VB 10WW | collected 2016-02
TATATGGTATTTTTGGAGAATCCTCTCGTAGCTCAGTTGGTAGAGCAGCTCCCTTTTAAGGAGATGGTCGTAGGTTCGATTCCTACCGAGAGGACAATGAAAAAGTCTAAAGAGGCAATTCTAATCTTACCCAACATTAGGTCAGCTATAAATATTGGCGCTATTTTTAGGACAGCTGATGCTGTAGGCATATCTAAGGTATATCTTACTGGTTATTCACCTAGACCTACTGATAAATTTGGTAGAGTACAGAAAGATATCGCAAAGAGTGCTCTAGGTGCAGAAACATGGATTCCTTGGGAATATCAAAGCACTACACTACCTTTAATTCGAAAATTAAAAAAACGAGGTTTTAAAGTTGTTGCTATTGAGCAAGATAAAAAAGCAATTAACTATAAAAAGGTAAAATTAAATGGAAAAATAGCTATAGTTCTAGGTCCTGAAGTAGAAGGCTTGGATCAAAAAATATTAAAAGAGTGTGATCAAATTGCTTACATACCAATGCTCGGTAAAAAAGAATCTCTCAATGTATCGGTGGCTTGCGGAATTGCACTATTTCAAATATTTAAAATATAACTACTTTTGACACCTAGGACAAAATACTGTTGATCGGTTATTAATTAATATTTTTTGTAGTGGTTTTTTGCAATTCATACAATTCTTGCCAGCCTTACCGTAAACTTTATGTTCTCTTGCATAGTTGCCTCTCGATTCATCGATTAATCTATAAGTGGCAACAGATGACCCGCCAACTTTTATTGCCCTCTTCATCGTACTTACAATAACATCATGCAATCTTTTAACCTCATCTTTTTTTAAATTTGATGCTATACGACGAGGATCAATTTTTGATTCAAATAAACTTTCATCTGTGTAAATGTTGCCAACTCCAGTGACTATATCCTGACTCATAAGTACTGTTTTTATTTTGCTCTTCTTATTTTTTAGAGAGTCAATAAAATATTCTACCGTAAAGTCTTTCTCTAGGGGTTCTCTGCCTAATAATTTGAAGTGATTTCTTTTTTCAAAATCCAAAATACTTCTATAATATAGAAGATACCCAAACATGCGAGTATCGTTGTAATATAGAGTACCCTCTTTTAATCTAAAAATTATATGACTATGTTTATTCGGTAAAGTTTTTTCTGATATTTCTATTGGATGTCCACCCGAGACAGTTTTTTTACTAGAGGATGCTTTATAAACGAACTGCCCAGTCATTTTTAAATGAGCTAATATTATTTTCCCATTACTTAGTTTAAATATAAGATTTTTGGCCCTGCGTTCCACTGCAACAAAATACTCTCCTGTTAATCCTTTTATAAATTCATCCACTTTCCTTTTTGAAGCAATACGAACAGTTCCACTACCAGAGACTAGTTTTGGTTTTTTTACTTCAACACTTACAATTTTTTGCCCAAGGATTGACCTCTCTAACCCTCGACGTAGATTTTCCACTTCTGGTAATTCAGGCATACTATTTATTCCCTAGTATTTTTAATGCCTCTTTTATACGAGCATTTGTACCTTCTATGTTATTTGGGATTTGTTTTAATACATCACGAGCTTCGTTTTGTGAGTAGCCAAGAGTTTTTAGCGCCTCAATAATATCACTCTCTCCTCTAAGAGTACTTGGAACTCCGTCTTCACCTTTATGAGCGTGCAGTTTATCGCGGAGTTCAATAACTATTTTCTCAGCAGTTTTCTTTCCAATTCCTGAGACTTTATTCAAATAGCTAGTATCACCGGTTGCGATAGCTTTTTTAAGAGTCTCTATAGTAGTAACACCAAGGATTCCAAGAGCAGATTTTGGACCGATACCTGAGACATCAAGTAGGAGCTCGAAGAAAGCCATCCCTTCAATAGTGGGGAAACCATATAGATCTATAGAGTTTTCTCTAACAGCAGTGTAAATCCACAAAGATACTTCAAAATCAAGCTCAAAGTCGCTATTGGTGTCTGTCGTAATAAAGATCTTGTATCCAACTCCACTTACATCGACAATTATGAATTTTTCAGTTTTATGTATAATAGTGCCTTTTATATGAGAAATCATAAGACTATTATACTTCGATTCAATGCATTTTGTAAGGCGTTTACATTTTAGGGGTTTTCTGTTAGTATTCATGTATTCACATTTCCCCGTGTCTCGGTGAAAGCGAACCTGCCTGCGCAGGCAGGTAACAATATAATTTAAAGGAATATTATGCCAATTACAAAATCAGCAAAAAAAGCACTACGAGGTTCAATGGTCAAAAAAGCGGCCAATGATCGTAATAAAAAAATCGTAAAAGAAGCTATTAAAAATATTGAAAAACTTGTAAAAGAAAAGAAAAAAGATGAAGCTAAAAAACTTCTCCCAAAAGCTTACAGTGCTATAGATAAAGCATCTAAGAAAGGAGTTTTTAAGAAAAACAATGCATCTCGCAAAAAAGCCAGATTATCAAAAATCACAAAATAACAAAATCGCCCGAGTAAAATCGGGCGATTTTGTTATTAGAAGACTGCCGGGTATAATGAATACATGAGTGAAGAAATTAAAGAATTATTGTTTTTCTATGGACTTGAATGCCCCCACTGTCTTCGTATGGAAAAAATGGTTAACAAACTAATTAAAGAAGAAGGAATAGTAATAAAGAAAGTAGAAATATGGCACAACGAGGAAAATAATAAACTAATGGAACGCCTTGATTGCGAAGAAGAGCCTTGTGGAGGTGTACCATTTTTCTTCAATCAACTTACAGGTAAAACTGTTTGTGGGGAAGTTGATTATAAAGAGCTTAAAAACTGGGCAGAAGGGAAGTAGGTCTTGCTTGCAGATAAGCATTTTATGGTGTAGATTGGAAGCGTTATGGTCCCGTCGTTCAATGGATAGGACGCAACTTTGCGGAAGTTGCGATGTAGGTTCGATTCCTACCGGGATCACACCATTTTTCAACCTTAATCAGTAAGGCTTTTATTTTGTACCCAATAGGTGTTCCGAACATTTATAAAGACATTTTTGTCTTAACTTGTTATAGTTATAAAGTGAATAAAAATTATAAAATTACTGATCAGTTTAATGAAGAACAATACGAGCAGTCTGATTTTGGAAGAGTATATTATAATACTCCAAGAATTCATGAGTCTCCAAAAACGATTGAAGAGCTTGCAGTGTTATTGAAATATTACAATGATAAAAATGAACCTGTAACCATAAGAAATACTGGGCACTCAATAAATGGTCAAACACTTACAAGTGGAGTCCAAATTGGTTTGGAAAACTTAAAATGGGTTAATTTTGACGAGGAAAAACTTGAAGTAGCTGTAGGTGCTGGTACAAGCTGGGATCAAATGCTCAAAGCGATTAATTTTCCAAATTATAGCCCAAGTGTCTTTCCTAATAACCCAGGTCAAAGAATTCATATTGGAGGAACAGCCGCAGTTGGTGGTGTTGGTTTTTTTTCTTCAAAATATGGAGGGTTTTGGAATACCGCAGTAGAAATAACTTTAGTAACGATGGAAGGTGATATTCATAAATGCTCAAGAACAAAGAATATAGATTATTTTCTATTTAGTTTGGGAGGTTTTGGTCGGATTGGAGTTATCGCTGAAATAAAAATAAAAGTTGTAAAACCTAAGCCAAAAGTTCTGGCTGCTTCCTTAATATTTGAAAGCCATAAACATTTTTTGAGTGCGTCAAAAATTGCTCTTGGCGATGATGCTATTGATTCGGTGAATCTTTTACGTTCATATATACCGATACCTTTCATGACTGAAAAGTTCCTTAAAACCCACGAGATAAGTTTTTTGTATGAAATTAGCGAAGATTTTGATATAGGGAGCAAGATAGAGCATATTAGGGAAAAATATAGTCATATACCGCTTATATTTCAAAAACAGATTGTAGATAAAAATGGCGAAAATATTACTATTTCAAGTTTAAACCCTTGTGTGTTTTCAAGACGTGATATTGTTTATTGGTATCCAGAAGATAAAGGTGAAACCCAATTAGATCATCAACAAATTTGGAGTGATTACTCTATACCAAGTTCTTCAGTAGCAGAATTCATCACAGAGAGTGAAAAAATAATGGACAAATATAAATTAGACAATGAGTTAGTAAAAATTCAGATGAGTTTTAGTAAACTACAAGTTGGATTTTATAATGCATATTCAATAAAAAACCTGAGTGAAGATTTACATTTTCCTCTATCACTGGATATTAAAGGTGAGAAAATTTCCGTTTTATTTGGTTCATTTTTATCAGTACCAAGAGGAAGAGTTCGAGAGGCTATAGAACTAACAAACGAACTTACTAAACTAGCGTACGAGTTGGGTGGTAAACGTTATTTATATGGTTATCATGATCTAACAAAAGAACAGGTTGAAAAACAGTTTGGTAAAGATACTATCGAAAAATGGCAAAAGCTAAAAGATGAACTTGACCCTAATCATTTGTTAAATATTAGGGTTATTGAGCATCTAGATGACTAAATTATAGATTGATCGATAAAGTGTCTTATTTCGTCAATACTTATCTTAACCAGATAATGGGCCTTTATTAGTTCGGAAGGCCAGAGATTAGGATCACCAAACAAAAAAGATTAGCTCTCGCTAATCTTTTTTGTTAAAGCCCTATTTTCTCAGCAAAGGCCATTGATGCAGACTCTTTTATTTCTGCCTTTGGTATTACTTTAGACAATTCTGTTTTTACTTCCTCTACTATAGATGTAGGCAGTGGAATAGTGTAAACTGGTAAAAAATATTTGGTTGTTTCAATTAAAAGTTTTCCATACAAATCGCCTTTAATAATATTGAATCCTTTTATATTTTTCCACTCGTATTTATCTTTACCTACTAATAACCCCTCGGTTTTTATTGAAAAAATCATTTGATTCGGCTCTCTGGTATTAAACATTATTAAACTTGCTCCTGCGACTAATACAAATATTGCAAAAACAATATTTCCTAGCCAGATAGCCACTACAGCTAGTACAAAAGCTACAAGTCCTATTGTCCAAAGAAAATCCGGAGTTCTTTTTTTATGATTATATTCAGGAGCTTCCCATTCGATGGTCTCCAAGATTATTTCGTCCATATTTGTTATTATAGCAATCCAATACAAAAAAGACTACCAAGAGGGTAGTCTTTTTTACTAGAAATTTTATCTAAGCTTTTAGAGCTTGCATTAGATCGGCACGAGCTTTATCCGTAGCCTGTTTAAATGTTGTCTCAGCTGCTTTTATTGCATCATCGCGAGTTTTCTTTAAAGCTGCTAAACCAGATGTCATTTCTGAGTTTTTACGAGCATCTTGTAGGACTTTCTTTGCATCACTTACTGATTTATTGAAAGTGTCTTTTACAATTTTACTATCAACTTTATTACTACAATCAGTTTGAGCTTTTGCTAAAGCTGCATCGACACTCGCCTTGAATGTTGATATAGCACTGTTTACTACACCAGAATGAGTTGCCATAGCTGCTGCCAAACCATCTCTATAGGCTTTTATACTTGCATCTACCGCTGTACGTCTTGTTGTAACTGCGTTTTGGATAGCAGTTTTATAAGCTTCTACTGCAGCCTTACCTGCATCAGTCTTAGCTTTGCCTGCCATTTTATCCCAATTCTTCATTCTCTTACTATCGATATCTGTTCTATTAGAAGCTCTTTTTGCGTCGGCGTCACTTTCTTTGTTGTGTAGTTTATCTGAACGGTCAGATTCATTTTTTAAACGTTTCTCTTCTGTTTTCTTTACCTGATCTGCATACTTCGCTTCTACAGAAGATAATCTTAGACAAAAGTCCCCAATCTTTTTTCCTTGATTATTTTCTGCTCTTGCACTATTGTTATCTTCAGCAAAAGCTAAAGCTGGCAGGACACTAAAAACAACCAAGGTACTTGCTATAAATTTCTTAAGATTAAATTTCATTTTGTATTTCACTGAGGTCATTGATAGATGGTTCATCAAAAGATGTTAATGTTGCTTGATCATCATAGTCTACACCCATTTCCTCTATTAAAGAATCCTGCTCCACGAGCTCACTAAGACTTAAGTTGTTTTTAGTGTTTCGTGGGGATAGAGAGAATACTCCAACAAAAAGTAAAACTATCAGACTAGGTATCAATATCAATTTTCTTGATTTCCAAATATCAAAGACCGCAATTAACTTATTAATTATAATGTTCGACGTTTCCGTCTTTCTATTATAACGTATCGATGCCTCATCTGTGACATCTTCTATTTTTCTTAGAACATACATCAAAGAAGCACGACTAGGAGATTCGCTTCCTCTCAATGTTTTCCTTATATTATTTTCAAATTCTTGCTTGTCCATTTTATTTTTTGTATATTTCACGTAGTTTTTTTATTGCGCGACTGTGTAATTGTCTTATCGCTTCTTCTTGTTTTCCGGTCATTTCTGCTATTTCTTTATATGTCATGTCGTTCATATAGTATAGTATTATTATTTCTTGTTGATCTACTGAAAGTTTTAGAATAGAATTTCTAATTTCTTCTTTTAGTTCTTTTTCTCCTGATATATCTTCTCCAGAATCTTTACTTAGAGAGAAATTATATACAATTTCATCTGAAACTATTTCTTTATTTTTATTCTTTCTGAAATGGTCTATGAGGGTATTCCTAGCTACTGTAAAAAAGAAAGAAAGTGGGGAAGTATGCTCTTCGTTCCAAGATGGAATGTATTTCCAGATTTTCATAAAAACTATCTGGGTCATATCTTCAGCTTCTGCCCTGTCTTTTATTCTGGTCAATATATATCTAAATAAAGGTGTATAGTAGCCCTTGTAAACTTCTTCAAAAGCTTTATCGTTACCTTCTTTAGCTTGCAAAATAAGACTTTTTAGGTTTCCTTGGTTATTGTCTGCCTCTATCATATATAACGTTCATTATACCTTTTTTGTGATTACGTCCAAAAATTACATTTTTCTTGAGTCATAAGCCCAGTGAAGCAAAGCTTGCCTTTGGCGGGGTCTGCAAAAAATATCGCAAGCTCTGCAGTTTCTCTTTATCTGCCCGATATGTCTTGCAATGGCTCGCCACCTTTTTATCTGTCTTTGGTCGTCATCGCTTCTTCGTCCAAAATAATATCGGCAATACCACTGGAACCATCCTCTAGGGTCGTCTTTATGTACCCAGCCTTTTTTCTGCCAAACCTCGAGTGGTTGACTGGCGTGAATTTTAAAATAATTCAATTTCTCATCTGGGCCATTTTTTGCAAGCTTTGCTCTATTAAACCACTCTTTTGGGAATTCTTTTATGTAAGTATTGTCTACGTACCACCCATCAAAAATACCAAGAGCGAGCATTTGTTTCGGTGTTAAATCGGGTTTAAAGTATCTATCAAAGTTTTTCCCCATAGGTTCGGTCAAATAGTATATATATTTTTTCTGAAGATTATTTTTTACTGTGATCTTTTTATTCATACTGATCTATTTTACCAAAATAGTGTAAAATATATTAATGCAAAAAATAACACCGTTTTTGTGGTTTGAAAAAGATATGAAAGGAGTAATCGAATTTTATAAGTCAGTATTTCCTGATATTAAAGTAAGTGTTGGAGGAGAACTTTCTGATACTCCATCGGGGACTGTGCAAATGGCGACAATAGAAATTTTAGGCCAAGAGCTCAGCTTGATGACAGCAGGGCCTATGTTTAAATTTAACGAAGCAATCTCTTTAATGATAACTTGCGATTCACAAGAGGAAATAGATTATTATTGGAACTCCTTAATAAGAGATGGTGGTAGTGAAGGATCATGTGGGTGGCTGAAAGATAAATATGGTTTGTCATGGCAAATTACTCCTAGTACTATGAATCGCATGATGAAAGAGGGAACTAAAGAACAAATTGCTCGTGTAACTGAAGCATTTATGAAAATGAAAAAGTTCGATATCAAAACTCTCGAAGAAGCGTTTAATGGATAAAATTTAATAATCAAAAATACCTAGCTCATGCTAGGTATTTTTGATTATGGCGGGCATCGTGGGTTAAGTACCAGAGTGATGACGCACCGTAAGGGTATTTTAGATGCTTTTCGTTGGGTCAGTTGAGGCACTCGGGTCAGGCTACGATTTTCGGAAAATGAAGTTAAGGTAATTTTTCGAGCGCGGCTTAAAGGTTTCAAAATATACGAGCTCGAAGCCATGCTTCTGACATAGGCCTACGACCTCATCTTTCTGGTAGAAGCTGAACCAGCGAGGCATATCGACGCCAGAACTTTCTTTGTATTCCTCGATATCTCCTTCGATAAGACCAAGAGCAAAGATTCCAGAGGGTTTGAGGACGCGAGAAATTTCTTCGAGAGGAGTACCGACAGATTTCTTGGGGATATGGAGCAAAGCTGTATATGACCACGCTCCATCAAACGAACTGTCCTCAAATGGCAAATTATCAAACCCCGCAAGGACAGATTGGAGACCTCGTTCGGAAGATAATCTCACCATAGCTTCTGAGGCGTCAACGCAGATAACATCCTTACCAGCTTGCTGAAGTAATAGACCATCTCTCCCCGGACCACTTCCAATATTGATTATTTTCTTACCAGACAATTCAATGAACTTATCTAAGAAAGTACGAGGGAAACGTTCCCAAAAATCGACGGTTTCGTCATCGTATTCCTTCGCCATTTTGTTGTATGTGTCGATTGTCTGTTGATCCATATTTGATGATTTTAACTTAGATTCTCGAGTTTAGGTAATCGGGTCGCCCCATGTCCCTAGCCACTCGGGTCATGCCGATAATAGGTTCTTAGTGCGGAGGCGGTGAGATTCGAACTCACGATCGAGTTTCCCCGATGACAGTTTTCAAGACTGTTCCTTTCAACCACTCAGGCACGCCTCCGTTTACTACACTACTGTATTTTCCTTATTTTTTCAAGTTTTTCCCAATTGTGTTAGTCTGTATATATGAGACATCTAGGTATTGATTATGGATCAAAAAGAGTAGGAATTGCTATATCTGATGAAGGAGGGACTATCGCATTTCCACATAAAATATTGTTTAACAATATGGAGCTTTTGGATAGTATTCATAATATCTGTGGGCAAGAAGGAGTTTCTGCTATTGTTCTAGGAGAATCTAGCGATCTCTCAGGTGCGCCAAATAAAATAATGGGTAGTATTGAAGAGTTTAAGCGCAACCTCGAAGCGGAACTAGAATTACCTGTATATCTACAAAAAGAATTTATGACTACAGTTGAAGCACGAGGACGAGAGGGAAAAGAGAAAAATAATGCTCGAAAAACTGCAAAAGAACAACAATCATCAGTGGATGCATCCGCCGCCGCACTTATCCTTCAGCGATATTTAGATAAAAAGAATCAGAAATAAAATGTCTAATTCAAAAACTCCACAATTTGATGCGCTACTTGATCCTATATTGGAATCTCTTATTCCGCATACTCATATATGTAAATGGAAAGGGAAACATGCTCACTGTGAAGGTGAATTTGAAATTACAGATGAAGATATAGAATTTCTTAGAATGCTTCGAGTACCCTCACCAAACTACTGTCCAACTTGCCGAAGGATAAGGAGGCTTGCTCATATGGGTATCAATAGACTATTTAAGAGAAAATGCCAAGCCCCAGGACATAATGAAATGGTAATATCTTCGTTTTCAGAAGAGTGCCCGTTCCCAGTCTATGATTATCAGTATTTTATAGGAGATGATTTCGACCCTTTTTCTTTTGGTTCTACATATAAAGGAGAAAGTCCGATGAAATTTTTATATGAAATGCGTAAAATTTTTCCTATGCCATCATTTCTTAATCGTGACCCGTCTTGTGTAAATAGTGAATATTCAAGTGGAGGTCGTAATTTAAAAAATGGTTACTATGTTTCTGGATGCTATGACTGTGAAGATATTTGGTATTCCTCTATGGCAGGAAAAAGTCGTAATATAATGGATTCTAGAGTGACGAATTCTAGTGAATTTGTTTACGGAAGTCTTTTTGCTGACCATTTATACAAATGTGCATATACTTATTTCTCAACAGACTGCAGTAATTCAACGTTCTTATATGATTGTAAGAATTGTACTGATTGTTTTGGTTGCGTTAATTTAAGAAATAAGAAATATAATATATTCAACAAACAAATCTCTAAAGAAGAATATGAATCATTTATACAATCCGTAACTCCATTTTCTAGGAAAATAATAATTGAATTAGAGAAACGATTTTGGGATTTAATTAAACAGCAACCAATCAATGCATCTCGCAATGTTGGCTCCTCTAATTCTTATGGAGTAAATATAAGATTTAGTAACGATACATTTGATTGTGTAGAGATAAATAATTGTCAAAATATTCGCCATTCAGACAGCGTCCTCTCCCATAAAGATTCTATGGATATTCTTTTTTCCGGAGGTAATTCACATAACCTCTATGGAGATATAAATATTGGTTCACAATCATCCGGTGTCCGGTTTTCTGTATCTTCAAAATTCTGTACTGACTGTGAATTTATTTTTAACTCCAAGAATCTGAATAACTGTTTTATGTGTTTTGGATTACAAAATAAATCATATTGCATCTTCAATAAGCAATATACAAAAGAAGAGTACTATAAAATTATAGATTCTATAAAAGTCGAAATGTTAAATAGAGGAGAATACAGCGACGGACTAGGTCTTGAATTTTCAGCACAAGCATATAATTTTTCTATTGCAATGGTATCATATCCGCTTTCTAACGAGCAGATTAAAAATCTAGGAGGGTATGTAGCAGATGACCCAGATACTAATGCAGGATCTATAGATATTATTAAATACACTGATGTACCAGAAACGATTAACGAAGTTTCTGATGATATTTTAACTAAAGCAATACAATGTTCTATAAGTGGTAGACCCTTTCGTATAATAAAAAGCGAAGTTGATTTTTATAAACAAATGAACCTCCCAATTCCAATAGTGCATCCCTCAATTCGTATGGAGAATCAATATAAAATAGCGAGTCCCGGTAAAAAGCATCAAGCATCCTGTAAAAAATGTAGTAAAAATATTGAATCAATGTTCGACCCCAAAGAAGGATTTATTCTATTTTGTGAAAAGTGCTACCAGCTAGAAGTGTTATAATGGCTATATGGAAGAGCGAATACAAAAAATTGAAGAACGAAATAAAAGGGTAGAATTTGATAAAGCTTGGGAAACGAGTAGTACTCGTATTTTTTCAATTAGTTTAATCACTTATATCGTGGCTTTAGTTTTACTACATATAATAGATGCCCCGAAACCATACCTAAGTGCTCTAGTACCAGTATTTGGATTTATACTCTCCACTCAATCGATTCCATTTATTAAAAAATTATGGATGAAAAATAAATAATACATGGATACTTTTAAAATAATTGGAATAGTTGGACTAATACTAATTTGCGCAGGAATGATTGTAAGAAACCGTAAAACCAGAGATATGCTTAGTTTTTTTGGTGGGATCGGGTTATTGATTTATAGTATTAGTCTGAAAGATTTGATATTCATTGTCCTACAATCCGTATACATAATTGTAGTGCTAGTTGATTTTATAAAACAAAA
>OFQY01000753.1_pt1 | contig 11473 bp, 24 predicted proteins | sample 1542991 | NCBI WGS metagenome assembly OFQY01 (sample SAMN07774224, study PRJEB24372) | wastewater metagenome | isolation source: Exp Tend VB 10WW | collected 2016-02
TCCGATGCCCTTGCTGCTTTTGCTGGGCAGGACTTGGCCACCTACAACCGCATCTACACGGTAGCCGACAATATCGCGCTTTGCGCCCATCGCTGCGGCGACTTCCCTACGCTGGCTTCTGACATCGCGCTGCTCAAGCGGTTTGTCGACTTCCTGGCAGGGGAGTCCGAGCTGAGGGCCGTTGGCCTCGTGCCGGACCTTGGCGTGCCTGACGCGGTGTACCGGGAACCGAATTGCGAGCGGTTCGAGCTTACGGGGGAGGTAGTTTGATGGACCGGCTTCAAGACGTTCTCAGCGCCGCAGCCATCGTAGCTTTCATCTGCGGCTTTGTCGTGTGGATGCCAATTCTTGCGGGGACGCACTGATGGACGCGAAGACCCTCGAAGCCCTGAAAGCATCCATTGAAAAGTGGAAGCGGAATGCAGCGGCGGAGAAGCCGGAACTCTACCTCACAAGCGCCTACGACTGTCCGCTCTGCGCCTTGTTCTTGGACGAAGGCGCAGGCTGCAAAGGTTGCCCCGTTTCAGCATCAACCGGCAAGAAACACTGCAATGGGACACCCTACATCAAAGCTTACATAGACCGAGGGCGGTGGGCCATGGGGACAGGGCGCGCCGACACCGCTCACGAGCACGCCCGCGCTGAAGTCGCCTTCCTCGAAAGTCTTCTTCCTGAAGGTGAGCGGCCATGACCCTCCCATTCAAAGACGACGCAGCGGCGCTGCACGATCCGATGCCGGGAATGTTCATCCCGCGCGAGCTTTGGCAGCCATGCCGAGAGGACCAGATCGGCGCCTGCGAAACGCTGCTCGCCAGTCACATCCCGGCGGAAGTGCGCCTGCACGTCCGCGACCTCTACGAAGACCTCAAAAGGACCACGCCATGAACACCGCCGCAAAAGCGCTTGTCGAGCACGAGCCCGTCGAAAATGTACCGGCGCCGATCGTATCGGAAGCAACTGCCGTCTTCCAGATCATCGAGCGCGCCGCCCGTGATCCGAATGTCGACATCGACAAGATGGAACGGCTGATCGCGATGCAGGAGCGCATGCAGGCGAGCCGGGCCAAGACCGCATATGCCGCGGCGCTCGCCGAAATGCAGCCAGATCTGCCTGTTGTTGGCCGGCGCGGCAAGATCACTGTTCGCAAGAAGGACGCCAGCGGCGAGCGCACCGGCGACGTCCAGCAGGCCACACCATACGCACTGTGGGAAGACATCAACGACGCGATCAAGCCTGTGCTCGCCAAGCACCGCTTCGCGCTGTCCTTCAAGGTCGGCAACGCAGCAGATGGCAAGATCACTGTCACCGGCATTCTCAGTCACGCTGATGGCCACCAGGAGGAGACGACCATCTCCCTGCCGCACGACAGCACCGGCAGCAAGAACGCGGTCCAGGCGGTCGGCTCCACCACTTCCTACGGCAAGCGCTACACCGCCGGGTTGCTGCTCAATTTCACCAGCCGAGGCGAAGACGACGACGGCAAGGCCGGAGGGGGTGACGCCGATGGGCCAATCACCGACGAGCAGGTCAAGCGCATCTTGGCGCTCATCACCGAGACGAAGACCGACGAGGCCGCCTTCCTTAAGTGGCTTGATCTTGAGCGCGTCGAGGACATCACCGCCGGCATGATGAAGAAGGTCGAGGACTCCTTCGCCGCCAAGAAGCGGAGGCTCGCGTCGTGATCATCCAGGGATCGCCTGAATGGTTTCAGCAGCGCTGCGGCAAGGTGACGGCATCGCGCGTTGCTGATGTCGTCGCCCGCACAAAATCGGGCTGGGGCGCATTGCGGGCAAACTACATGGCCGAGCTGGTCGCGGAGCGGCTTACCGGCAACGTCGCCGCCGGCTTCAGCAACGCTGCCATGCAGTGGGGAACCGACACCGAGCCGGCAGCCCGTCAGACCTACGAGTTCATGACGAATGCGACGGTCGAGCCGGCGCCGTTCGTACTGCATCCGACCATCGGCGACACAGGGGCCAGCCCTGACGGCTACGTGGGCGAGGAAGGGCTTGTCGAGATCAAGTGCCCGAATACCGCCACGCACATCGAAACGCTCCTGACGGGCTCCGTATCTGGCAAGTATGCCACGCAGATCCAGTGGCAGCTTGCCTGCACCGGCCGGCGCTGGTGCGACTTCGTTTCGTTTGATCCCCGCATGCCGGCGACGATGAGCATGTTCATCCAGCGCGTGGCCAGAGACGACGCCGCGATCAAGGCCCTAGAGGCCGATGTGATCGACTTCCTCAACGAGCTTCGCCTGACCGTTCATCGCCTGCGCTCGCGCTATGAGCCCGAGTCGATTGAGCCCGGATCGCTCTTGGCAATGGCAGGCTGACATGTCCCGCGCGCTCATAGTCATCAACACCGCTGCCGACCGCGAGAAGGCCGCCGGCTGGTGCCGTGGCGCGCCATGGGGAACGCGGGTTGAGTTCAAGAAGGCAAAGCGCACGCTCGACCAGAACGCAATGTTCTGGGCGCTGCTGACAGAGGTTGCGTCCCAGGTCGAACACGCCGGCACGAAGTACACCACGGAAGAATGGAAACTGCTCTTCATGCACGCATGGGGACGCGAGGTTCGGTTTCTTCCCGGCCTTGATCGCAAGAGCGTCGTCCCGGTTGGTCAGTCGTCATCGGACCTTTCGACTGAGGAAATGACCAGCTTGATCGAATTCATTTTGGCCGAAGGCGCTAAGCGCGGCGTCGTCTTCGCCTCTCGGTCCAACACATTTGAACTGTCGGCGTCCGCCGATGGTGGCAGCAGCGGGGCCACTCCCGAAACCAGCCCCGCTGCTGTCCGTAATTCTGGGAGGGGATGATGCCTCGCCCCGTCAAGGAATGGATCGGCAAGCGCCCTGAGAGTGCAGCGCCGCCTCGCGTGCGCCAGCGGGTGCGCGACCGTGACGGAGGAATCTGCCGGCTGTGCTCGACCGCGATAAAGCCGGCCGAAAGCTTCGAACTCGACCACATCACCGCGCTGATAAACGGGGGCGAGAACCGCGAGAAGAACTTGGCTGCCGTTCACAAGCATTGCCATCTGGCGAAGACGGCGAGCGACGTAGCCGAGAAGGCCAAGGTAGCGGCCATGCGGCAGAAGTTCACCGGAGCAAAGCGCCCCTCCGGCAAGCTCCAAGGCCCAGGCTTTCCGAAAGCACCGAAAGCGCCCGCCAAGCCTTCGCTTCCTCCAAGGATGTTGTTTGCGAACCGGGGCGACTTGTGGCGGGCTGGGCAGAACACGGAAGGCGACTAACCCACGAATATCGTTGAAGAAATGCCCGTTTCCCATAGCAAAAATCGCGGGCTTTGGCTATAGTAAAACGACAGCAAAACAGGTGAGACTGATGGAACCGAAGCGCATTCAGCGAAAGCGGTCGAAGGGCTGGAAGATGCCTCCGAACACGGTGAGCGTGACGCGGCCGGGACCGTATGGCAATCCGTTCGTGATCGGTGAACCTGCGCCCTCGATATACTCACGATTTCACCGCGGCACGGTCGAGACGGCAGAGCAGGCCGTCGCCCTATTCCGGCGGGTGCTGATCTACGAGGCCGCCAAGGAAACGCCAGCAGCGGAGAGAACTCTCGACCTCTTGGCGGGCCTTCGCGGCAAGAACCTTGCCTGCTTCTGCCCGCTTGTGGATCAGCATGGCAATGCTGTTCCGTGCCACGCAGACGTGCTCCTCGAACTCGCCAACGCTCCGGTGAGCCCATGACCCCAGCGCCTCAGACAGAAGACCTCATAGCGCAACTGGAAGCGCTGATAGACAAGGTGACCATCACCGAGCCGTGGCATGCGCGAGAGGGCTGGCCCGCGCTCCAAGACGGCTTTGTCGTCTGCGCACTCTTCGCGGAAGAGCCTCATCTTCCCGTGCTCCGCGATGCAGCTGCGTTCGTCGTCACGCAAGAAGACATCCCCGACGAGCAGCTTCCGCATTTGGCCGAACTGTTGGCGCGATGTTCCCCCGCCAACCTCCGCACCCTTCTCGACGCCCTCTCCGCCCGATCTCGGGAAGTAGAGAGGCTGAAACAAACCGCGCAAAAATACAGTTGCCCCGTCTGCGGCTCGGGCGATCCAAATGCCTATCTGCGGTGCAATCGTCCTGACTGCACCGATGGCCGCGACCCGCGCCCGCAAGCTCTGGAGGCTCCCCATGAATGAACTGATAGAACGGCTGCGCTCGCGCGCCGAATTTGAAGACAATGGCGGCGTTGCCGAACGGCAGCTAGAGGACGTTGGCGCGCTTTTGCGCGAAGCCGCTGCCGCCCTCGCATCCCCCACTGGGGGAGTGGTGAAGCCCACGGAAGATGCGGTCGAACTGGTGGCGGACGCAATAAACGCAGCGCGCTACGACACGCCCATCTGGCGCGAATACCGTCCCGGCCCTCTGCCCCGGCTGGCCGATGAAGACAGCTCGTCGCAAGAGTATGCACGTCGCCTCGCAAAGGCCGCTGTGCGCGCTCTCGAAGCAGCCTCGTCACCCGCTCCCGGAGAGGCGGTGGCGTGGCAGTGGAAGCATTTTGATCCAATCAGCGGCAGCCCGGTATGGGTCGATAAGCAGTATTGGAATGGCCAGCGCTCTGACGTGAGCCGTGCCCTCTACGCCTCTCCCCCCACCAGTCCACCCGAGCCGGTACAGGGTGTGCTCGAAGCGCTGAAGGCCGCACGCACGCATCTCATCACGCTTGGCGGCGACAGCCGAGCAACGGTGGCCGACGCTGGCGATCCGTGGGGCGACGAACTGCAAGCTGCCGTGCTGGATATTGTCGACGCCGCCATTGCGAATGCCGAGCGTTCCCCGTTCCCCCTTGGGGGATGGAAAGATATCAGCACGGCTCCGAAAGATTGGTCGGATGTGCTGTTATTCGACCGGAACCGCGAGCGCGAGGTCTTCGAAGGCTACTACTCATGCGAGGACGGCGGGCGCGGTTGTTGGGTGGCCGCTGGCTCTGGACATGAATGCGAGCCTACCAAGTGGCACCCGCTGCCCCCCTCCCCTTCTGGTGACGCATGAGCCCCGCCGAAGCTATCCGCGATGCCCGCGCACTCGGCCTAAAAGACATCCCGTTTAGCGCCTACTGCCGCGTCTGCTGGCAGTCGGTCTATAGCTGCTGGGTCGACAGCGAAGACCACAAGGGCGTCTGCCCGTTCGGGGCTAAGGTGATCGGCGACTGTCAGCAGGCCCTCGATTGGGAGCGGATGAAGGGCGAGATCAAGTCCTACCTCAAGGCCATAGAGGCCGGACAATGAGCTTCGAACTCAAAGTGTCAAATTGGGAAACCAAACCAAGTGGCTGGGGTCGTGAAGTCAAGCGTGTGCCGGGCGGCTTTGTTTTCGGCCCGAGCGGAAACATGATCGTCACGCGCGGCTACTTCGAAATCCACGGCCTTCGCATCTACGATGACGTTCCGTTATTCCCGCACCGTCGCCGCCCCCCCCTCGGTGGGGGTGAGACGTGACACGCTCCGCCGTCTTCACGATGAACGAAGCCGCGAAGGAGCTGCACATATCGCGGCGCCAGCTTCAGGAGATCGTGAAGCGTTATCCACACTACGTCCCGAATGGACGCAGGAAGCTCTTCACCGCTGACGACCTCGCCGCTATCCTCGCCAGCCTTCGCTCGGAGAAGCAGGAATGCCGCTCAAGCTCAAGCCGCCTCGCCCGGGCAAATCGCCTAACTGGTCGATCCGCGGCACCTACCTCGGTGTCCGCGTTGACCGAACTACAGGCACTCCTAACGAAGCGCTCGCCAGGCAAGTCCTTGCCGCAGAGAAACGAACCATCGAACGTGGTCGCACTTCCCCGCCGGTAGAGCCCGGGGCGCCGCGAGAGACGACATTCGAGGAGGCGGCGCTTGCCTACATCAAAGGCGGCGGCGATGGGCAGTATCTCGGCCGCTTTGATCCCGTGCGCAAGATCTGGACCGGAGGCGTCATCCCTCCTCTGATTGGCCTGCCGCTTTCGGCCATAGACCAGCAGGTGATTGATGAGGTGGCGGTGTCGCTCTATCCGACAGCCTCGGCCATGACGCGCAACAGGCACGTCTACACGCCCGTCTCTGCGGTGCTGAAGCACGCCGGCAGAGACTTCAAGATCAGGCGCCCGAAAGGCTGGCGCGGGAAAGCCCGGGTTGATTGGCTCCAACCAGAGCAGGCGTTCAGGATGCTCGATGCGGCCCGGGCGATCGATCCCGAGTTCGCCGGCCTGCTGACGTTCCTGCTTTACACAGGATGCCGGCTCAACGAGGCGCTTGCCCTCACCTGCGACCGCCTGACTATGGCAGAGGCGTTCGCCTACCTGCCGCAGACCAAGAACGACGATCCCCGGGGAGTGCATCTGCCGCCCGTCCTTGTGGCAGAGATGGCAAACCACCCGCGCGGGCTGGACCGCGGCAAGACGAAGGTGTTCCGGTTCCGCAAGTGCGGCCGGCTCTACACGCTGATGTCGAAGGTGAAGGAAGCCGCCGGCCCGGATGTCGCCTTCGCGACTTTCCACACGTTTTGTCATACGTGGGCGACGTGGATGCGGCGCTATGCCGGGCTCGACACCCGGGGCCTGGTCGGCACCGGCCGCTGGCGCGACCAGAAGTCGGCCGCGCGCTATGAGCATGTGGTGGCTTCGGAAGAGTCGAGGCGGGCCGATTTGCTGCCTACGCCGCAGCGCAGCAGGAAGGCAAGAAACGTGGAAAAGGCGTGGAATGGCGCGCCGAAAGCGGTAAGGTCTTGAAAATGTTGAACAGGGTTACGCCTTCACACGGGTGGGGTCGCAGGTTCAATCCCTGCATCGCCCACCATCTCAGCACCACCGCTGACGCCTTGATTTACAAGGCTTTGCGAGCGTCGTATCCACATTTCAGCACCACCTTGGCGCCGCGGCTATCCGGCAGCAAGCGGCGAACGACGGCAGAACACGGCGTTGATGGACGTGGAAAATCCGTGGACCGCGTTCCGGAGACGTTCGCCCGGGCGCCGGACCTTGGCGTTAACAGGCAGTTCCTTTCCCGATGGCGGGAAAACAGGCGCTTAGCCTTTCCTGATTTGGCGAACCGTCACGATCTGTTCCGGGGCTGGGTGGAATCCGGGAGGCAGGGATGAGCGAGCGCGAGGCAACGATTTCTGTGTCGATTGCCGACCTGAAGCAGATGCTCGAAAGCATGGAATGTGACGACACATTGCACTGGTGCGAGCATTGCGGTGCGTGGCTGCAAGATGACGACCCTGCGCTTGCAACGGCAGACCTATACACCGGGTGCTGGAAAATGGCGACCGGACGCAAGAGTGACGAGCACCTTTGCCGTTCGCACCGTGGCGCAATCATCCACGAGGTGAAGCTGCTGCCCTCCCCCTCCAGTTCTGAAGGAGAACGGAATTGAAGAACGAGCCCGACTTTGATGAAGCCTTTGGCGATCCGCCGCTGATGTGGACCCGTGACGGGGAGTCGCGCATGCCGAAAGAGGTATGGACGAGCGCCTGCCGCATCGTGGCGTTCTTCGAAAAGATGCAGGACAACCCGGAGACCGAGGACGCGGCGATCGACACGCTGCGCACGTTGATAGCCACGGCGATGCTGACCGAACGCCGGCAGATGAACTAGCCCCCACCTCATCAGGAGCATAGACCATGGCAGAGACGAGCGAGACTAAGGGCCATGAGATTGACGCGCATCTCGGCTGGCTGAAGATGTACCTGGAATCGATGAACGAGCGGAACTGGCGCGATATGCGGCTCTATGCCCAACGTCAGCTTGAGCGGTTTGAGGCATGTCTCGATGCTGCGCCCTCACCGAGGACTGACCCATGAGCGAGATCCCAGACGACTGGACCTCACCCATCGAAGGCAGCCTGGACCGCGTGACCTTCGAGGGTGGCCGGCTGGACGAGGTGTGCGGCAGCCGTGGCGCGCACCTGGAATGCATGGGCGGCAGTAGGTGGTTCCTGCTCATAGGCCACGATGACGGAACAGAGACGGCTATCTGGTTTTCGTCAAAGGATCTGAAGAAGCCGTTCTATGAAAGACGGGAGCCGAGGCCATGAGCGATATCCCAGACGACATCCAGATCACAGCGCAGCAGCTTGTCGACGCCACCTTCCACGCGGAAATTGACCGCTGGGACGGCAATCCCGATTTGCCGCATATTCTGGTGTCGTACGTAGCCCGCGCAATCCTGGCGGAGCGTGCCGCCGAGCGTGAGCGGTGCGCGCAGATCGCGGACGATTGCGCTGCCACTGCCGAAAGGTTCGAACGGGAACATCTCGATCGCCCGAGCCTAGACTTTCAGCGATATCGCGATGGCTGCAATGGTGTCGCCGCCGCTATTCGGGCAGGAGAAGATGATGGACGCGAGTAAGACGACGACGCTAATTCCGACAATGCGGCTCCGCTGGGCTATGAACGGGCAGGCAGAGTGGACGCTCCAGCAATTGCACTACACAGGTGGCGGCAAGGAACTCTGGATCGATGTTCCAAAAGACGCGTTCGCATCCACTCAGCCGGCCGCGCATGAGGTGACGGTAGCCTATGTTTTCCCGAATGGCATGGTCATGGCTTTCGATGCCGCTGGCGAACAGGTTCCTGAGTATCAGGGCACCAAAGAGGACGTGCTGCCCAAATTGAAACGCGACTTCCCGAAGGCGGCGCTATGCGGGGTTTGAACGTGGCCGAAGCATGTCTTCATCAAGCTTGACGATCCGCGCCACTACAAAAACCAGCGCAGAGCATGACCCGCTTCCGCCGGCTTGAGTACCTTTCTCGCCTTTGCGCTCGTGGTCGGGCTGGGGAAGATCGTGGTGGAGTGGCTCTAGCCGCCCCTCAAATCTCGCGGCAAAAATTAACATGGCCCACAGCGCCACAGGCGAGCCGCAGGAGCGCGTCTAGCCTATTGGGTGGTGTCTGACAGCGGGGAGAGGCGGGAAGGCGCTGGCGGCCGTGGCTTCAGCCTAGCTGAACCATTTTTTGACCTTTGCGTACTCATCCACAACTTCGCCGAACCCAAGTTTGCGCAGCAGTTCCGTTAGAACCTCATCGGCCAGCCAGTGAGCTTCATCGGTTCCGATGGAATGTGCCACCGTGTCAGGAGCAGCTGCTCGTCGATTAATTCTCTGGAGCTTTTCGAGTGCGACTTGAGCCGCTTGTTGCGGCGCGATCACGTCTTGAGCCATCATCCCCGGACTATAGCACCCTCCAGACAAACGAAAAAGCCCCGCCGGCCGAAGCCAGCGGGGCACAGTCAGACGCGGGGGATCGCGCCGGATGGTTTATGGTGGTCTTCGATGTGGGCGGATAGGCCGAGGCAGGGACTCCTCCTGCTCTTCGCGCCGCTCCTGTGCGTCCAGACGGTCAAGCAAGGACCTGTGGATCTCTTCGATGTCAGTCGTGCGCTTGTCGGCCAGCACCTCGAGTGCGCTGATCCGGACCAGCACCTCGATCTGCCGTTCGCTTTGCTCGCGGTTGCCGAACTCCACGCCGATCGACTTGATGTGATCGGTCCGAGCCGCAGGCTTGGAGCGGAGGTAGCCAACTATGCCCATGATGATGCCGCCGACGAAAACGCCGGCCAGTGTCAGCAGATCATTCGGCTCCACGGCTGGCACCCCGTGCATATGCATCATCGACGGTGCGGGCGTCCTGCATTGCACGGAATACATTCACCAGATCCGCGACAAGCCACCCGGCAGACAATATGAAGGCAAAGCCGAAGGTCGTCGCGAACGAGAGGACGATCTGCGTCCAGAAGAAACAGCACACGAAGGCCATGGCGGCGCGCGCCCAGGGGCTGCGCCGCCATGCGCCGTTGATGAGCAGCACCAGTAGCCGGATGGCGCCGAAGAGCATCAGCACCACCGACCATGTCGGCTGGTCCGCGATAGCCAGCATGATGCTGTAGCCACCGCCTCCGCCGGTCGCCATGCGATCGGGGTTGGCTGACAGCATCCAGCCGAGGGCGAAGATCATGCCGGCCGCGTGCCATTCTGGCAGGCGCGGAAGGAACGCCTCTCGGAAGGATGAGCGGATATGGGTGAGGATCATATCGTGCCTCCGCAGTACGCCGCGCGCGCCGCGGTATCCTGCGCGATTTCCAGCTTGGTCTGATCGGTCAGCAAGTCGTGACGGGATGTCGTGACGCCTCGCCAGGCTCGCGTGCACACGTCACGGCGCATGGCGTCGAGCGCGGCATCCACTTTCGGACTAGTCACGCTGGTTGGGATTCCGATCGACTGGCACGCCGTCAGCAGCAACGCGGTCGCGAGCAGCAGCGGCAGCGTCGACCAGCTTGCGATGCTCGGCTGTGAGTTCGTTGAGAACTTCATCTTTCGCGCCCTCTTTGATCCGCCCGTCCCTGACCGCCTGCATGATCATCGGCAGGACGGTCAGGAGGGCTTTGATGATGGTGAGGATTGCCGCGAAGGTCATTTCGTTGGCGGCACGATGATGTCAGGCTGACCGGCCGGCGTCTGAATGACGACCGTCTGGTCCTTCGGGATCGACGCGTCGACTTCTTTGGCAACCTCCATGGCCTTTGCCGACGGCCGCTTGATCAGAGCCCAGATCAGAGGAACGACGGCGATCGCCGAGAGAATGAAGCCGACGAGCTGCTCCTGCAGAGCGGGCGGCAGAGCGTCGGAGCCGATAAGCCCGGCGCCGGCGAGCAGCGAAGCAACTATCGCCACGGCGTAGCGGAGGATGACGGGCAGTTTGTCTTTCAGGCTTTCCATGCTTGGTCCTTTCGAGGTTTTAAGAGCTGAGTGCTTCCCATGTCTGAGCGCCGACCTTGCCGTCCACGACGATGCCGGCTTTGCGCTGGAATGCCTTCACGGCGCGCTCGGTGCGTTCGCCGAAGTCCTCGTCCACCGTCAGCTTCGCCCCTGCCTTGTTGAGCAGCACCTGCAGCCGGCCAACGTCCGGCCCCTTGTTGCCGATGACGAGCAGCGGGTTGCGGGGCTTGCTGGGTGGCTTTGCCGCCTTGGCGGGTGCGACGGCCATATCGAGCTTCCACGGCCCTGCAGCGTCCCCTGCCGCCCCGGGAATGACCGAAATGTGCATGTGGTGGTCGTGGCGGTTCTTGCCCTTGTAGGGCGACCACTCGAAGGCCTGGTAGCGCTTCCCGCCTTTGGTCACCGGCTTGGCGTTGCCGATCTCGCCGTTCGAGATCACATAGAGCAGTCGCTTATCGCGAGAGGCCAGCAGCGCCTCGGCCAGCTTGCGCCCGTCGATCCCATGCACCGGGTCATGCGTGACGTCGAGCGCGCGCACGATGCCGTCCTTGTCCGGGTTGTGCTCGCTCTTCGTTTTAGCGTGCGCAACATCTCCAATGGTGCCGTCGCTGATTTTCGATCGGTTGGGCGACATCTGGTTGATCTGGTCGCGAAGCGCGACAAGCGATTTGGCTAGGCGCCAAGCCATAGGCTCTCCTTTGCCGCCGTTGCCGGCGGGCGGTTCGACTGTTTGAAATTCAGAGGCGAGGTTAGAGCCTCCACGTCATGAG
>OFQY01000756.1_pt1 | contig 11432 bp, 3 predicted proteins | sample 1542991 | NCBI WGS metagenome assembly OFQY01 (sample SAMN07774224, study PRJEB24372) | wastewater metagenome | isolation source: Exp Tend VB 10WW | collected 2016-02
CAAAAGTTTCGCGGTGGGGTGCTCGTCAAAGTAGGCAGAGCGCGCCGCTTTCTCTTCGTCGGTTTCGCCTGACTTCGGCGCCTGCGCCCATTCCATCCAAGCATTGTCCCCGAATACTTTCTTTGCCTCGGCGTATTCGGTGGGGTTGTACGCGGCCATATCATAGGCGCGTAGCTCCGGGTGAGCGGCCTTGAATTCCTCGCGCGCCTTAGAATCTTTCGGGAGTTTGCCGTATGACTCCCAGGTGGTGACCGCTTCGTTACCAAACTCTTTGGCTAGTCCGTTCCTCGCGGCTGCGTAAGCGGCCGCTTTGGGGCTTTTGCCTGGGTAATAGCCGTGCTCGGCAAAGTATTTCTTTTGATAATCCGCGTCGCTGGCCGCAATGTAATCGCCTGCGGTTTTGGTCGTGGTGCTGGCTGCGCCGCCGCCCGTCTCACTGGCTAATGTCGGCTGGCCACTGGTCAGCGCTGATACATCCCAGCCCGCGGGTGGTTTCTCGCCGGGCGCCAAGCCAATGGGTTGGCGGTCGCTACCGATGGGGCGTGGGCCTTGGTAGCCGTCGAGGTTAACCGCTCCCCCTGCGTTAGCGGCCACATAGTTAGGGGGCTGGTTTTTCACTTCGTTATACCACTGCCAGTAACCAGATAACTCTGGATGGGCCTTGTAATAGAGAGCCACGGTTTTTTTGTCGGCGCCCGATGGGTAGTTGGCCACGACCTTGAAAATGTTCGGGCCAAATATCTTGACGGCTTCCTGATAATCCTGGCCATAGTTGCGTTGGGATACCATGCCCGCGGGGGCTGGCTCGAATTTGCGTGGGCGTCCATCGACCCATAGTTTTATCTGCCCGTACTGGGGGTTATGGGCCTCATAGTTGGCCATAGCCGTTTTGTACTGGGCTTTCTGGCCTTCGGTGGCATTGTCACCGGGATAGGTCGGTTTGCCCGCGTACACCTTCCAAGCGTTGGGGCCAAACTGTTTGATTGCCTGGTCGTACTTGTCAGGGTCATAGGCGGCGATATTTGCCATTGCTAGCTCAGGATGAGCGGCCTTGAATTCCTCGCGCGCCGTGCCCTCTTTGGGCAACTGGCGATACTGGTCAAAGAGTGCCGCTACCTTATCGCCTAGCCTGGCCTTGACATTGTCCACATTGCCCTGCATCTGCGCGCCGGTTAATTCGTTCTGCAAGTCGTTGCGCTTGCTCCAATCCTGTTCGGTTTTGGAGACATCGCGCAGATAAGACTCATGTAAAAGCTCGATTGCATACTTGCCTTTGGTGAGGCCCTTAAACGCCGTCTGCCATTCCTGCGTTGGCTCGCCCTGGTCGGTAAAGACGCCGCCCGCGCTCGTTTCAATCTGATCCAGTTGGGTCTGAACAAAATCCGCTTTGGCCTTGTAATAGGCTTGGAGTTGCTCCGGTGTGGCGTTTTCTGGTTTTTGTGGCCCGCCTGCCCCGCTGCCGTATAGCAACTGGTCTAGCTGCCACTGGGCGCGCTCTTGGGGATTCATGCCCTTGGGTGGCCCGCCCGCGCCTTCGGGATAGCCCGCGTCTGGATACTTGGCGTCGAGCGCCTTCACCTGGTCGAGGAAAGGTTGCTTGATCGCCATGACATCCTTGGTGCTGGCGTTGGGGTTGGCCTTGAGATAGGTTTCCACCGCGCTATTCATCTTGGTTTGGATGGCGTCTTTATCCGCGCTCTTGGCTGTATTCTGCGCGCCGACTGCCGGTTCCATCGGTTGATACTTCGGGTCAGCTGATGGGACAAGCGCGCTTTTGGTGCTCCAAGGCTGTAGGTAAGGATTCTGCGCGCGCTGTTCGGTCATGGCCTGTTTGCTGCCGTAGGGGTTGTCTGGACCATAGCCCAGCTTATATACATCCCCCTGCGCCTGCTGCATCTGCTTTTCCTGGTCGCTAAAATTGTAACCAGGAACGCCCGTAAAGAATCTTCCTGCGTCTGACCATAGCCGATCCTTGGCTGCCCCTTTCGCCGCCTCTGTGTATAGGCTTTGCGCGGCCTGTTGAAACTCTGTTGGAATCTTGTCGAACGGGTCTTTGCCTGTCTGTTGGTTGAGGGCAATCTGTTGCGCGTACTGAGCAATGGACGGGTCGATTTTTTGTTGCATGGCCAACTCTGCGGCCTTGCGCCCCAGCCGGTAAGGATCAAACTTGTCGCCAAACGTTGGCCCCATTCCGCCCGGAAGCTGCGCCGCGGTGCGCCCGGTGACGGCCTGTACAGCTTCCCCGGCAATGTTCATACCTGGTATGAATTTCTGCGGCGCGTAGTTGGACAAGTCGAAACGCTTTTCGCCGTTGGGCAATGGGTTTGATTTATCGAACGCTGCCGCCGTCGCTGCCTCTAATGCGGGTGCCATGCTGGGAGTAAACTTCTTGATCCGCATGTACCATTTTTCAAAGTCGCTCTGCGCGTCGGCCTCATCAACATATTGATTGCCGCTGAAAGACGCCAGCGGTAACAACCAGGTTAACGGATTGCCCAACCGGTCTGGCCCTATGCCAAATTGCGCCGCTGGATTTGGCACGGTGCCCTCCAAGCGCGCGGGGAGTTGAGATTGTTTATTCTCTTCTGCAATGGCCTGGTTAACCCGGTTGTACATATTGATGATCGCAGGCTTGGCAAAGGCCCGCTGTGCCCAGTTGATAGCCGAACGGGTGTAGTAATAGTGGTAGGGGAAGGCATAGCCCAGCACGGTATCAATATTGCGCTTGTCGTTATAGTTGAGCATGGCGAAGTTCATGCCGTCCTGCGCGCCCTTGCTGGCCTGCATGGTGGCATTGTCAAAATGCCCCATCAGCTTATTAAGCAAGTCAGACGCGCCCAAGCGCTGCGCCTCGGTGAGCGTGTTGGGTTTGCCGGCCAACAGTTCAGGGAGTTGCGCCAGAATCTTCTGCTCGGCTGCTTTAAGTTGGGCGATCATGTGGCTGCCCATGACTTCGCTCACTTCGGGCGCTTTGTTGGCGTTTTGGGCGAGTGACTTACTCGTGTTGTCAGCCAAAACCTTTTCTACCGTCTCGCCCTCGGCTAGCATGTAGGGATCCCACTTCGTTACGGCTTCACGAATGGCCTGCGCATTGGGGGCTTGTTCTGCACCCTGGCGGATAGCCTTGTAACTATCCGTTGCGCCCGCTATACCTGACTTCGCCTTGTCTGCCTGTGCCTTGAGGTCTATGTAATCCTGGATGAACTTCTCCACATCCCCCTGGTTTTCAATGCGATTTCCCGCGATAGTCAGGCCGTACAAATCCTCAAATTTGTTTTCAGGCACGCGAACAATCCCGCCCTTGCCGTACACAGTCGCCGCGGTGTCCAGCTTCAAATAGCCTTTCTCGCCTTTGGCCACTTTATACCACTCGTCGCGCATGGCTTTGCGTGCATCCTCATAACCGCCCACTGTCTCGCCTACCTGGTCGATGGTTTGGCGCGCGTCTTTGAGGTTGGCAATGTCAGACATGGGGTAAAGTTTGTTTTCATTGTTGAGGATCAATAGCTGATCGGCTGGTACTTTCTCCGGTGTGCCGCTGATGCTGTAGTAATCAACCCCGTCGCGCGTGTAGACTTTTCCCAAAATGCTGATCGGCTCGTCCCCCTCCGCAGTTCTGCGCACACCGATCACGCCGCCTTTCGAGGGGTTGTCAATCGGCCCATACTGGACAGGCGCCGCCGCTGGGGTGGCTGCCTTGGCAACCTCCGGTGTAGCTGCTGTTACTGGTGCCGCTTCGGGCGCCACGTAGCTGGATTCTACCGACTTGCTAATATCGTCCATCGTACCATTGACAATATCATCATGATTGACAATCTTTTCCCAAGCCGATTGCACGTTGTCAGGGATAAAATTCTTGGGAACGTCGAATATTTCGCCTTTTTCGTCTGCCACTTTCCAAATGCTGTACTCAGTGACGCGCGGCTGCTTGGTGCCAGTGTTCATTCGCATCATGCGTTGAGCGTCCGCGCTGGCGTTGACCGTTTGCTCGGTGCCTGGTGCAATCGCCCGTAGGGGACCATAGAAAGGATCCTCCCAGGAGAGTAGCTTTTCGTACTCTTTGCTTACCCCGTCGCCGATTACATATCTCTGCGTAGCCTTGTTGTGGATAACCGCATTATCAAAATATTGCCCCCATGCGGCGTTTCGCTCGGCGTAATAGGTGCCCCATTGCCTGGTTTGCATGGCCTCATCGCGTAGGGGCTTGAGATAGGCGGCAACTTGGGCGCCCATTTCCTCTACCTTGTTTTGGGCATGCACGAGCATATCTAGGCTGGTTTGGGTGGGGTTGCGTCGGTAGGCGTCGTACAGTTCAAGCATTGACTTGTCGAGATACTGCCGCCCCGCGCCAATGGTTTTATTCCACTGTTCTTGGTTGCCCAACGGGGAGTTTAGATCCATGCCGGCCGTTCTTTCGGCCTGGACCGCCGCCTCATCATACGCGTGAAAGCGTTCGATAGCTTTCCACCAATCGGTGGCTGCCGCCGCATCTGGCCCCGCTACCCCGTTGAGCCGTGCCCTAGCGTTTTGGAAAAGCGCGCTGGTGTCCGCTGCCAGCTTGTCATAAATTTGTTGGGTGCCCTGCCACTTCTGCGCCCATGCCTCGGGCGAGGGGGTGGCCACGGCTGCGCGGCTCAGTTCATCGACCGCGGCCCGCGCCTCTTGCTTGAGTTGATTGTGCTTGGCCCACACGTCCACGGCCATATTCAGCGCGTCTTTGGGCTGCTGTGCGCTGGCCAAGTCGGTTCGGAAAGCTTGCCAAGCGCCGCCGTTCACCTCGTCAAGCTTCTTGGTAAGTTCAGTAACGGTTTGCTCTACCTGCTCGGCTGGTACGTTGGCGTTTTTGCCTGCCTCTTTTAGATTGTCAATGAGGGCCGCGCTATCGTGGGTGGCCTCTACGTCCGTCCATTTGTAGTTGCCCAGTTGCCGCGGAGACTCGTTGAGAATGCCCGCCCGGTGGGTTAGTTCATCCGTAAAAGCCTGTTGAATCGCCGCCGCCGCCTCGTCCGTCTGCTCTGGAAGGTGACTGCCGATAATGTCTGTGATGTCTTTCCAGCCTTGCATGGAAACAAGCTCGTCAGGTATACCCAGTTCGCGCAGAGAGGGCTTGATCGTCGCTTGGTTAAGCACATTGCGCACGGTGTTGGCCATCTCGGCCTTAGAGCCGTTCACGCCAGCGTCTACCGCGTGATTGACGATATTGCTTACTACATCATCGGCGATCCCTAATTCCTTTAGCCCCGGCCCTAGCACTTCCTTGACGGGCATCTCCCAGGCTTTCTTAAAGCTGCGCGTAAACCCGTTGTAGTAGGCGAGAAGTTTATAGCTATTCTCGCCAATGGGAACCGCGCCGCCTGTGCCTGGCAGAGTGGTAAGCCCGCCGCGGATGTCCTGCGCGCCCTTCACAAATTTGGCGTAAAAATTGTCTTTGCCGAAAATGGCCTCTGACCAATGGGGGAATTCCGGTTCGTAGCCGCCCACCGCTGCAGCCAGATTCCGCTCAGGGATGACATTGAGCTTGCCTGTCAGCGCGCGCAACATATCTTCCTGCGGGTGAAGAGCGCCGATCCCGTCCACGTTCAGGTGAGCGGCCGCGCTTGCCCCATTGCGAATCCATGACGCCGGGTTGAGCGCCAAGTACATATCGCTGATAATGCCTTTCTGTAATTTCCACGTAAAGTCTAGCGCGTTGGTTGCCTGTGTGATTGCCCCGCCGCCCGTGGCGCCCTTGGCGATTGATTTGAACGCTTGCTCGGCATCGTAAGCCACTTGGGGCGCGCTGCTGCTCACAACTTTCTTGGCTGCGTCCAAATAATCAATGACGGCCGTTCCGTCGCCCAGGTAGCGAAGTTTGGAAGTAACCGCGCCCACGGGCAATTTGGTGATGGCCCCGCCACCGAACGCCTCGCGCGCAGTTTCGTACAAGGTTCCATCGAGCGCGGCCATGAAGTCTTTAGCGACGAAAGCGCCCTCACCGCTCAACTCTGGCAGTTGCAAAATCTTATCCGCGGCCAGCTTGACGATGGGCAATTCGTTGAGCAATGGCCGATTGGCAATCACGCCCGCGCCCACCTTGTATAAACCCTGATCAGACACAGCCTGTAACGCTGGGGAAGCCAAGCCCGTAACACCTTCGTTAACGAGCTTGAGCGGGTTTTCCAAGAATGTCTTTACCAGGATTTGAGCATCCTGTTTTGTTGTGGCGCCGCCCACCAATTGCGCGACACTATTCCAGATCACATCCGTTGATTTCTGCGCTTTGTTTTCGAGTGTGGGCGCCAGCGGGTTAATTTTCTCCCACATCGTTCGCGCTAAGGCTGGGGCTGCTGATTTGCCCGCATCGACGAGGGGCGCTTTCGCTGCCTCTGCGCCTTGGATGGCATACTTGGCTAAAATCTTGTCAGCTTCCCCCAGCGCCTTGGGGAGAATCTTGTTGGCCTCTTCGGTCGTGATATTGAACGCGCGCGCTATCCGCCAGTCTTTGATAAACTCTACAGCTTTTTCTGGCCCTGGAATATGGTTAACAGGATTGAATACCAAATCCGCCGCTAGTTCTGCCCACGGGTCAGCGTTTTTATCTACATAGTCAAGCGCGGTGTAACTCTTTTCCTCCTGCGCTTTCTTGCCCATCTGCGCCGCCTTGAGTGCCGCCGCTGCTGCCTGGTCGGGTGGCGTGGCTGGATTCTGCGCAATGGCCTGCGCCTCTTGCGCCTGCTGGGTGTAATCCTGTACGCGCTTGTCCTGGCTCAGAATATCGTCAATCGTGGCTTGAACCCGTTCCGGCCCTGACCATAGATTGGTAGTGGCAATCTTGACCTTGGCCTGTTGTTCAGGGGGCAAGGTGGCCACGTATTGGTTGACCGCCTGTGACTTATTCCACTTGCTCATAAAGGTATCGTACGCGCGCCCAACCCCTTCCAGTGGCAGAAGTTCCTTTAATAACGGGTGCTCTTGGGCTAGTTTCTCAGCGGTAGGGCTGGGCTGGTTAGGTTGCTGGTAAACGCTCTCTGTGCTGAACGGGTTAAGCTCTCTATTTACTGCACTCGCCGCCGCGTGGCCAACTTGGGCAATACTGACATCGCTGCCCCCAGTCAGCGCGCCAGTGCCGGGAATGGGGGCGCCTGTATATAGCTTCGTCAACGCCGACGCCATTGCACCCGCGCCCTGTGCCGCGTGCAATGGCGGTTGCCACCAGCTTTTATTGTTTTCGGGCGCCATCAGTTCGTTGATTCTAGGCCCGTAGTATTGCCCTGGCCCCGTGTTCATAAAGCTTTCGTAGACGCCCTTACCGTCGCTGGGGATAGGCTTGTCTGGTGTGGCTACGTTGATCGGCAGGGTGCCTGATGGCTGCCCGCCTGCGCTGATGGACGGCGCCCCGGTGTCTGGCCGCTGTAGCCCGCTGATGATTTGCGGCTGCTGTACGGTTGGTTGTTGCACCGTCGCGGGATTCTGCCAGTCTAGCCCGAAATTCTTGGCCTTCTGGTTAGCCGCGTCAATCGTCGTTTGTGGATCCCACGATTTTAGATAATTCGCCGCCGCCCCTACTGCGCCCGGCCCTATCTGCTGCACCGCGGCGAGGTTGCCCGCGGTGCTGGCCGTGCCAAATGGCTGCGCCAGCGCGTTGGCCTGTAAGAATGTTCGGTTAGCTGGCTTGTCTACTGTGGGCGCCTGCGTTGGCTGCTTGAACCGATCAGGGTCGAACGGCTGTAGGATGGGTTGTTGCTGAGGCTGGCCCATGACACTGGGTGACCCGGTGTCTGGCCGTTCAAAGCCAAGCCCGATCTGCGGCGCGGTGTTCGGCGTGTTATAGCGGAATTCGGGCACGCTGGGTTTGGTCTGCCATGATTGCAGCGCGCTCGTTATCGGCGACTTCTCGCTGTGGTGGTGCTCTTTCTCTGGCGCGGGTGGCCCATACTGCCGCTGTGGTTGCTGCGCCTGTTGGGGTTGATTGTTGCTGACAATCGGCAAGTAGGTTTTTTGCGGCTGCGTAATCTTGGGCGCGGTCGGCGTTGGCTTGATGCTGGCCTTGTCCGCCCGGTGCTCCTGAATGGCCTGTTGTCGGTCGTCCGCCACAGTGGTTTTAGCCTTAGCAGGAGGAACGTACACGTCGTCTTTTTCGGCGCGCGACATCGTAGAAACGGCTTTAGCCTTGGCCCGATCCGCCTCCTCTTGCTTCTTGCGTGCCTTGTCGATTTGGTCCTGTAGTGCCGAAAGCGCCATATATAAAACCTGTTCCCTGTCTATCTTGCGCACCGTCTAGCATTGTGGTATACTATCCTAACGCTAGACGATACATTAAGAAAGGTGAATCAAATGGAAAATTCTCTCAAACAGCGTTTCTTTGCATATGTCGATGTGCGCGGCGAAGATGAATGCTGGAACTGGATAGGCACAGCAGATCCCAAGGGTTATGGGAAATTCAACAAAGTAGGCGGGAGGAACGGTAAGGATTGGCGTTCTCATAGATTTTCCTACCTTCTTCACTATGGTGTTGATCCTGGCCCATACTGGGTTCTTCATTCGTGCGATAACCCTGCCTGCGTTAACCCAAGACACTTGCGGCTTGGCAGTTCTCTTGAGAACAATCAGGAGAGGGCGCAAAAAGGCCGAAATAGAAACGCTACAGTCAATTCCCCTATCAGAAACAGGACGGAAAAGGGGAAGTCTGGCCCAAAGGGTCGCCCTATCGAAGAGCGATTTTGGGAAAAAGTAGATAAACGCTCTCCTGGCGAATGTTGGAACTGGATTGCCAAAGTTGACAAGGATGGATATGGCCGCATCGGAACAGGGAGCAGAACCAATAAGAGTTCCAGCATGATTCGCGCCCCGCGCTTCTCCTATCTCTTTCATTACGGCGTCGATCCTGGCGAGTTGAATGTTCTTCATTCGTGCGATAACCCTGCCTGCGTTAACCCTGCTCATCTTCGTCTAGGAACCTTAGCGGACAACAATAGAGACACATTAGAGCGTGGACATCACGCCACAATATCCCTTAAGGGCATCGACAATCCATACTCCAAACTGACAGAATCTCAGGTTTCTGAGATCAGAAGCCGCTACAGAACTGGTGACATTTCCCAACAAGAACTTGCACAAGAATACGGCGTTGGGCAAACCTGTATTAGCTGCATTGTCACAGGAAAAAGTTGGAAGCATGTCAACTAGATTTTAGCCAACGTGCATTTGGAGCTTTGTTGCGCCCGTAGGCTGCCATCGCCGCGGCCCGGTCCTGTTGGGCAAGACTCGCCTGCTGCATAGTGGCCTGTTGCGCTAGTTGACGGTCATTAAAGCCCGCCTGATTTTCCTGCTGCCACTGCTGCAAATCCATCCCGCGCGTGCTCTGCGCGCCCTGCTGCTGTAGCTGGCGGATCTGGAATTCGTTTTGCTGCTGCTGCGATAGCTGGGACAAACTCAATTGGCCAGACTTGATCGCGTTGTCCTGCGCTTGCGTCTGTTGGTTCAATGCCATTTGTTGCTGGGATAACCCATAGTTTTGGGTGTTTTGTAGCTGGGCCAGTTGTGCGGCTTGCTGTTGTAGGCCGTACTGTTGCTGTTGGCCGGTCGTCTGAAAATTTTGATTCCATTTGTCGTTACCCTGCTGCGCCGCAAACTGCTGCTGCTGTAACCCAAACTGATCGCCCCACTGGTTGGACTGCTGAGCAAGGTTTGCATTGAACTGGTTGTTTTGGTTCATCTGCGCGGCTTGTTGGAGGCCGTACTGTTGGGAGTTCTGCAACTGCTGAAAGTCGTACTGCTGGGTTTGGCCCTGTTGCTGGAAGTTCTGATTCCAGCGATCATTCCCCTGCTGCTGCGCAAATTGCTGGCTCCATTGCTGGCTGGCGAGTGCTGCCTGCTGCTCGGCTTGCGTCTGCTGGCGCGTGCTAAAATCCTGCTGCCATTGCTGTTGCTGCCCCTGCTGGCCATACTGCATATCAAAACGGCGTACTTGCTCCGCGAAGTCCTGGCCGTACTGCTGCTGATTCTGCAAGAATTGCATGATCGGCAACTGATTGCCCGCGGCCTGTGCCAACGCGGTTTGGTTTTCCTTGTTATTGTATTGCGCCTGTGTCCAGAAATTATTAAACCCTGGCGCGCCGGGATTGTTGCCGCCGATCCCGTTAACGCCGCCTGTCGGCCCCTGCTGCGCGGGTTGGCCGTTGGACATGCCTGGGCTGCTGCCATAGGTAGGTTGTCCGCCGCCGCCGCCGCCCCCGCCGCCGCCGCCGTGCCCATAGCTGGGATTCATGTGCCAGCTGCCGTCAGGATTTTGAAAGTCAGAATTGACTGGTTGCGGCCCATAGTTTGGTTGTTGCTGTTGTTGCTGGGTCGGCACGGTTGCCCCTGGCCCTTGCTGCCAACCGCCTTGGCCGGGTTGCGTCCATGTCGGTTGCTGCTGTTGTTGTTGTTGTTGTTGCGTTGGCACTGTCGCGCCTGGTCCAGATTGCCAACCGCCCTGGCCTGGCTGGGTTTGCTGGGTCGATGACGCGCCCACGGCCTGATCCCAACTGGATCCATAGGTACTGGGCTGGTTGCCGCCGCGCGGTAGATACTGCGTTGCCTGTCCATACTGCCCCTGTTGCCCCTGCGTGGTCATGCCCTGCGCGCTGGGTGCTGCCCCGCCGCCCGCCCCGCCGCCCTGGTAGGCGCCATACCCGCCCTGCGCGCTGGTTGGGGAGCCACGATAACCGCCCGTGCCAGCATACTGCCCTTGTCCCTGGCTGCCCGCGTTGGCCATTTTGCTATACATATCGCCTGCGTTGCTGTCTGGATTCCAGTTACTATTGTTGTAGGCCATTAGCGCCCCTTCCTTTCAGATTTGTTCCCTACGTTCTTTTGCCCTGCGATAATCTTGAGCTTGTCTGCCTCTGGTATCTCTTTTCCAGTCATGCCCGCGAACGTAAGCGGGTCGGTGTTGGCTGGCATCCCCAAACCCTCCGGCGTGAGTTGATTCTGCATCTCGGCCGGGATTCCGCCGCCGCCTGGTGGGGTTAAGGCTTGCGGGATCATCGGCCCGCCTGGTCCACCTGGGGGCATACCTTCGGGCGGTGCGCCCGGTGGCATCCCTGGCGGTGGTCCATCTGGCCCGCCCATCATCTCTGGCGGCATCCCTGGCGGTCCACCAGCGCCGCCCAAAATGAGTTGCTCCATCTGTTGAAGCATTTGTACGATCTGCTGCAACATCGGCGTATCTGGTGATGGCGGTGGCGGCGGCGGTCCCTGCGGTGGCATCGGCGCGCCCGGTGGCGGTCCCATCATCTCTGGCGGTGGCCCTTGTGGTGGTGGCGGTCCCATCGGCCCCGGTGGTGGCCCGCCTGGTCCTGGCGGTGGCCCCTGCATTGGTGGTCCACCCGCGCCCGTCGGTGGCTGTCCCCCTGGCCCTTGCGGTCCTGGCGCGCCCGGTGGTGGGCCTGGCGGTGGTCCAAATGGTGCCG
>OFQY01000757.1_pt1 | contig 11430 bp, 21 predicted proteins | sample 1542991 | NCBI WGS metagenome assembly OFQY01 (sample SAMN07774224, study PRJEB24372) | wastewater metagenome | isolation source: Exp Tend VB 10WW | collected 2016-02
CGCATGGCCTGCGTTCACCTTCCAAAGACGCACCCACATTCACGCGCTGACCACATTCGGCGCGCTAACAGCAAGGTTTGATGTAAAATGATGACGCCCGCGCAATGTGGGCTAAATGCGGGGGGGCTAGGTTAGCTCCCGAAAAGGCGGATTCGTTCCACGCCCTGCCCCCGCCAACCGCTTATGAACGAGCCTTGAACGGGGTTTTATGAGTTTTCAAGCCATGACGTGGGCAGTCGCTCAAGACTGCGCCAATTCCGGGCAGAAGCTGGTGCTTCTGATGCTGGCGAACTACTGCAACGGCCACACTGGGCAGTGCAATCCATCTCACAAGAGACTTGCTGCCGAGTGCTGCATGGGCGTTTCAACGCTCAAAAATCACCTTTTAGCACTTGAGGAATCAGGGCTCATCGAGATCATCCGCAAGTTCTCTGATGGCGTCGCTTTGCCAAATCAATACATGCTGAAAGTTGGGGGGGTGGGTCAGAATCTGGCTGACGGTGGGTCAGATTCTGGCTGGGGGGTGGGTCAGAATCTGGCTACAAACCAGGAATTAAAACCTGTAATTGAACCAAAGAACACCGCTACGCCTGACGGCTTCGCTGCGTTTTGGTCTACGTGGCCAGCAAACCAGCGCAAAGGCGGAAAGCCTGATTGCCTCAAGATATGGGCATCCAAGAAGCTGGAGAATCACTCAGCCGAGATAGTTGATCATGTCAAGACCATGATCGAATCAAGCGACTGGAAGAAGGAAGGCGGCGCTTACATTCCTCTACCATCCACCTACCTGCGTCAATGTCGATGGGACGGGGCTGAAGCCTCCAGCCTGCCAAGACAGAATCGATTTGCTGGAGCAATCTGATGCGCGGAATTGAAAACATCATCCGCATGCGTAAGGCCGGGGTAAAGCCTTCCGTTGTCTGGATCGAAATGATGCCCATGCAGCAATGGGCCAAAAAGCTGACGGAAAAATCAGGCCGTCACGTCGATATTCACTTGGCACCCAATGATGTTTCAGCCATCGAGCTTGCTGACCTACGCTGTCTTTCTGGCATCAATCACGTACTCGTGAACGGACCAAACGACGAAACCACCGAGAAGGTGGCTCGCGCTTGCTTCAAGGCTGGGGCAAAGGTTGTCGAGGCTTTTTGGTTCGATGTGACCAATCCGTACCGCATCGAAATCACAAAAGGACTTCGCTTGAGCGAAGAAGGGGGGAATGTTGTATGGCAAAAATGATCGAGCCGGATGACATTGACTTTTCAGCGTACCTCGAAGAGACGGAAGCGCAGCAGAAGGTCAAGCCAGCCAGCGTATACGTCGAGGATATGCTGAACTGGATGTTCACGCCGAACCTTGAGAAGCACGCTTATCTGCCGTGGAGCAAGACAGAGAACAGCTTTCAGTTCAGGCAGGGAGAGGTGACTTTGTGGGCTGGGGTGAATGGTCACGGCAAAAGCCTTGTGACTGGGCAATGCGGCCTGTCATTGATGGGGCAAGGGCTTCGCGTGTGCATCGCATCTTTCGAGATGAAGCCACGGAAAACGCTAGAGCGCATGGCTCGCCAATGGTCAGGCCAGGAGCCAGCCAGGATCAGCGATCACCCGGACATTATCGAAGGGTACAAGGACATCGTGCGCCAGTTTGCGGATTGGACTGATACGCGGCTTTGGTTGTACGACCAGCAGGGGACAGTGAGCCCGGAAACCATAGTGGCCGTCACCCGCTACTGCGCCAAGGAAATTGGCATTCAGCACATGTTCATTGACTCGCTCATGAAGTGCGTCAAGAACGAGGACGACTACAACGGACAAAAGTACGTGGTTGATGAGTTGTGCGCCATCGCTAAAGACCACGAAATGCACATCCACCTGATTCACCACATCAAGAAGCTAGCGAACGAAGAGCAGACGCCAGGAAAGTTCGACGCGAAGGGCTCAGGCGCGATTACCGATCAGGTGGACAACATGTTGATCCACTGGCGCAACAAGGGCAAGGAGGGCGCCATCAAGCGCGGCGAGTCACACGACGCCAGCGAACCTGATGCGCTCCTGATTTGCGCCAAGCAGCGCAACGGAGAAGACGAGCCATTGATTCAGCTTTGGTTCGACAAGGAAACCCACCAGTTTGTGGGAAATCACGGCGATAGGCCCGTCAGCTTCGATAGCTGGCCGCACCGCGCATGGGCTTGAGGGGATCTGACATGAGTGGAATCAAGACGCTTGACGACATCAAGGCGCGCTGCATCGAGGTGGGCGACTGCTGGGAATGGCAGGGCGCAATGGCTGGTGATGGTCAGCCGCGCCATCGGATGAATGGGAAGGATTGCAAAGCGCACCAGACCGCATTCCAGTTTGCAGGCAAGAAGAAGCCGCACGGTATGTATCTGGTTCGGTGCTGCGGGAATCTGTCGTGTGTGAACCCGGCTCATATCGTGCCCATGACGCGATCAGAGCAAATGAAGCTGGCTGCATCTATGGGTAAGTGCTCGCGCCCGGATCAGACGGCGGCACGCACAAGAGGAAACCGCGCTATCTCCAAATACAGCATGGGCCTCGCCGAGCAGATCCGCCAAATGAGAAATGACGGCCGCAAGTGCGTTGACATCTCTGCTGATTTGGGCGTGCCTGTCGATGTTGTCTCAAAGATGAGCCTAGGCCAGATGTGGGCGCCACTTCAAAGCGCCGCGTCTGTATTTTCGTGGAGGCCGTCATGAGCGCCCGCAAACGCTACCGCCCAAAGGGCGTGTCAGCTGATAGCTGGAAGATCGCCATTCAAGGATCGTGCCTGCTGTCAAAGTCAGATCAGAAGGTACGCGCAGATCTGCTGTCCGATGCCGTCGAGAAGATCGGCAAAGGGCAGGGCAGCAAGGAAATCTGGCAATCCGTCTTTGACTGCATGAACATGCTGGAGGCATTTAGCCGGATGCCAAAGGTCATGCGCAACGCCGATGACTACATCGAGTCCATGCAATCCGTGATTGTCGGCCTGCTAGATCGGCAGAAGCAAACCGGCACGAAAGCCCTGTACGCCTCAGAGCTGGCAGACCTGCGCGGCCTGGTCGAAACGTGGCGTGATGTGCTTTCAACGGTCACTCACGCTGAGTATTTCCAAGCAGAAGAGCGGACGCACCAGCGACTCAAGGCAATTCTGAGCAGCAAGACGCCCGGCGTGCGTGTGGTGGAGGTTGTATGAGCAAGACCGACACATGCACAAAGTGCGGCCAGGTGGGCCACACGGCCAGCAGTTGCAAGCGCGTCCAGTGCGTGGCCTGCGGAAACTTCCGCATGACGCCGCGCAAGCCGCTGCACCGATGCGTTGTCAAGCCAAATTGGTGGAGCCCGTCGGCGACGAATTTGCGCGAATGCGGTAGTTTTGGCAAGGCGACACCGGAAACCGAAACCAAGCGGCGCGAGGCGCTGCGCAACATGGGGAGCATCAAGGCATGACACGCGACGAAGTACGCAAGCTGGCGGACCTTGCCGGATGGACGCCGACTGCGCTTGCGATGGCGACTGAGGCCGAATGGGCCAGGCTTGAGGCGTTCGCAGGGCTGATTCACGGCTACGTTGTGCATGAGGAGCGAGAAGCCTGCGCCAAGGTGTGCGACCGCATCGCCTCGGCCATCAAGCTCTACTGCAACGAAGCCCACGTAGTCGCGTGCGCTGAGGCCATCCGCAAGAGGTGCGCACCATGACCGCCCGATCACTCCCCGGCGACATTGCCCGCTGCGCTGGTATCGGATCAGACGAAGAAGGCTGGTACGAAGAGTGCGAGACATGCCTGCGCCGCACTGCTGCCCCATCCGGCCATCCGTGGCAGTCTCACATGGGTCTATGGGATGACTACCTGGCCAGAAAAGAGCAGGACGAATTTGAGTTCGTGCGCGGCATTAAGCGCTGCGCAAAGTGACGCCTAACCCCCCAGCTAAGTGGCGACCGAAGGGCGTCCGCTTGAGCGCCCGGTTAGGCCAGGTGGCAGATGCCCAGGGCTTGACCGAACACAAACCAAAGGAACGAAATGCCATCCACTGCATACCAAGCCGCTGCCATGCTCAGGCGCATGGACGCCTATCTGCACGGCGAATCAACCGAGGCCACAGCCATCATCAAAGATAGCCGCGAACTGATTGATGTGATGGCGGCCATCATTGGCAACCGAGATCATGAATTGCAAGGCTTGCAAGACCAGATCGAGAAGTTGACTGCCGCTGCGAACGTGGCGACTTTAGTTGCAGCGCACCACGCAATTGAGGCATGCAAATCAGCCACCGGGCAGCACCGCGTAATCGATCACTTTGTGAACAAGACCAGCATTGCCCAGGAAGCGCAAGCCGCGATTATTGCGGCAGCCCAAGAGGCCTAACCCACGGTAGGCCTCGCGGATGACGCATAACCTGGGAATCAGGCACAAAACCATCATGCAACCACTAACCTGCGTCCGCTGCCGCCGCCCCATGTCCGCCGCATTTTCCACTGTAGGCGAGTACGCCTATGGCCCAAAGTGCGCCAAGATCGCCGGAGTGCTGCCAAACGTCAGCCACGCACCACGGGCGCCAATGGCTCAACCCGAGGTAGATGCCCGCCAACTGGCCCTAGACCTCGCCAGCGAGCACAAACCAGCACGGCAGGGGCACAGGTACACCCACGACGGAATCAGCGTCATGGCGATGGAAAACGGCGAGCGGGTGCAGGTTGCAGAAATCGGCCCGCTGTGGTTTGGCGTGCGGCACACGGTCGATGCATATGATCTGGTTCCGCAGCCGATGGCTTACTTTCACGGGCAGATCCCAGCATGATCGCAAGCAAGCCACCAAAGCCACGCAAGTGCAAGTTCTGCTTTTCGCTGTTCGTGCCACAGCGCATCGGGCAGCGGGTATGCGGGCCTGTATGCGCCCACCGGCTGGTCGATAAGGAAAAAGGCAAGACCGAAGCCATCAAGGCCAAGGTGGAGCGCAGAGAGACGCGGGCAAAGCTCAACCGACTCAAGAGCCTCAGCGACCTACACAAAGAGGCGCAGCAAGCATTCAACGCATGGGTGAGGGCGCGTGACGCTGGGCAGCCTTGCATCTCGTGCGGGCGCCATCATCAAGGCCAGATACACGCCGGTCACTACCTAAGCCGTGGCGCACACCCAGAGCTGCGCTATGAGCCAACCAACTGCCACGCCCAATGCGCCCCATGCAACACCCACCTTAGCGGAAACGTCGCAGCCTACCGAATCCGGCTCATTGCCAAGATCGGGCAGCCCGCCGTCGATTGGCTGGAGGGTCCGCACAAGCCCACAAAGTGGACCCGAGAGATGATTGAGGCAGTGCGCGACGAATACCGCGCAAAGGCAAAAGCTATCGACTCGATAGAAAAAACCAATTAGACCAAACCGCACCGGGCGGGCATGATTCACTCATCGACAACGCAACGGAGAACAGCATGAACACCATCGAAATCAACGGAACCACCTACAACCTGATCGGCGCCAAGGAAATCACCGGAAAGCCTGGCCGCAAGGAACTGAAGCTGCAACGCCCCAACGGTCGCCGCTTCTACTTCGTGGTCGCGTACGAAAACGGTTCGATGAGCGAGGTGGTCTGATGAAGGCCGCAGGCGTAAGGATCAAGCGCCGCCAACTCGGGCAGCGCGAGTTCGACAGCATTCAAGTCGCCATCTGTGACCTGCACCTGAGTGCTGATCTGGTGGACGATTCGCAGATCAAGGCCGCCAAGCGCCTTGCTGACGAACATCAGTGCTGGTTCATGTACGACGACCACAACGCGCCCCGCGTGCGCAAAGTCTTGGGGATTGTCGAGTGATGGCAGACGAGTGGAAGCCAATCAGCCAAGCGGCGAAAATCGACCAAGAGCCGCTTCTGATGTTTGGCTATAGCGCAGGCTGTGTTGATTGCCAGTTCGTCGGTTGGTGGGATGATTTCGTTATGCACTGGTCCTCTTTGGGTGGGCCGTGCGTGCGCTTCCATGACCACACAATCCAAATTCCGTTCAACAGCGCAAAGCATCAAGTTCCTGCGCTCGGCTCAAAGTACGTTGCTTGATTACACGTATCAGCGCAGTACAATGCGATGGAACCATGGAGGCATCGCATGAATCCATCACAGGTAGACGAATGGCTGAAAATGTGGCATTCCTGGGCCTCTAGTGTCCGTTCCACTGGTGGATACCCTGGGGTAGCTGCTGGCTGCGGAATGTACCGCGCATCCAAGCAATACGACGACACAAATGGCGCGCTGGATGCCCTCGCAGACATTGCAGAGGCTCAGGCAGTCAATTCCGTCATCGGGAAAATGCAACCGCTGCACCAAGCCGCGCTGGCAATGGAAGCAAAAAACCTGTGCTCCACGCGTGTATGGCAATCAGCCCGCATCCCACTAGCAGACGTGGCCCGCGTTGTAGCAGAGGCGCGACAATTGCTGTGGGATGGAATGGAGCGAGAAGGGCTTGCATCACAGCAAATTGCCGTGTAGTATGCGATACCAAGCGGCGTAGCCGTGTCCAAATGAAACCCGTTAGGCACAGTCGGCGGGTTTTTTCGTTTATGCCCGGGCGCAACCCTCCACCCGAATCCTTCGGCATTCATCAATCGGGTTGATTGCCTGGGCACCCATCCGACTTGAGGCGGCTTCCTCATGTTTGCCGAGAGGCGTGATATGGCAAGGCCGAGTGAATACGATCCCGCTTACTGTGATCAAGTGATTGCATGGGGTGGGTTGGGAAAGTCGGTCACATGGATGGCCGCTGAACTCGATTGTTCCAAGCAGACCCTTCACAACTGGGCTGCGGCAAACCCTGAATTCTTGGACGCCTTAACGCGAGCAAAGACCAAGGCGCAAGCGTTTTGGGAAGACATGGGGCAAAACGGCATCAATGCGCCGATGTTCAACGGCTCTGTTTACGCTAAGAGCATGGCCGCACGGTTCCCTGAAGATTGGCGCGAGAACAAGGGCGTTGAGTTGACCGGCGCGGGCGGCGGGCCTGTTCAAAACGAGATGGTCTGGCGCTTCGAAGATGGCAACGGCAAGCCTGCCGACGAAGCTTAAGCCGTTATTCCAGCCCGCACCCTACAAGGTGGTGCATGGAGGCCGTGGCAGCGGAAAGAGTTGGGGTGTGGCTCGGATTTTGGTAGGGATGGCAAGGCGCAAGAAGCTGCGCATTCTCTGCACTCGCGAGATTCAGAAGTCCATCAAGGATTCAGTCCATGCGCTTTTATCTGACCAGATCCAGGCGCTAGGGTTCGGCGCTGATTTCCAGGTGCTGGAGACTGAGATCAGGTGCTTGGCAACGGGAAGCGTTTTCCTATTCGCTGGATTGGCGCAGCACACGGTTGAGTCAATCAAGAGCTTTGAGGGTTGTGACCTAGCTTGGGTTGAGGAGGCGCAGACGGTCAGCGGCAGAAGCTGGGATGTCTTCGAGCCCACCATTCGGAAGCCAGGATCAGAAATTTGGATGACGCTTAACCCTCAGTTGGAGAGCGACGAGACCTATCAACGGTTCATCGCGAACCCTCATCCTGGGTCAATCGTGATCCAAATGAACTACTGGGACAACAAATGGTTCCCGGGTGAGTTGGAAGCCAAGCGGCAACACGCACAGAGCACGATGAAGCGCGAGAAGTACGCCCATATCTGGGAAGGCAAGTGCATGCCAGCGGTTGAGGGCGCGATTTACTTTGATGAGGTTGCCAAGGCTGAGGAAGAAGGGCGAATCACACGCGTCACCGCTGACAAGCTGCTGAAAGTGCACGCGATCTGGGATCTTGGTTGGAACGATTCAATGTCAATCATCATGGTTCAGCGCTCAGCGTCTGAACTGCGGGTGGTGGACTACATCGAGGACAGCCACAAGAAACTCAGCGATTACGTCGAGATGCTGAAGGTCAGGCCCTACAACTGGGGGCAAGACTGGCTACCTCATGACGGATTCAGCAAGGACTACAAGACAGGCAAGAGCGCCGAAGAGATGCTTAAAGCCATGGGTCGCAGCGTCTCACGCACTCCAAACATGGACATCGAAGGCGGCATCAAAGCGGCCCGTGAGGTGTTTGAGCGGATCTGGTTCGACAAAGACAAGACGAGTCGTCTGGTTGAGTGCTTGAAGCGCTACCGTCGAAACATCGGCCAGAAGACGGGTGAAGCAGGCTCCCCGCTACACGACGAATTCAGCCACGGCGCAGATGCTTTTAGGTATCTGGCGCTGTGCGCTGACCAATTGAAGAACGCAGACGGTAAGCCTAAGCGGCGCCCACGAGACGACGACACCCCCGGAACATGGATGGCAGGCTGAACACTGATGGCTAAAGAAAGCAAAGACCTTTTCGAGCGCGCAAAAGAGCGCATCGACGAGGCCAAGGAGTACATGCGCGAGCAGCACGAAAGGATCAGGGAAGACCTGCGCTTTTCGAACCCCGCTGATCCGCAGCAATGGGCAGACGCTGACGCCACGTTGCGCCAAGGTCGCCCGACTCTGACGCTTGACCGAACCAATCAGTTCATCCGCCAAGTCGCGAATGACATGCGCCAGAACAAGCCAGGCATTCAGGTGATTGGCGTAGACAGCAAGGCCGATCCTAAGGCCGCTGACGTGCTTTCTGGCCTGATCAAGTACATCGAGTACAAGAGCCGCGCAGATCACGCCTATGACACGGCTGGTGACCTTGCTGTGCGTTGTGGCTTGGGTTGGCTGCGCGTTGTCACCAAGGAAGTAGATCCGAACACCAAAGAGCAAGAATTGGTGATCATGCGGATCACTGACCCGACATCATGCGGGCTTGATCCAAATAGCACCGACGCTGATGGCGCTGATGCGAAATGGGGTTATGTCGAGACTCGTATTTCCGAGAAGGCTTTCAAGGCACAGTATCCCAAAGCAAAGGCGGTCACGTTTGGTGATGCTGGCTGGCACTCTGACGGCTTTCTGACGATTGCTGAATACTTCGAGATTGAAGAGTGCAAGACGAACTACATCACGTTTGTCAACGAGAACGGCGAAGAGGAAGAGAAGAGTGAGGACGATTACTGGAAGATGTGCGAGGAAATCGGCGCACGCTTTCAGGAACTGGGCACGCAAGCACGCAAGGAAAAGCGCGTCATTTGGGCGAAGCTGTCCGGCTCGGAGTTGCTGGAGCCTTCCACCTACTTCCCCGGCGAGTGCCTGCCTATCGTTCCTGTTCTTGGCTCTGAACTGTGGGTTGATGGCAAGCGCCATGTGTGCGGTCTTACGCGCCAGTTGATGGACGGCCAGCGCCTGCACAACTTTCAGATGTCGGCCATGGCTGAGTTCTTGTCGAGCCAGCCAAAAGCGCCTTTCCTGGTGCCTTATGACGCCCTGGATGGATTTGAGAACGACTGGAAGAAGCTGAACAAGGGCAACCCTTCTTACCTTCCATACAACCACATTGATGACGATGGTCAGCCTATCCCTGCGCCGTCTCGCTTGAACCCGCCAACGATGCCGGGTGCTTACGCTCAGATGGCTCAGTTTGCTGTGACTGAGATGGAAGCCAGTGTTGGCATGTATAAGTCGGCCCTTGGGCAGCAATCGAACGCTGTTAGCGGTCGGGCAAAGCTGGCAGATGAGCGCAGCAGTGACACAAGCACCTTCCATTTCATTGACAACCTAAGCCGTTCTATCGAGCAGCTTGGGCGCGTAATCATTGGCGCGGCTCCTATCGTCTTTGACACTGACCGTGTTGTGCATATTGTCGGGATCAACGACGAGCGCGACATGGTCCGCATCAACCCGACAAGCCGGGCGCCTGCACGTCAAGACCAAAAAGGGAAGGTCATCGAGATCAACCCAAGCATCGGCAAGTATGACGTTCGCGCCAAGGCTGGCCCGAGCTACACAACGCAGCGTGTTGAGACGGCACAGCAGTTGAGCGACATGATCAGCGCGCAGCCTCAATTGGCACCCGTGCTTGGACCAATGTGGGCGCGCATGAAGGATTTGCCCGAGTCCGACAAGATCGCCCGCCTGTTGCTGGCCATGGCCCCGCCTGCTGTTCAAGCGTTGGAATCCGAAGAGGACGATATACCTCCGCAGGCTCAGCAGAAGATCCAGCAGCTTGAGAGCCAGTTGCAAGAGATGCACCAGATGATCGACATGGCATCGACCAAGCTGGAAGAGGCGCAGAGCAAGCAACGTGAGATTGATCTGAAATGGACTGCTGAAGCGGCCAAGATCGAGAACGAGCAATATGCACTGATCACGGATCGCATCAAGGCCATGGCAACAGGATTGAGCGTCGAGCAGTTGCAGCCAGTGATTCAGCAGCTCATTCAAGAGGCCATGTCCAATCCATTGGAAGACCCGCAGCAGCTTGAGCAGATGGCCGAACCACAAGCGCCGCCGGATGATCAGGGGCAGATGCTGCAAGAGCCACCAAGGCAAGAGCAAACCGAAACGAACGAACCGCCTGAGGGCGGTTTTTCTTTGCCTGAACAAGAGGTAAACGAATGATTTACGCAGAAATGACGGTGCCAAACGCGGCATCAACCACAACGATTAGCACCAGCACAACAAGCGCACCAAGCGGGGTGCTCAACGGTGACAGTGTTTACGTGCTGTCCACCGCCTTGGTGTTTGTTGTTCGCGGCACAGCCCCAACCGCCACAACCTCGTGCATGCCAATCCCCGCGAACTTCCCCGTTCAGATCAAAGGCATTCAGCAAGGCGAGAAGCTGGCCTTCATCAACGGCACCGGCACCGGCACGGTGTACGTGACTCAAGGGGTCTGACATGCAGCAAGTGACCATTCAAAACGGCAGCACGATCCCTTTCATCCTGAAGGCTGGCGAGTACATCAAGATCACAACCAGCAGCCTAGGCGCTGGCACGGTTGCGGTACCCGGTGAATCAATTGCGGACACCCTGGTTGCATCGACTGAATACGCCTATGGCAAGTTCAGTGCGCAGCGTGAGGTGATTGTTCTCCTTACTGCTGGATCGGCTGATCGTGTTCTCGCGCTCCACCGAATGCCACAACCAGGACAAGGTCAGCATGGGCACCATTGCCGCGCGCGATTGCCTGCGCGTGATCGAGCTGACTGAACAGGTGGTGGCCGCGATGCTGGTCGCTGCCCGCCAGGGCCTGGCGCTGCGCGAACGGGTTGGCATGAACGCGCAGCTGCATGGCAGTCTGGCCGACATGTACGCCGACCTGGGGCAGCGCATCGCCCTGGTTGAAGAAGACCGCGCGCTGGATCGCGAACTGCGGGAACTGCTGGTGGAGATCCGCGCGCAACGTTGGGAGCTGTATGCCGGTGAATGAGGCAATCGAACTGGTCGGCGAGATTTCGCTGACCCCCGCCTTCCATGACTGCGATCCGATGAACGTGGTCTGGCATGGGGTCGGCAGAGCAGGACACGCCGATGCCCACCGGGCAGGACGCACCGTGGCGCGGAAGGCGGATGACGCGTAC
>OFQY01000760.1_pt1 | contig 11406 bp, 19 predicted proteins | sample 1542991 | NCBI WGS metagenome assembly OFQY01 (sample SAMN07774224, study PRJEB24372) | wastewater metagenome | isolation source: Exp Tend VB 10WW | collected 2016-02
GGTTGAAGAAGATTTTACTGCTCCCGCTTTCAATGTACAGCTTATTGAAGTTAGGAAGGCGATTAAAGTTAGGAGAGAATCTAGAGGGCGTCTAGACACTAATGGTTATAATATAGTCGATTTTACCTTAGATACTTTCAATGAGAATGATGATTTTAGCTTTATGAAATCTAATTACCCAACACGAAGATCTCCACCCACGAAGCGATTTGACAAATCTTAATATATATGCTACAATTAAAGTGAGTCTAAAATAAAGTGAGGTGTAACATGACTAGATATACAGATAAGTTTAGAATAGACAATGGTTTATTCAAGAGTATTAAGGAGGATCAAGCTCTGACAGGTTCTTATGGGTTTGAGACCCCCCAAGAGCGTAAGAAGAGTAAACAGACGGCTACTCTTGACTCTAAGTTAATTAGAGGCCAAAGAGTCAAGTCCGTACGTCTTATGGCAGGTTTATCTCGACATGAAATTCAAACGAAATATGGCCTTAGCGCTAGTACTATACAGTCTTGGGAAGATGGTAAAGTAGGTGGATTGACTAAGAAAGGCGCTAAACGTATAGTCGACATAGCCACTAAGACTGGCATTGTAGTGACAAGCGACTACCTTATGGACGGAATTGGTAATAAACCTGCATTTGCTGAACAAAAGATTTTTCACTTCGAGAACGAAGAGTTTGTTGTTAATATTAGGTTGAAGTAATGAACATACTACTATTAGGGGCCCCAGGGTCTGGTAAAGGAACACAAGGAAAGAAGATATCCGAGGAGTTTAATATTCCCCACATTTCAGTGGGGGAGTTGTTGAGAGAGTCGGATGCCTATCCCCTTTTTAAGGGCTTCATGGATCTTGGTGAGTTAGTTCCAAACCATCTAGTAGAGGAAGTGGTATTAAAACGTTTAGAGGAAGAGGATTGTAAAAAAGGGTTTATTCTAGACGGATATCCTAGGACACTAGAACAAGCTTGTAGGTTTGATAAGCGTATAGATGCGGTTATAGACCTACAAGTATCTAATACCATTGCTAGACGGAGACTTAGTCGAAGGAGTAGAGAAGGGGAGTCTATGAAAGTTGTTGATAGGAGACTATCGGTTTATAAGGAAAACGCTAATAGTATTTCAGATCATTACCGTTATCTACGTAAATCGATAATAGTGGCCGCATCGGATGATCCTGACATGATTTATGATACAATTAGAACATTTTTAGAGGTTTGCAAAGTTTGAGAGGAGGTGTAAAATGAAGAAGTATGATGGATTGATGTGTTTATGTTTAGCTCTAGTAATAATGTTTGTGGTAGGTATGTTGAGTACCAGAGACTACAAAGAATATGACAAGACAAAACTGTATGTTTCCAAAGTAGCCTGTTACATACATGCTGGTACAATCTTTTGTGACCCACATGAGGCTACAGCATGATTTTAAAGAAAATGTTTGCCTTAATAGGCCTAATATACATATTATCAGCTCTTGGAGTTATAATCTGCGTATTCTACGGTGCTATGACTCTATACGCGATTTTAGCAGTAGTGGTAGTGATATGTGTGAGTGTGGATTCTTACCACTTAGAGAAGAGATTAAGGAGAATAGAAAGCCAACTTGACAAAATCTAGAGTATTTACTATAGTTAAAGTGAGAGTAAATTTTATTGGAGGTTATCATGAATATAGTAGTAAAAATGAGTATTATAGTGATTTTGGGGTGTAGTGCTGCAAGCGTTATAGCTAGAGGTGGGCACGGGGGTAATGGGTATCATGGATTTCATCACCCAACACCCTCGCAAGCACAAACAAACAACAATACTCAAACTAATACACAGAATAATAATCAGAATCAAACCGTTACCTTAACTACTCCGCCTGCAGTGGTTAGCGGGGGCGGTGGGTACATAGGGGCCCAAATACCAGCCTCTCTTGATGTCGCAGCTGGATATGTATCACCTAAGCTACCAGACCACCCACCAGAGGTCATAAATCCTTATGAGGATTGGGTAGCAGGTAGCCCGTTACCGCCCTATGAAGTTAAGTGTGGAGACAAGAATGGGACTATCTTAAGAGCACCTAGAGGGGCAGCAATGGCTATCTTCAAATGCCCTGACGGCTCAAAAATAACAATGTTTAATTAGGGGGTAAGTATGAACAGAGAAGAGACATTGGCAGCCATTAAACTTCTAGAAATCTATGAAACAGAGCTGTTCAGAGAGTTGGCAGAAGCCGAGAGCGGGTTGGCTTATAGAGGTATGAGTGTTATACAAGCTGCCTTAGACGAAGTAGAAGGGGAAATAGAAGCTCTTAAAGATGAACTTAACTTGAGTGTAGGCGGGGGGCTATGATCATTGATCAGAGGCGCTACCCCGGAACCCCTTGGACAACACTACAAGTGGCGGAATTGGCTCGACTGGTACAATACTTGTCGATAGAGGCTTGTGCCATTCAATTTGGAGTATCTAAGTCACGTATATATGCTGTTATGAAGCAAAATGGCATATTACCACCTAGAAAGAGGTTGAAAAGAAAGTATTAACTTTCTATTGAATTGGACTTGACAAACTAAAGTTTATATGCTATAATTAAGAATACACTGGAGAAATTTTAGTATGTCATGGTTACTAGCTCTCATAGGGCCCGTTTCTAATTTAATAGGAAGCTGGTTCGGAAATCAGAAAGAAAAGACTGTTCTAGCTGAAACTGAGGTTATAGCGAATGCTCAAGTAACTTCAACAGGGATAAAGACAGCCCCAGCTGTAATAATTGCTGAGCAAGGTGTTAACAACTCTTGGATCTCAAGGAATTGGAGAGGCCCTACTTGTTGGGCATTTACAGTTTGTATTATTGGGCGATACTTAGGGTACATAGGGCCTCATATGCCACTAGACTTAGAGATTTATTATATAAGTGGTATGTTTGCCGTAATGGGAGCATATGTATATGCGAGGTCATGGGAAAAGAGGTAATTAGTGGAACCTATTGCAAGTAAAGAAGCCTTAGAATGGTTATTATTAATAATACTTGCATTATGTATAATTGGTGGTATAATAGATTATTACCATGGGTTCAAAGATGATTTTGATGAAGAAGAATAAGTAGTTTATGCCGTGCGGTAACAATGTTAACTTACGTTCCCTGGGGAGGCTAGCCTGGTGCCCCGGTTCGGTTGGAACCCGATGCACGTCACCTTTTAAGGGTTATATTTGAGGTCAAGTAGGATTTTCCTTGACCTTAAGTTGGAAGAGATTCACGTCACGACCAACCGTGTTCCCTGACCCTTATTCAATTGTGGGGAGTGCCACGCGCTCTTAGACCCCACTGAGAGTAAGCAGGTGCGAATAATCATGCTGGGATAAAAACAATACTCAGCCACTCCCCCTCTAACCAAAGAAGGATATGGGAATTAGAACTAAAAAGATTGTTGTTGCCACTATTATAGCTTTAGTAGCTTATTTTGGTATTGATAAAACAGGCATACTAGTTTCTAGAGATAGAGAATATCCGATTAATATGGTTATTATCCATGATACAGTGGGGAATACAGTTAAGGGGGCAGAAGATACTTTAGTCCAAAGGGGCTTAGGGTATCATTTTGTTATTGATAAGGAAGGGAAGGTATATAATTATGTATTCCCGAGTGATATAACATTCCATGCTCTAGGTTGGAATGAAAGAACTATAGGAATAGCAACAGTAGGTGGCGGTCCTTACGGGTTAGTTAACGATAAGCAAAGATTGGCTATTATTAACCTTTTAATTCAATTAAAGAAAGCCTACCCAAGTATTAAGTACCTTTGTGGCCATAGAGATGTTAGCCCCGGAAGGAAAATTGATCCAGAAGTACTAGGGGATTATAAGACTTGGATGAATGCAATTGCAAAAGAAGTTGGGTTGAGGTATTTAGACAAGGATAATGTCAAGATAGCAAAAGGGAATTATTAACGCTACTTTAGGACTGTTATTGTTAGAGTTTTCTAAACCTATTGAGTTAGTGCTTTAGAATCTGATAGTAATATCTTAAGGCCGTCGTTCCGGTGGAGACAGCGTGGCAGGTGTCGTTACGCCATTCGTCAACAGGTAGGAATCGACAGCTCCTCGGCCAGGTAGGAGTTGAAACAACCACCTGGATTAGATTACTAAGAGGTATATATGGCACATAAAATAACTAAAACTGGATTATATAGATTTGAGGATGCGCATAAAATCCTTAACGCTATAAACGTTTTAAAACGTAAACAATATACAAGAGAAGAAAAGAAAGCGGCTAGTATTTATCTTAAACTTTGGTCTAGCAAAGATATCGTAGCGGCACTGAATCTTCCATAACAGTTATGTCTATGTTGGCTGAGTGGATTAAGGTACTGGGCTGAGGGATGGCTTGGAACTCCGTGTGGATATGGACGTTCAACGTAAGTCATCCGTTCGAATCGGATACATAGACTCCTTTATTAATAGGTATAAAATGAAAAACAAACGAATTGTTGCATTTTTTGCAACAGTTGTATTCCTACTTTCCTTTGCTGCACAAGCAAGTGGTCTTGTTATTATCAAATACTATTATAGAGCGAACTGCTCCTGGTGCGATAAAGAAAAACCAGTACTAGAGAGAGTCTCTGCTAACGGATTGGCTGAAATTGAGTTTATAAATTGTGATGGTTCTTTGATTCCTACTCCAACAATGAAGATTGTAGTGAATGGGAAGGTAGTTAGGACTTTCGTTGGGTATACAGAGTTTAATGAGTTATATAAAGTTCTCAAGGTTTATCAATGAGTTTCTGGAAACAACTAAGAGCCGCTAAGAAAAAATTAAAGGCGGCCAAAAAAAGCAAGAAACAAACAGATATAATTGAAGCTAAGATAGAATTAACTGAGTTGTTACAACAAGAAGCGGCAAAGTCCTTCTTTCATAAAGTACGAGTTTTTTGTTACACAACGGGATTATTTGGTTTGATTGTAGGGGCTAAGATACTGATATGTGCCTTTACGGGAATTTGTATAATATAATTTATGTTAGTTTACAATGATGAAGAAGAAAAAGCACTACGTCAATGCTTAGAAGTATTACAGAATAGACGACAAGAAGCTGAGGCATCTAGGGATGTCTTAGTTCTTTGCATTATAGATTTTTTAGAAGATGTAATTAAAAGACAATAGGCTCCCATTATGGATTTTAGCACAATACTTAACGTTGTACAAGTGTTGGTTCTACCAGTAGTAGGATTGATAGCATATTTTGTTAAACGTTTAATTGAGAGACTCGATAGTATGGAAAAAGATTTAGCTAGTTTTATAACTCATCAAGAGGCTCGTACGTTGGTAGAGGATATGCAAAAACCTCTAGAAGTGTCTTTAAAGAACGTAGAATACTTACTTAATCGGATTTTAAATGAGCTCGAAAAAAAGCATTAGTAAGAGAGCTTCCAAACAGCTTCCTGCTGAAATACGAAAATATACAGACGATGTTCCTGCTAAGGTGCTAGATACTTTATCTGGTAGTAAGTCAGTTGCTCATGTATGCGTAGAGCTTGGAATCTCTAAGACTACCTATTATGAGTGGCTTAAGATATATCCAGAGATGAAAGAAGCCCACGATAGAGCAAGAGCAGGTCAGGAAGTCTTTTATATGGATACTGGCGTAAAAGCTATGTTTGGTGAAATTGAAAACTTCAATGTTAATATGTACAAGTTTTTAGCTGAGAATGTATTAGGCTGGAATAAGAATAATCAACAAGTTTCTGGCCAGAATATCAACATTCAGAATATGCAAATAAACAATATGAGTACGGCCGACCTAGAGACTAACGTAAAGCAACTTTTAATGAAGGGTGGCGTAATAAAGGATACGGATGACGGAACAACTTCAAAATCTTAATTCAGAAGAATTAGTTTTACTTAATGCACTTCTAGAAGAACAAGAAAAGAGAAAGCGTTATCGTAAACTAGATTACATTTTTCCTGAAACTGGGCCTAGATCTAGAGATAAGTATCCTAGACAAATGGAATTCTTTAAGGCTGGAAAAGACCATAAAGTAGTAATGTTTATGGCCAATAACCAGGGTGGTAAAACATTTGCTGGTATGTATCAAGCAGCTCTCCACTTAACTGGATTGTATCCAGATTGGTGGGAAGGCGAAAGACTAGAAGGGGATGTGGATATCTGCATTCTTGGAAATAAAGCCGAGCATGTACGAGACGTATTACAAGCTTATCTCTATGGCGATTTCAGTGATCCGGGAACTGGATTTATACCAAGAGACTGCATAATTGACAAAACTTGTCATGCAGGCGTAGCTCAAGCACTAGATACTTTAACCGTTCGAAGACCGGGCGGGTTTAGAGGAAAAGCTTTCTTTAAAGCATATTCGCAAGGGGTTAAGGCTGTACAGAGTGATAGATTCCATCACATAGTATTTGATGAAGAACCTGAATATGCTATTTGGTCTGAAGCAGTAACAAGAACTGCTACAACTGATGGGCATGTTGTACTAACATTCACACCATTAGCCGGTTATTCTCAAGTAGTTGAAATGTTTACTGATGGTGGATTGCTCTTCGAAGGACAGCATCCAATGGATCGTAACAAGTATGTTGTTAGGATGAATTGGGATGAAGTGCCTCATATTAGCAAGGAAGCTAAAGAATTTCTGTGGAACCAATGGGCTCCACATGAAAGAGATGCTAGGTCTAGAGGGATTCCTTCTGCTGGCGAAGGAGCAGTGTTTGAGACCGCTGCTTATGAGTACGTAACATCACCATTCAAGATCCCAGAACATTGGCCGCGCGCTTATGGCCTAGACCCAGGGGTTAAATGTACGGCTGCTGTTTGGGCAGCGCTAGATCCAGAGTCGGGATGTTATTACATCTACTCCGAGCATTACCAAGGACACCAACAAGCGCCTGTACATGCAAATGCCATTATGTATGGAAATGGAATAGTTATTAGTGGTGGTCGTGCACCTTGGATAAGAGGAGCAATCGATCCTGCAGCAACTAATAGAACTACGATGGATGCACAGACTATTGCAATGGACTATAAAGATCTTGGATTAGATTTGGTGTTCATGAGACAAGCAAGGGATGCAGGCTTACTTAGAATTAATAATATGTTAGCTAGTGGACAATTAAAGATATTTTCTACTTGCATTAACTTGTTGAAAGAGATGAATAGAGCCATTCGAGATAGCACTGGTAAAATTAAAGACCAACATCAATACCACGCTACGGATGCTCTGAGGTATGTATTAAATCCTCAATTGAATATTTTTAGAACGTATGCAGATTATAAAGCATCTCAGCGTACTCCAAAACCACAAAATAGACGAGATCGCGGCGCGTCGTCTGTTACAGGATATTAAGAATGCTAGATTTGAAGTTAAAGTTAGACTTAGACGAGATTCAACAAAATCCTAATATTGCTGATTTAATCGATAACGAGACTTTAGACTCAATAGCGAAAGAGTGTCACATCGGTTACTCGAACGACTTATCGTCTTTGAATGATTGGATGGAAAAAACTAAAGCTATTGTTAAGTTGGCTAAGCTAGAATCGTCCTCTAATAAAACAGTTCCATTTGTGGGTGCCGCGGATATTAAACTACCTATGGTAGTCTCTAGCGTAGTGCAGTATGCGGCTAGAACATATAGCGAAATAGTTCGTAACGGGGAAGTAGTTCAGGCGGCCGTTATAGGAGAAGATCCAGATGGAATTAAGGCCGATAGAGCAAGAAGAATTTCTCAATTCATGAGTTATCAATGTCTTTTTAAAGATCCTCATTGGGAAGAAGATACCGATAAGTTATTGAATAGCTTTCCGTTAACTGGAATGGCGTTTAGAAAGACCTACTATGATCCGATTAAAAAGCAGCCACGAACAGAAACTTGTTTGTTTGATGAAGTGATTATAAGCAATCACGCCGGAAGTTTAGAGGATGCTCGAAGAGTGTCTCATATCCTATGCCTACCTCGTAATGAGATCGTAGAGAGAGTTAGAGCAGGCCTTTATAGAGAATTGGAGGATAAATACCTAACTCCAATTGGAGGTTCACACACTGATGGAAAAGATACCTTCGATGTTATCGAACAGCACACTTACCTAGATCTAGATGGTGACGGGTATGAAGAGCCTTATGTTGTAGTATTTCTAGAAAAGAATCATGTCATCTTACGTATTGTGGCTAGATGGGATAGCGACGGAATAGAACGAAACGAAGATGGTCAAGTACTCAGGATAACTCCAGTACATTACTTTACTTGTTTCAAGTTCTTACCATCACCAGACGGATCATACTACGGACTAGGCCTAGGACATCTAATGCATGGTATCTTAGAAACTTCAAATAGTATTGCTAACAATTTGATCGACGCTGGCAACATGGCGAATAACCCTTGCGGACTTATCGACTCAGCATTAACTCTACCAGGTGGCGATATTGTAACATTTGAGTTAGGGGAATTTAAACGAGTAGATTTCTCGATGCTTGGTGATAAGATTGACAACCATATTTATAAACTCGATGTCGCAGAACCTAATGCAGTATTGCTTCAATTATTAGGCCTTTTGAACTCATATAGTAAAGAAATAGCTTCTATAAATGAAGCACTTACTGGTGACATGAAGACACAGAACGTTCCTGCTACCACTGCTTTAGCAGTAATTAACCAAGGAAGTAAAGTGCTAGGATCTGTACAACGTAGGTTGTATCGCGCACTTCAACAAGAGTTTGATAAATTATATAGATTGAACAGATTGTACTTATCTGACGAAGAATACTTTACGGCAATGGACACTAAACTAGCTATAGCTCAAGAAGATTTCGAAGATAAATCGATTGACATTAGACCAATAGCAGATCCTAATATGTCGAGCGAAGTTCAGAGAATGCAGAAAGCTCAAGCTGAGATGGCATTGATTGGACAGCCTGGTGTAAATGCTTATGAGATACTTCGTGGGTATTTAAGATCAATGGGCTCAGAAGACATTGATAAGAAAGTACAACCACCAGATCCTAATGCTCCACCACCACCTGAAGTAATTCAGTTACAAGCTCAACTAGATATGCAGAGCAAACAACTAGAACTTAGCCATCGTGAGATAGTATTAAAAGAAAGAGAGATGGCTCTGAAAGAACTCGAAGCTTCCTACAATAACATGTTAGTAGAGAAGAAAGCAGAAGAATCTGCAATCAAGTCAATTGCAACGCTTAACACAATGTCTCTAGAGGGACATAAGATTGAATTACAAAGGCTGGCTCAAAAAGCAGATGCTTTAGCAGAACCAGAAAAAGTTAAGAGTGCAGATGGATCTATTAAAGCTGGTGGCAACAAACCACAACCAGAGATAGCAAAAGAATTAGATTTAGCAAGTCCTACCTCACCGGTAGGTGAAGAACCAGCAGTACCGGAGGAGGGTATGAATGGCGAACAGTCACAACTTCCATCAATGGGAGGAGAACCAGGTAACTCAGAGGCTATTTAAGTTGCTTAAAGCCCGAGATGACACCATTTTACAAGATTTGGGCAACAGTCTTCATAAACCAGAAGACTTACCAAAGATTAATTCCTTAATAGGGGAACGTAGTTTAATCAAACGTTTATTGAGTGATAATTTATTTTGTTATTTATTTCCGGAGGAGGGAAACAATGATAAAAGAAAACGCCCACAATAAGTATGTGGCAAGAAGAGATAGGGTGATTATTAAACTTCCTGATGTTAGGAAGTCTATAGGAGCTTCTAGAATTCAATTAGTGGGGGAGTCAATTGATTATACTAGAGCATCTTTATATGAAGGAACAATAGTAGAGTTTGGTCCAGACTGTTTTAAAGATGAGGGTTACAATAGCCCAGAGGACGCTGGATTCAAAATAGGCGATTATGTAGGTTTCCGAAAGAGTTTCGGGCAGTGGTACCCCCCACTTAAAGGGGAAGATTGGGACAATGACTCTGGTTACAGAATTATTCAGTCTCAGTTTTTAGATATTATTATTGAGAGGTCAGTAGATAATGGATAATACTTCACAAGACGCGAAGTTAGATTCTATGTCGGAAGAGGAGATTAGAGCTCAGTTCGCGAAAGAAATTGAAGCACAGATAGCACAACTACCAGAAGGAGCATTAGACGATCCAGAGGAACCAGTTGTTGCAGAAGTAGCTAAAGAATTAGAGAATGTTGAGATTGTAGACGAGGATAAGTCGACTCCAGAAGAAAAGGCGGCTGCCGCTGCAATAGGTTGGAAAGACGATCCAGCTAATGTCGATCCCAATAAAACATTTGTATCAGCGAAGGAGTTTCTAGCTAGAAAGGACCTTGTTCATGAAAAGAATAAGTTTGAGAAAGAAACCAAAGAGCTTAGAGATAAACTAAAAGCTTTAGAAGAGAAAGTACACCTAGTTGAAAGTAAAACTATCAATGATTCAGTGGAAGCTCTTAATAAGCAACGATTAGAGGCCATGTCCGTTGGTGATACCGATGCTTTTATAGAAGCAGATAAAAAGTATCAAGAACTGATAGCTAAGAAGCCAGAGCCAATAAAAGAAGTCGAAGAAACTCCACCGGAGGCTAAAGCCTTTGCAGAACGCAACAGCTCGTGGTTTAATGATGATCCAGTTAATGCACACTTAGTAGCTATAGCCGAATTGGCGGATAAGGAGTTGGTCAAGTACCCACACTTCTCGAAAGAGCAGGCTTATAATTACATTGAAAATAGAGTTAAGGAAGTATTTCCCGACAAGTTTAAAGAAAAGAAACCAGTTGCTGCAGTTAATCCTGTAGAAGCTAAACATACTGCTAGTCCATCCGCCAAAGAGAAACGCTATATTGATCTCTCATTTGAAGAGAAAGATGTTTACTCTAAAATAAAAGAATTGGATGCAAACTACACAGTAGAACAGTTTCTTGATGATTTAAAACCACATGTGCATAAACGAATAGTTTAAGGAGTTATTTAATATGACAAAGAATTCGAATTCAGAAGATAAAGAGTTATCAACTGAGAACGTAAATAAAGCGCAACCTTCTGGACAAGCCAGAGAGCCAAAGAAAGAAGAGAAGCGCGACGTACGAGTACCAATTTCTAAACGAATTGGACTTGCTACGCAGATGGGCCCGTTATACGTAGATGAAGAGCATAGACGTCCGGAATTCCATCAAGAGTGGGTGAATGATACCCCGGGAACCGTTAACCATTATATAGATAAGCTAAAGTTTTCATATGTCCTTGACAAAGAAACTGGACAACCTAAAGTTGCTCAAATAAATCATGGCAAATGTTCACAAGCTTTTCTATTAGAACTACCTCTAGAGGAATATGAGCTAAGAGAGCGAGAAAACCGAGCAGAGGAAGTGAGGAAACGTACCCAAAACATACAAATTGAGGATGGCGGTATTGTGCCAGCTCAGATAAAGACTGGCAAACG
>OFQY01000763.1_pt1 | contig 11379 bp, 7 predicted proteins | sample 1542991 | NCBI WGS metagenome assembly OFQY01 (sample SAMN07774224, study PRJEB24372) | wastewater metagenome | isolation source: Exp Tend VB 10WW | collected 2016-02
AATACAAATTCGTGGCATTAGCAAAGCTACCAAATCCAGCAGGTAATGTTGTATTATATACCCACCACCCCTGAAATGCATAACTTACATTAGTCGCAAGTGGGAAGTTCCCAAATCCAGCAGGTAATGTTTGATTGAAAGCATACCAAGAACCAAATGCATAATATACATCAGTAGCAAGTGGGAAGTTACCGAAGCCTGACGGTAATGTTTGATTGAATACATACCAATCGCAATAAGTGACAGCTATATTAGTGGCATTTGGATAAATACCAAATCCAGCAGGTAATGCCTGATTGAAAGCAAACCATTCGCAATAAGTATAAAATAAGTTGGTAGCATTTGGATAAACACCAAACCCTGCGGGTAATGCCTTGTTGAATACCCTCCAATCGTAATAGGTATAATACAAATTCGTGGCATTAGCAAAGCTACCAAATCCAGCAGGTAATGTTGTATTATATACCCACCACCCCTGAAATACTCCTGTCATATTCGTTGCATTTGGGAAGTTCCCAAAACCTGACGGGAGTGTTGCATTAAATGTATTCCACCCCGCAAACATATAACTCATATCTGTCTTAGTATTCCAATAGGTACTGAAATCCGTTGCAGTAAATGCTCTCATATTATAACATCCATATAAACTATCTATCTCGGCAAATCCTACTTGATTTATCTCTCTAATTTTTAATCTATCTCTGTTTGCCAAATTATTTACAAAAAATGATATTCTCGAAGCTCCACTTAACGGATAAATCTTAATAGTATATTCCCCCGCAAATGGGTAGGTGTGTAACAGATTTGCATCTACCGAAGATGTGATGGTACTTTGTGTGGTATCTCCCCACTTTATTATGTACTTACAATCCACATCGTACAACCCTGTTTTGAGCTGTAACGGTATCTTGTATTGTACATTGGTAGAACTTCCGCTCTCAATCTTAGAGGTATCTACTACAAAGATTAAAGCCTTAGATTCATCCAATCCACCAAATATGTTATTGTTGATGTATATCATTATTCGATATTGTCTGTATGAGAAATCCCCGCTAATATTCCCACAATAGTATCTATTTTGCTATTAATATTAGTTGTCCAATCTTCCTCCGTCCATGCATTAATTGTATCAAAATCTAATTCCGCACTATTGGATAATAAAGAAATAAATACCTCCAATGCAGATTTGCTAATTTCACTTTGGTTGTAGATACATCTACTCGCTAATGATACTAATTTAGGGTTATATACAACTGTTCCTTGAATGTCGTTTTCTACTATTTCTATTGCTTTATTCTTCAATAGAAAATGTATAATTTCTACTGATAAAATGGTTCTGTCCGTGGCTTTAATAGGTACTATTTTCCCTAATAAATCTCGTTGTTGTTCTGCTGTTAATATCATATAATTAATTTTTAAAATTTAATAAAATATCTAATCCTTTTCCTGCGTTAACGCTTCCTATTTGCGTTACTCTAAAACTAATTCTGTCACCTTTTGCAAAGGTTACACCGTTAAAATCTGTTGTTGCGGTGCTTACATTCGTTCCAGCTGTTACTACTAATGACTTAGTATTAATCCCTACTTCCACGCCATTCTTTTGTATTTGCAAAATGAAGTTTGCGCCTGTTGGTGCAGTCACCAAGCTAATGAATGGAGAACTTGTAATTTCTAAATTCTCTAATACAATAAATTCGTGTACAATAGTACTCGCTACTATGTTGTTACTTCTATCTGTTAGCGCAATTTGCATTTTTTGCAACGCATACACAATAGGTGATAATGGATTGGTTATGTCTATTCCTATTCCCGCTCCTGCTTGTAATGATTGAAGACTACCACATTGATTTGCTATTTCAGCGACAAAATAATCATAAAGTTCCTCTAAGTCTGCATAACCGTCAGCAATGGCTTTTTCTAAATTCCACCAAAATGTTTGCGGCACATTTTCACTGTTTTGGATAAGGTAAACCCTGTCTTCTGAATAAATTGTTTTTGCCGGTGAAAGTTCTGTAGTAGTAATTAATTTATTAAATGATACAGAACCTTGTGGATTCGTAATTATAATCTCTGCACAGTTTGATGTAATAGCCATTTTTACGAATTTATTTATACAAAGCTATAATAAAAATTATTAACTTAGCATCACAATTATAAGATTATGTTTAGAAAAATAGATTTACATGAAATTCCAACATTTTTTATAGAAACAGAGCATGATTCAGAAATTGTAAAAAATGCTGTGATAGCCTTTGAAACGGAACGTAGTAAATATGGCTATAAGAGGTTAACGATAATTCAGAAAAAACAAACTCGTGAAAGATTTTGTAAGGAAAGTGGTTATCCTCTCGCATTTGATAGTGTTATTTCTTTAGAGATTTGGAAGCAAGGCAGGTCAAGACGATGGCTACATGAACGACTGATACATAGTGGACATGAAAAACTCACATACCTATCTCTTTGTCAACGAATATCTAGCTACGGAAAACTCACAAAAGAATTAAAAAAAGATATTTACAAACTATTGGCTATTCATTAACCACCCATTCCATTTTGCATATCTAATGTATGCTCTAATATCATATTTCTCGCATCAGCTTCTTGTTGCAATTTTATACTCATGGCTTCATTATCTTGTTTCATTTTTAATTTCATGCCTTCTAATTGCATCTCAAATTGATTTTTCATCTGTGCCATTTGTGATTCCATTTGCATCAATTGCGCTTGCCCTTGTTGTGCTTGTTGTGCCGAAGCCATTTGTGATTGCTGGTTCATTTTCATCTGTTCCATTGCATATTCTTTCGCTTCTTTTTTTCTTCTGTCACAAAGCATTTTTATTTTATACCTTGCAATTTTAGGATTTTCTTTTAACAATTCTTCTATCAACAACGTGTCTGAAAAGTCTAATCCATCTTGTCCTTGCGTTTGTACATATCTCTGATTTTGTTGTGCTAAATTCTGTCGAATATCATAAATATCCTGCTCTGAAAAACCTTTGTCAATAGCTACTGTAAACTCTCTGTTTATTGCAAAATCTACATCTGACAACATATCTGATTCGTAATCATCAAACATTTTAGCATACGGATTCGGTATTTTATCTTTGCTCTGATACAACCTAATTACCATGTTTGCTTTCTTCTCTGCACTAGCACGTATTAATTCATCTTTTTGCTCAAATAATTCTAAAATAGCCTTGTCTGCACCTTGCAATTCTGCTTTCGTAGAATAATTGCTTTTTCTGTCGCTTTGCTCAATTCCAACATCAACTCGTGGTGTTCCTGCAAATTGGAAACACATTTCAACCATTTGGTTTATTACAGCAAGATAGTTATTCAAAGATTGTATAGGTGACACAATAGTTCTGTACGTATTTGGATTGCTTTGTTTATTATCTATCGTAGATGTAGTTGTTAATCCAATACCTAAATTTAAGGAGTTCATCAAGTCTGTAACTTGAATATCCGGCATAACTGCCTTTAGCAACTCTGTAGTTTCTGCCAATGCTTTAATATCTATATCGGTACGTGTAGGCTTCATTCTCGCAATCTCATTTTGGAACTTAACCCATAGAATTGTAGCAAAATCTTCAAACTTTCGTATTCCGTATATTGGCGATGCTGTAGTAATATCTTTATGAATACCTCTTATTAAAGTGATTGGTGCAAATTGATTACTATATTTTCCATTCTCTTTTTTTCTACTCATGTTCGGTATTGCACCATAGTTGAATGTTCCGTTAATCGTTGGAACATAATATGCTTTATACCATTTCTGCACTTTATTTTTAAGGTGTGCATTTCCTTTATGGTTACGCAATATCATCTTATCTTCAATAAATGATACTTTCATGGAATAATCATCTACCGTACTCCAATAGCAAAGTTTCACATCTAATATTCCATCTTGCCCTGCAGCACTAATTAATTGACTATATGTATCATCTAAAACATTTGGATAATATTCAATACTTCCATTTTCTGCTACTGCAGATGTTGGCATACTTTCTTTTATCATCTCGAAGAAGCTGTCAACATTATATTTCTGATCCAAAACAAATGCAGTCGCATCCTCGTAGTTTCTTTTAGTACCACCAATTACTTTAATGTCTTTAATCGAAATTGGTTCTTCACAAATTCTATTGTCGGCACCAAAATAGGTATGTGTACCACAAACACCACTTGTTATCAATCCTAAGTTAATCATAGGGTTAACTTCAAAATTAAAATTGTTTCCATTGTTAATTATCTGGATATGCTTTTCCAATAATATCTCAATGCTGTTTTTATAACCAATCTCTTGATAGAATTGTAATTCTTCAATAGTTTTTGGTGTATATTCTTTCATCTTGCTTTTATTGCGGAGCTGTTGTCCTAACACATCAACACCTAATACTTCTTGCATTGGACCTTGTAATTCTAATAATGTTTCCAGTTCAGTAATGTAACGCTTTTGTTCGTTCTTAGACTTTTCATCTACTAACTCAATATTTGTATAGCTATCAACTCTATTCAACCTTGCGTACATAGATTGAAATATCTTTTTGCAAACACCTAATGGTGAGAAATCTAAATCATCTACTGTAAAATATTTTTCCATTCCATTTTTAGAGTGTTTGTTCTTAAAAAATGCAGAATACTTATCAAACGGTTGAAGTCCTTGTGCGTATTGCTCATTAAGGACAGCATTATCTTTGGCTATCTGTCCAATAAGGCATGGTTTAGTTATTAGCAACTTGCATACTTCTTCGCAATATGCTTTGTCAGATTTTTCACTAACAGTATATCTTTTTTTTTCGTTAGGTAGTATGTACATAATTTAAAATTTTATATTTCCCAATAATTCTTTCATTCTATTTTGTGGTATTCTTCCCTTATATTTTGCTGTTAAGGTGCTTGTTATACACTCACCTATCATATATGCTGTTGCAATATCGTGTTTTGGCATCGTTTCTGGTGTAACAGTTATAAGTTGTTCTATACATTCTATGTGCCTTTCTGCTAATCCATACAGTTTAACATACATTATCGTAGAATCAAAATAATTCTTTTTAGATTCCTTTGTAGTCTTAATACCATAATTATCTCTTGTCGTTTCGTTTATTAGATTTCCTTTCGCATCCATTAAAAAACCTAACATACCACAGCCATCTAAGAAATCAAATATAGTACGCGTACTTCTTTCATACAATAAAGGACAACCATAATAAATTAATGCCTTAGCAATATCTTCCCACATATCTTTTACATCGTCTGTACGAAAAAACATAACAGCTACAGTTCTATTTGTTTCAAAGTTTAATCCATTATTTAGTGGATTTCCTTGCTCATCTAATTTATCGCCATCAATAGTAACATCGAATAATCTTTTGATACGCAACGCTGGCTTAGAACTTTTTGAATTTACATGCAACTGCCCTTTGTTGTAATCAACTGGATCTAATGTAGCAATATATTTTCCAACATTCAATGGCATTATTTTACCTAACATTTTTTGAATATTATTCTTAATATCGGGATGTCCACTAATGCTGAACCTTGCGTTTACATTAAAATCACGATATTCTGGTTTCGGCTCTACATTTACTGAATCTAATCTATTTATCCAATTCATCTGTGAGAATACAGGTCGCTTTGGACTATCTATTGGCATCTCAATGGCATTTAATCTCGCTTGGTCCAATATCTCAAAATCAAATTGACAAACTTCTGATGATGGTGTTAATGCATCTTCAATGTATCTTGGATTTTTACGCTTAAATTCTCTTGCCTTTTCATATCCTGCATTTTTTAACGTATTCTCGTATTCTTTATCAAGGTATTCTTGTGCTTTGTCAAATAAAGAAAACCCAAAGTTATCCATGTAACCATTCAATCCAAATGCACTTGGTTCAAAATATCTTCGCGCACCATAGGTGCTGCACCATGTTTCTGTTGCAGTTTCTGGCGCGCATACATCAAACATATCGCCAACGGTTTTTATCTGCTCGTCTTTTATTTCATCAATAGAAGATACAAATACCATTAATCCTGCATACTTTATAATGTCGCCAGTATTTATGTCTTTAATATTGTGTTTGATACCACCATCTTTAACACATAGTAAATTCTTTTCCATTGTTTTAAATGGGTCAGTATCTTTCCACTTGTAACACTCATCAATTACACCTTGTCTTATTAATTGTCCATCAAATGCTGTTTCAACGGTAGGTGCTGTATATAGAAAATTATTTACATCTGGAAATGCTAATTCATTGGTAGTTTTTTCACCTTTCATCTTATCCATATACCTCGCGGTTAGATATGGCTCTGGAAGTAAAAGGTCTGGCAATTTTAGCATATTTGCCTTTACTGGTGTGAAGTTAATCTGTTGTGATTTCGTTAGATTATAATTCATCAAACCACAATTAGAGTTTTTCATGGTAGTCATTACCTTTAATGCTGCACCATTATTCGGCGCAGTACCACCACCACGCCTTCCTTTAAGGTAATTCAATCCTAATACATCTGGTGCATAAAAGCTATCACCCATTAATAATACATAGAACCATTGGCTATCCCAAAATTTAGAATAATTTATGGTATTGGCGCGATAATAATTTAGAAAATGGTAATAGAAATCATTTATAAATATTGTTTTACCATCAATGATTTGCCACTCACCATTATATAACTTCTCCCATTCTTTATTGAAAATATCTTTTTTTACGTGGTCCGGCAATAGCTTCCAATTGTCGCCAATTAAATCAGATGTAAAATATTTCTTTCCGTTTATGTTATAATTACTTCGTTGGAATACCTGTCGTTCTCTTGGTAATCCATAATTTACCATTTCTTTTAATGGTGGAGGTGTAGGAAATAAAATTTTATACTCACCTACTTGACAAGAAGTAGTGAAGTCCGTAAAACTTTCGATATAGAGTTCTTTTGCCACTATCTTTTTTCGTATTTATAGCCTGTTAGTCTTGTTTGTGGATTGTCATTATACCATGAGCTTACAACATCAAAATAGATTCTAACATTAGTATCTTTTAGCGACAAAACACTTGCAAACTTTTCACCAGAAAACGAAAAAATAGAATTTTTAGGATATTTCCCTGTTTCATGGTTTAATTCTACATCATAGCGCACCCACTCTGTTACACCATCTGATTTAGTTCCTTTTCTTTCTTTTACGTCAATTACTTTTCCTGTTAATTCCATTTTATTTAGTTTTATTTATTAGCCTAACATTGCTGTTTCGCACTTGTATTTATTATCAATTTCTTTTTGTATAGCATACTTTTCAATGTGTTCCATGTCGCCAAATAATGAAGCTCGTCTTGTATCTATCTGCTCTGATAAATCGAATATCTGCTTGGTTATATCTAGCGATTTTATTACATCACCCATTGTCGAAGAACCTGTAATGGTCCTAATTCTATGGTTTAAATTTTCTAATTGGAAACTTGTGGATATAAATACACTAAATTCATTATCACGATTCCACATCATATATCTTAGCGCCATTTCACTTTCTACTATTATAAAAGTATCTGAATCGCTAACACTTCTTAATATCTTAAATTTCAATAATGCTTCGTTTCTTGCTTTCGATATACTTGTATGTGTTGCATGAATTTCACAATTTCTATCGTAAAAATACACAACGTATCTCATAATTGTATCTAAATATACACCTCCGCCATTTGGAAAGTCTAAGCCAGCTACAATAAATGATAATTCAGGATTTAATACTGCAAAGTTTTCCTTTAACTTCTCAAATACTTTATATTTTTTTCTATCAATCATAAAACAAAGTTAGGAAATAAATCTTATGTGTTATTTTGTTTTTATAGAAGAAACACCTTTTCTACCTTTTACATATACCTTATCACCAATTTTAACTTGCGGAAAGTTTACTGCAATATAATCTTGTATAGTTTTTGGGTATCTCTTTTTTTCATTATCCTGCATTAATGCCCATCTTCTTAAAAATGATGGTGTAATAAGAGCAGCTAATAATTTTTTAAATGTTTTATCTGATGAAAATGCAATATCTCTCATTACTCTGTATTGTGGTAATGATTTTGTTTCATGTATAATTTCATCAAAAGGTATTTTTGCTATTTTAGCTTTATCTTCACGTTCTAAATGTTTGGCTAATTCCATTCCCATCATAACGATTGGAAAAGAAGTATTATGCATCCACTTTTCAATAGCATCAAGTTCATCTTCAGCATCATCTCCAAATGACTTATACATCATCATACCAATTGCAATCCCCATAAACCCAACTAATTGACTTGTTAGTTTTCTTTGTACATTTTGTGCTTGTTCTGGCGTTAAGTTTCTCACACCTCTATATCCACCATTATTCTTGTTTTTAATATCCCCAGACCTATTTATTTCCATTATTGCCCTTGCAAATCCAACAAAAGGCATTTGACTCATTACCTCTCCATAAAAATTTGCAGGAACTTTGATGATTGGTTCTAATTGTTTTCCATAAATACCAATTAATTGAATAATGTAACTTTCACTTTCCATTGCACCATTCCAAAGTTTAGAATTTAATTTTGCTAAATCAGAATCATCCATAAATACATCTGCATTAGCTTCTCGGTATGCTTCTTTTACTGCTATTCTCTGAACTAATGGATCTGTAATATCGTACAATTCTCCTGTTTGCGGATCAATTGTTTCCGATAAATTCTCCATAGCTATTTCATAAGTAGAATTGTATTGTGGTAGTTTTGCAAATGCTTTCATAAAGCCATGCGCTTGTTCTGGTGCTGATAGGATTCTTCCGATAAGAGTAGTATATCTATCTTTTCCTTTTTTATCTTCATTTGTTAAGCTAAAATTGCTTCTTTTATTAAACTCTGATATTGCATCTTTATATGTCTTTTTAGCAAAATAAGAAGCATAATATTTTCCCAAATAACGTATTGATTGCATTGGACCTTTTCTATAATTACCAATAGATTTTTTCATCACACTTGGTACAGTATAAGATAAAGCCAATTTTGATATTTCTCTAAGTGGATTTGTAATTGGTCTTGCAACTGCAGCCAACGCCAATCTACCCATTCCAAATAAATCTAAGAATATATCGAACCTTTTTAGTTTACCTAAATTCTCTCCAATTTTTTCTGTAAGCGTTAGGTTTTTTTCTCTTATCTTATCCTTTTCACTTTCAAATTGTGCTTTTACTTTTGCTCTTTCTAATTTTAATAATTCAAGTTCTCTATACTTTTCTCTCCAAACTTTATCTTTGTGAAATTCTGCTTGTATTTTTTTCTCTATAAAATAATCTTTATTCGCTTCTTTTGCTTCATAATTATCAATGCTTTTTTGTACTTTTTCAATCTTCTTTTGCAATTCATTGGCAGAAACTTCTGGATATGTATTGGCAGCTTCTTTTTTTGCATCGGATAATTGTTTACGCAATTCTTTTGCTTTTTCTGAATCACCATTTTTCTTTGTTTCGGCTATTATTCCCTTTTGAATATCCTCAATTTTTGTTTGATAATTCAGTTGTTTTTTCAGTTCACTTAGTTTCTTTTGTAAATCTGTTTTCTCTTTATCGTCTGCTTTGAACACACCCTTTTTTGCTATTGCATCAAGAACTTCACGTTGCGTAATATCTGGAAATATAGCTTGCAAATCATCAAACATTTGTTTCTGAACGTCTTTCATTTCAGTACCTTTCTCAATATGTGCTTGCAATAAATCAGAAATCAATCCATTTTTAGTTTCAGTTTTAGTGATTGTTTTTTGTCCTGTTTTGTCGGCAATATCTTTTAGTTCTTGTAAAACATCATCATACTTACTGCTTTGAAATAAATCATCACGTTCTTGCTTTTTGGCATCACGTTTAGCCTTTAAATCTTCAATATATTTAGTAGTCTGAATATTGTTACTTGTTCTTATTCTTTTTTCTCCTGTATCAATTTCACGTTGTAAATCTTCAATTTCATTATTTAATCTTGTTTCAATAGCATCTTGTGCAGTTTTTAATTTTTGTGATAAATCAGCATCATTTAATGGCAAGCCTTTTAATCCTTCACGAATTTCTTTTAACTTTTCTCGTTCTTCTGCATCTATTTTATCACGTTGTAACCCACTCCTTTCTGGTCGTATTCCATTTTCAATATCTTCTAATGCAGACAAATATCTACCCATACGTTTTATCTTACGTACAGTAACATCATCTGGCTCGTTACTTGATTCTTTTGTTACACCATAATCGGTAATAGCATCACGTATTTCTCTTTCCGTTTTGTCTGGAAAATCTCTTTTTAATTCTTCTACAACATCATCAATGGTAGTTTTTTCGTTTTCACTTCTTCTACGTTCCACTATGTCTTTTACACGAGAACTTGGTATGCGAAACCTTTTTTCACTATCTTGTTTTTTTTGTTCAAACTCACTTCTGTAATCTTCTATATCTGGTTTTTTGCCTGTATTGTTGGTGATATGTTCTACGATTTTATCAAATACATTTTCTGCAGTTGCAAGTCCTTTATCAATTAGGCCCTTGCCTATTTTTTTAAGTGCTTTGGTAACGCTTGGCATTACATTTCCACTTGCCATATTTAAACCAGCTATTGCTTGTAAGAAATCTTCTAATCCTTCTGCAATCTGTGCATCTGCTTTGGCAATTTTTGCTTTAGCTTTTTTTGCTTCCTTGCCAACTGTTCCTTCTTTTTTACCTTTTTCGTATGCTTCGGCAACAGCAGCATCGGCATCAACTTTAGATATTGATTCTCTAATTGATTCTTCTATTTTTTTTTGTTCCAATTCTAATTGGTCAATTTTTTTATTTGATGCTTTTAATTCTTTTTCAAGTTCATCAAATTTCTTTGCTACCTCATCTGATATTTCACCATTATTTATTCTTTTATATTCCTCTTTTTGAATGTCTGCGTTAAATAATAATCCATTATCTTCTTTATAGATAGAACCCAGTTGAGATATAAATTGAGCTTTATCAGTTGTTACATTACTCCATTCAGAAGCTAAATTTGCCTTTTCTCCAATAATTTTTATTTGTTCTTCTTCTGTTTTTGCTTCTTTTTGTTCTTTATCTAAATCTTTAAATTTTAAATAGTAAACTTCTGCTGCAACGCCATTGGCAATATCTCCATTTCTAACTTTTTTAATAGCATTATCTAACCCATAAATATCTACTATATTCTTTGCTATTCTTTTTGCTTCTTCGTGCGGAATTTTATCTCTTTTTAGTCCATATTTTTGTTCAATTTCTTGTCTTTCTTTTTCTGTTTGATTAGCGTTGTCATAAATTCTTTTCTTTAATAATGTTTTATCTACACTTTTACCATCACTAGAAATTGTTTCTGTTTCTACGTCAATACTAGGTGGAATGTTGCTATTT
>OFQY01000764.1_pt1 | contig 11379 bp, 15 predicted proteins | sample 1542991 | NCBI WGS metagenome assembly OFQY01 (sample SAMN07774224, study PRJEB24372) | wastewater metagenome | isolation source: Exp Tend VB 10WW | collected 2016-02
GGTTAGCCGTAACTTGCAAAAAACTATGGGCGATGCCGCCTGAAAGGAAAGAACGATGTTTGACGAAGAACCAGATGGCGACCCGCACGGCGAATGCGCGGCAGAGATTCACCGACTGCAAGCGGAACTTTCTGCCATTGCTTCGGTATTGCCGGTGCCGATCTACATGGACCCACCAGACGGCGGGAGCGTGACGATTGCCCAGCAAGTTGCTCGGCTAGTGAAAGATAGAGACGAAGCGAACACGCTGGTTTTCAAGCTGACGACGCAACTGGCCGAAGCTACACGGTTTCGTGACGGCATGACGACGCGAGAACTCATGCCGGCTAACGCGAAGTAGACCCCAAATATGTCGCATAACACGCCAAATAACCACCAAACCGGACATGATATGACCACACCAGACCTGCGCCGCCATCTAGGAATGGCCTGGCGCCGCCGAGTGACGCTATTTTGGGACGCCTGGCTGGTCCTGGTTATGCTCGGAAGAAAGCCGTAATGTCAGAGATCGAGGGCTTCTTGGCGCAGCTTGACTCGTCCGGAGCCCTGGCCGCGGCGCTGGCCGAGGCCGAGCGGCTGCTGTCCTACGAGAAGATCAACGACTACCGCCCATATCCGAAGCAGGTAGATTTCCACGACGCAGGAAGGATCCACAGTGAGCGCCTATTCATCGCCGGCAACCAGCTTGGCAAGACCCTGGCCGGCGGCGCCGAGTGGGCGTTTCACCTGACTGGTCGCTATCCTTCGTGGTGGAACGGCGCCGTGTTCGACAAGCCGGTAACGATGTGGGCATCTGGCGTGACGAACGAGGGAACGCGGGACAACCCGCAGCGGATCCTGATTGGCCCGCCGACTGTCGAAGAAGCCTGGGGCACAGGGATGATTCCAAAGAGCGCCCTGTCGGGATGGAATCGAGCAATGGGAACGCCGAACCTGCTGGACAACGCAACAATTCGGTGGGGCGGCGGCGGCGACGTGCAGGCCGGCGTATCGATCCTGAACTTCAAGTCATACGAGAAGGGCCGCGAGAAATGGCAGGGTCCGACGATAGATGGCGTCTGGTTCGATGAAGAGTGCCCACTGGAAATCTACACCGAGGGTCTGACGAGAACGAACAACGGGCAGCGCGGGCAGTTCGCGATCATGACCTTTACGCCGCTGCTCGGCATGTCAGAGGTTGTCAGAATGTTCTTGATGCCGGAAGCGAAGCAATGACTCGCCACGTCACGACCATGACGATCTACGACGTCGACCATTACTCGGATGCCGAGCGCGAGAAGATCATCGCGAGCTATCCAGCCCATCAGCGTGACGCCAGGGCGAAGGGGATCCCGACCTTGGGCTCCGGGAGGATCTTCCCGGTAGAAGAAGAGTCGATCAAGATCGCGGCCTTCCCGATACCGGCGCATTGGGCGCAGATCAATGGCCTGGACTTCGGTTGGGACCACCCGTCAGCGGCGGCCCGCCTGGCCTGGGATCGAGACAGCGACGTGATCTACGTTACATCCGTGCACCGCGCGGCGCAGCAAACCCCTGTCCTGTTCGCTCCGGCCGTCAAAGCATGGGGCGAGTGGATCCCGTGCGCCTGGCCGCACGATGGCCTGCAGCACGACAAGGGAAGCGGCGAAGAGCTTGCCGGGCAGTACCGGGCAACGGGCCTGAACATGCTCGAAGAGCGCGCGACGTGGGAGGATGGATCGAACGGAGTTGAGGCCGGCGTGCTGGAAATGCTAGACCGGATGCAAACCGGACGGTTCAAGGTCTTCTCGCACCTGGAATTGTTCTTCGAGGAATTCCGCCTCTACCACCGCAAGGACGGGAAAATCGTCAAGCTGATGGACGACATCCTGAGTGCGTGCTTGCACCCGGAGACTGAAGTGATTACGAGCGAAGGTGTCAGGGCTATAGCTGATTTGGTTGGAACATCTGGGCTGGTGTTGAGTACTGAAGGAAGGTGGCAACCTTATAAGAACTGTCGCCTAACGCGGGCTGATGCCGAGGTTGTGAGAGTGGTGTTTTCAGATGGACATGACATTGTTTGTACACCGGATCACAAGCTTCTCACTGACAGCGGAGAGTGGGTTCCTGCGATTGACGCAGAGGGAATTATCTGTCATGATGCCGTATCGCGTAGTGGAGATAAACAATGGATGAAATTTGGTTTGACGGAAAACGATTTACCAAGTTCGGTAACTACTGGCGTAGATCGAGAAAGTTCCTGCACCGAGCGATTTGGGAAAAAGCTAACGGACCAATACCAAAGGGTTGTCACGTCCATCACAAAGACGGCGACAGGGAAAACAACGACCTTGGGAATCTTGAGATCAAGGACGGGCGAAGGCACATCTCTGATCACCAAAAGGGGCACGCACGGGATCCTGTTTGGGCGTATGCCCCGCAGAAGCGGTGGCGAGAGTCTGAAGAAGGTAGGTCGTTCTTGTCTGAAATGGGTAAGCGAAATCAGCACTACATGCGGGTCGATGCTGAGTTTGTTTGCGAATGCTGTGGAAAAAGTTTTGTCACTCACAACACCGGAGGCAACCGGTTCTGCTCAAACGCATGTAAATCAAAATGGCGTAGAGACTCTGGTGCCGACGATGTTTATTCTCAGTGCAAATTCTGCGGAACTGAATTCAAAGCAAACAAGTACTCAAAGACCCAATACTGTTCAAAGGGGTGTTCGAGAAAACTCTGGTTATCAACAGAAGATGGGCGAAATCATCTCGAAAACCTTGCGCGTGCAAAGCGTGAAGCCAGCAGGAAGAAGTGATGTGTTTTGCATGGAGGTTGAGAACACCCATGCTTTTGCGGTAGCGAACGGAGTTATAGTACATAACTGCCGGTACGCGATCATGATGAAGCGCGAGGCCAGGGTGGCGCCGCGGGAAGAGCGCAGGGAGCGGAAGCGCGACCGCAACTGGAAGACGGCCTAAATCTAGGATCAAGCCAACAAAAATACTGGCTGGCGGTCCAGAATCTACGCAATTCTTTCTGCGCGGAAACTGGAATGAACCTGGACCACCCTATTCTCTCTGCCGATGGCGGAAGATATTTCGCCGTTGGCGGGCCTTCTGCCTACAAAACCATGGAGCATCGCGGCTACACCGCGAGCTTTGAATGGGTGGATGGGGAACCGGCAATGCTGATGTACCCGACGCGCGGCGGGCTCGACGCCGGCGTGTTCGGCATCTGCCTGTCCTCCGCGGCGAAGTATGCTGACCCGAACGGCGACCCGACGAGGGAGTGTTGGGTGGAAGCCCTTCGTGCCCTTCCTGTCCTCGGGAAGGCGCAGATCGACATCGAGTGCCAAACCCTTGTCGCCTGCATCATTCACTGGATGCCGGAACTGCTGCATATGCCGTACTGCCCGCGTGACGTGCGCGTGGCCGACCGCCCGGCGCCGGTGTGGGAAATCTCCCACAAGGATCAGAACGGACGCTTGTTGAGCGAGGCGACGATATGAAAGAAGCGCAGTCGAACAACCCGAAGAACGAAACCGGGACGAAGACCGAGAGCGAGCAAAAGCTCCACAGCCGACTGATTACCTGGTTTCAGCAAGAACTTCGCTGGCAGTCGGTCAATCGTTTTCAGCAGGCGATTGACGAGGACTACTACGATTCTGATCCGTTCACCGTTGAAGAGAAGGCGGTTCTCAGGTCGCGCGGCCAGGCGGCCGTGGTCTACAACGAGACGAAGTCGACCGTCGACTGGCTGATCGGGACCGAGCGCCGGACCCGCACAGACTTCACCATTCATGCTCGGGAAGAGTCACAGGCGGCAGAGGATGACGCGCAGACCAAGACCAAGCTGCTGAAATACCTGCACGACGTGAATCGGACAGAGTTCGAGCGCTCCAATGTGGCGGACGACGTTTTCAAGGCAGGAATCGGCTGGCTGGAACTCGGAATCTCTGAGGATCCTGACGACGAACCGCTCTACATGCGTGCCGAGTCGTGGCGCAACATGCTTTACGACTCGCTCGGTGAACGCCGCGACACAACGGACTGGCGCTACATATTCCGGTTCCGCATGGTCGATCTCGACATGGCCGTTGCCTACTTCCCAAAAAAGGAAGCCGCATTGCGCGCGGCGGCCGTGGCATCGGACAGCGACAGCTACCTGGAGTGGTGGAACGGCACCGCCATGTCGGACATCGGGCAGGCATCGCCAATGCCCGGCAAGTACGTGATGTACGACTCTGACGCCTGGTCGAGCAACCTTCGCGAGCGGGTGCTGCTGATCGAGTGCTGGTATGTCGAGCCAACGGTCGAGTCCACCAACATGGGGCCGGCCGTCGTTGATCGGGTGCGCCGCAAGATGCGGGTGGCGATCATGACCGAGAAAGACATCATCGTCGACCAGCCAAGCCCGTACAAGCACAACCGGTTTCCCTTCGTTCCGTACTGGTGCTACCGGCGGAAGCGCGACGGCGCGCCATATGGGGCAATCCGTGCAATCCGTGGGCCGCAGGACGCGCTCAACAAGCGCATGTCGAAGATCCAGCACATTCTCAGCCAGTCGCAACTGATTGCCGAGGCCAGCGCATTCGATGACGCGATAATGACCGCTGAAGAGGCGCGCGAGGAACTATCGGCGCCCGATGGGCTGATTCTGCTGGCGAACGGCGGTCTACAGAAGATCAAGGCCGACCAGAAGAACGATGTGGCCGAGGCGCACGTTCGGCTGATCGAGGCCGATACGGCAATCATTCGCAATGCGGCCGGCGTGACCAACGAGAACCTTGGGCGCGACACGAACGCGACAAGCGGGATCGCGGTGCAGAAGAAGCAGGACCAGGGCTCCGTGGTTACTGCGGAAATCTTCGACAACCTTCTGCTGGCGCGCCAGCTTGAGGGTGAAATCTGCCTGTCCCTGATCGAGCAGTATTACAACCAACAGAAGGTTTTCGCGATCACCGGCGAGCGCGCCAAGCGCGAATACGTTTCGATCAATCAGCCGGATCCTGTCACCGGCATGGTGCTGAACGACATCACGGCCAGGAAATGCCAATTCACCATCGGCGAACGCAACTGGAAGCAGACGCTTCAACAGGCCGCTGCCGAATCGATGATGGAACTGCTGCAGCAACTTGCGCCGACCAGCCCTGAACTCGTTACGTCGCTGCTTGATGTGGCAGTCGAGTTGTTCGACCTTCCGAACAAGACGCTGATCTTGCAGCGGATCCGCTCTGTTACCGGGATGACCGACCCGAACGAGAGGCCGACGCCGGAAGAAGAGGCGAAGCGCCAGGAAAACGACCAGAAGCGCGCCGAGAAAGAGCGCCTGGAGAACGAGTTGCAGCAAGAGCAGATCAACAAGCTGCGGGCCGAGGTCCAGAAGCTCAAGGCGGCCGCGGTCAAGGACGGCACGGAAACCGCCTATGCTGCGATGCAGGGCGGCCAGGTCATTGCCACAATGCCGGCCGTCGCGCCGATCGCCGACGAGATCATGCGCGGCGCTGGATACCAAGACCCGAACCCGGCCGGCGCCGACCCGAATTTCCCGGTTCCGCCTGCCGCAATGCAGCCGCAGGTCGATTTCCCAACCAATACCAGCCCGATGCTGCCGGCGACCGCCGGCACCGGAGAGACGGCTGGAATCGAAACGCAGGCGCCTGACGGTGTGATCGGTCCTCCATAAACTTTCAATAATGGGCACCAAAAATACTGGCTGGCGTCGTAGCATCCGAGTTATGACAACACCTAACCTCGTAGGAGCGACATAAATGACCACCTATTCCGATGCAGAGTTGGCCGGCCTGACCCCAGACGAACAAGAGGCGCTGCGCTCCGACGCGGATGTTTCAGCCGAAGCCGAAGCGAGTTCCGAGGCGGCCGCTGCCGCCGTTGCGGCCGAAGAGGCTGCAACCGTTGCCGCCACGGCCGAAGCAGATGCAGCCGCCGCTGCCGCAGCGGGCGGCGAACCCGCCGTCGACAAGCCGGACGGCACGGAACTCAAGGCCGCCGATAGCGCGGAGTTCACCCCGAAGTTCACGGCTGACATGCCGGAAGGCGCCGCCGATCGCCTGCTCGAAATCCAGACGGAAAAAGATAGCCTGGTGGAGCGGTTCAATGATGGCGAAATCGACATGCCGGCGCTGATGGCCGGAATGTCTCGCCTCGACGACGAGCGGGTTACGCTGGTGGTGGCGCAGGAAAACGCCAAGTTCGCAGAGCACCAGAACGCCAGTCTGCGCAAGCAGCGGTGGGAGTGGGAGCAAGAGCGGTTCTTCGGCAACGACAAGAACGCTGCCACCTACGCCGACCCGGTTATGGTTGCTGCGCTCGATTCCCAGGTCAAGATCCTGGCGAACGACAAGGCCAACGCAAGCCGCAAGGCCTCATGGTTCCTCGAAGAGGCTGATCGCCTGGTGCGCGCGCGCTTCACCGGGGCTGCGACACCCGCGACACCCGCGACACCGACGCCGGCGGCGGCCGGCCGCGAGCCGCAGCCAACGGTACGCACGCTGGCCGGGCTTCCTGCCGCGGCACCGGCGCCGGTCGGCGACGATGTGATGGGCAAGATTTCTCTGCTGGAAGGCGAGGATCTTGAAAAGTTCATGGCAAAGATGCCGACCGCTGACGTGGACAAGCTGTTGAGGGCCGCGGCTTAATGGCCAAGGGGGCGATCGCCGAGATTGAAGTGGGGGAAACCCTATGCGTCGGCGCGGTTGCCCTCACGGTCGAACAGAAGTCCGGCCGAAAGGTTCGGTTGAGGATTGTGGCGCCGCTGGACATGAAGATCGTCCGCGGTGCGACGAAAGAGAACGGCGAAAGCCGATTGACTGCGGGTCATCCCGCGTAACGCCCGGTTTGGGCAACAGATGCGCAAGAGTGCGTCATGTGCTATCTATCGTTGAAAGGATAAAACATGGCACGCACTACGATTCTCCCCACTGACGCGGCTGCCCGGAAAGTCTGGTCCGCCAAGGTCGCCATCGACACCAAGAAAAAGTCGTTTTGGGACAAGATGACCGGGACCGAGGCTGACGCCCTTCCGGTTGTTGCCAAGACCGACCTCGAATCCGGTCCCGGCGATGAAGTCACCACGACCCTGATTGCCAAGCTGCGCGGCAAGCCGATCGAAGGCTCGGAAAAGGCCGAGGGCCGCGAGAAGTCGCTGGCCCACTACACGCAAAAGATGCGGATCGACAAGCACCGCCAGCCGGTCAACGTCGGTGACGTGATGACCCAAAAGCGCGTCGGCTTCTCCATTTCGGAACAGGTTCGCGCCAGGCTCTCCGATTACATGGCCGAAATCAACGACGAGCAGGCGCATATGACCGCCTGCGGATCCCGCGGCGACGGCGACGAGATCCAGCACTACCCGGTTGGGTATGCCGGCTTCCCGAACGCCTTCACGTCCCCCGATGCCGCCCACCTGATCATCGGTAACGGCAAGACGACTTCGACTCTGACCGGCGCCGGCGACACCAACATGTCGACGGCCATCATCGACCGCGCCCTGGTTCGTGCCAAGAAGATGCTCGGCATTGAGACGGCGAAGGGCGCCCGTATGGAGCCCATCAACGTCGACGGCGGCAAGTCCTTCATCATGCTCATGTCCCCGGAGACGAAATACGACATTCGCCGGGAAGTGGGCGATGCCGGCTGGCTGACCCTGGAAAAGGCAAAGGCCGCCGCTGCCGGCGCGAAGAGCCCGATTTTCACGGCTGCCGACTCCTACTACAGCGGCGTGCTGCTGATGGAGCATGAAACCTGCGTCAAGCACGCCACGCTGCACACCAGCAACGGCTCGGCCGCGGTTCCCACCGTCCGCAATCTGTTCCTTGGCGCCCATGCAATCTCGGTTGCGCACGGCATGAAGGGCCAGAACGGCAACGTGCGCTATGAACTGACCGATTCCGACCTGGACCACGGCGAGGAAGAAGTCATCATCACCCGCATGATTGCCGGCTGGATCAAAAACAAGTTCAATGACATGGACTTTGGCGTTCAGGCCTGCGACACCGCCTACACTTCGATCAGCTAACCACTGATCTTCACGACGCCGGCCGGGACTTTCCTGGCCGGCTAGGAAACCCAGGAAAACAGGAGAAACACAAATGGCACAATATCAATCGAAGCAGATTGCTAACAACGAGGCGCTTGCTACCGCTGACGGCGCTACCGAGGTCATCGCCATCATCGGCGACTTCACTACCGTCACCGGCATGGTCACGGGCGAAATCATCGAAATGTGCGGCCTTCCGGCCGGCTACGTCCCGGTCGATGTCGTCGTCGCTTTCGACGCATCGGCTGGCGCCGCGTTCACGACCGACTGCGGCGTGCTCTCGGGTGACTACGGGTCGACCGCTACTCGCACGATGGGCAACGAGGGCTTTGCCGCCAACTCGGCCGGCCAGGGCGCCGCCGGCCTGGTCCGCGCGGTCAAGCCGGGCCTGGCCCAACTCGCCCCGACCGACAACGACCGCGGCATCGGCCTGAAGATCGTTGGCACCCTGACCACCCTGGTTGTGGGAACCAACATCCGGATGACCCTGCTTGCCCGCGCTGCGCGCAACGGCGTCTAAGCAATGGGACGCCCGCGCAAGAGTGCGATTCATCCGGAAACGGGTGGGCAATTCACGGCGGGGGCCGCAACGCCCCCGTCTGGTTTTGCTGTGTCGCGGTCGATCAGCGATATGTCCGGCGATGTTCTCAAGGCGCACGCGCGCAAGCTCGGCATCCCCGAGCGTGACGTGAGCGGCCTGTCTGAGGATCGGTTGCGGCAGAACTGCATGGTCATGGTAAACGAGTCTCTCGGAGACGACTGATGAATCTCGCAACACTTCGCTCCACCTTTCGGGTGCGCGCCGGAGACACCATAAAGCCGTACTACTGGAAAGACCCCGAGGTCGACGTGTTCATCAACGAGGCGTACACCGAGGCGGTCGACCGCGGCCTGGTGATCTATGACCGGGAATCGTTCACGATCGATGTCGAGCCAGGCGTGACCGATTACCAACTGCCGCCGGCGGTTATTCGCGTCATGGGGGCCGCAGTCACGTCGCGCTCCGGGGTGGATCTCCCCGAGCCCGAGCCAATGCGCCTTGGCAACCGGCGCTACGACTTCACGTCGCGCGAGTTCATTGACGGCGCGGCCTATCGCATTGACGAGGACGGCATGTTCGTTCTGGCGTCGTCGCCGACTGAGGCGGCCGTGATTGCGATCGAGGCGCATCGCTATCCTGAACCGCTCGAAAGCGATGATGACGAGCCCGTGGTCATGGCGATCTACCACCAGAAGATGCTCTCATGGGCGTTGAAGCTGGCCTACTTGAAGCCGGACGCCGACACATTCGATCTAGGTCTGTCCGACAAGCACGACGAAGAGTTCACCAGAACATTTGGGCCGCCAAAGACGGCCCAGGATCACCGGCAACGGCGCCGCCGGCAGGCGAGAAGCTACAAGACGCCTGGATACTGAACATGACCACATACACAACGGACGATGTTTATCCGGAGGGCGGCGGATACAACACGGGAGACATTTGCGAATGTTCAAACCCGTCTTATCCAATTTCGTCGTGGGTCTATACAGAACGCGGATGGGTTCCCAACGGCGCCCCGGTGTGGGACGACCTTCGGTTCCCGGCACAGGGAATCAACCCTTCTGGACAAACGGCGGCGCCCTCTGTTGATAGAACCGCATTCCCTGGTACGTTGTTGTTTTCTAACACGGTGGCCAACCTGATCGCGGGTGTAGCGCAGATGCCGCACGCCTGGAATCGAGGAACTGAAATCCACCCGCACTTGCACTGGTCAAAAACCACAAACGCAGCAGGCGGCGTTGTGTGGGAGTGGTGCTACTCGATTGCTGATGTGGGAGGCACGTTCGGCGCCTATTCGGCGTGGCTCCCGGCTGAGTCAAAAGTTCCTGATAGCAACACCGCATCCAAGCAGGCGCTCGATGTGTTCCCTTGGTTGGATATGACCGGATACAAGGAGTCGACCATGATCTGTTGGCAGGTTCGGCGCAACCCGGATGCGACCGGGGATACCTATGCGGATGCGGTCCGGCTATTTGAATTCGATTTCCACTACCAATCAAACAAACTCGGCACAGTCATAGAGATTCCAGTGTGACGACTACTAAAAATACTGGCTGGCAGCGTATAAATCAGCATCGAATTTGTCCATGACTTCAACAATGAAACTTTCCATAAGCGGCAACACCATCTACGCCGACAACCTGAAAGTCTGTTTCTGTGAGGCCGGAAATGAGCGCACAAGTATTCCCGCTGGACACTACCCGGTCACGATCGAATTCAGCCACGTCCACGACCTCGAACTGCCAAAGGCCGATGGAATCGGATGGATTGGCGCTTCTCATGGCTGCGACATCGTTTTGGGTGGAGTCGTCGGTCGCTCTGGCGTCATTCCAAGCCGCAATCCTCTTGGCCGCCTTCTCGCGATGATCCAGGCGAAAGAGGACATGGGGTCAAGCGTTACCCTGGAGGTTGCGTGACGACAATTGAAGAAAGGCTAGATGCCCTTGAATCGACGTGTCGGACGCTTTCCGCCAAAGTCAGGGCGCTTGAAGCCCCTGGCAAGCGAGTTCCTGAAACGCGGAATACTGAGTCAATCAGGTATGACCGGTACGGACGCGAGATACCAGAATCACCACCCCCGAGAGGTTTCAATGTTCCAATTTGATCTTCTACCCAACTGGAAAGACGTGGCCAAGAAGGCGTGGTCGATGTGGGGCAACTATATCACGATGGTCTTGGCTGGCATGGAGACCATCTCGGTCGTGTTCTTGAACGGCACACCGTCTATAACCATTCTCGTCGTTGTTTTCACGATCAACGGCCTTTCCGCAGGTGCTCGGCTGGTCGCCCAGAACGGGTTGAGCAAGGGTACTCCGATCGACATGAACAGCGAGGATTTGGCGGAATTGGCTGATCTCATCATCCAGCACTCGCAAACCCCTGCACCTGTCGATCGCATCGAACAATGAACCCTGCCTATCTTTCTCGCAAGTTCCTCCTGACGTTGCTGGTCGTCCTGCTCGGTACGTGGCTGAGGTGGTTTGATCTGGTAGATGGTGGGATGTGGGTCACGGTCGTGTCGCTGGCCCTGACGGTATATGTCGGCGGCAACGTCGCTCAGAAGAAGGTAGCTCCGCAATGATCAAGTATCCGCGCTCCACGATTGCTGCGCTCACCCTGTCTGCTGCCGGCTTCGCCGGGATCGTACTGCATGAGGGCTGGTCCAACAACGCAATCATCCCGGTCCCCGGCGATGTCCCAACGATTGGCTTCGGCTCCACCGTCCATTAATACGGCGCCCCGGTTCGCATGGGAGAGGTCATCACTCCACCCAAGGCGGTGCGTCTTTCTGTGGCGCACATAGCCAAGGATGAGGCGAAAGTGCG
>OFQY01000765.1_pt1 | contig 11374 bp, 14 predicted proteins | sample 1542991 | NCBI WGS metagenome assembly OFQY01 (sample SAMN07774224, study PRJEB24372) | wastewater metagenome | isolation source: Exp Tend VB 10WW | collected 2016-02
ACGTTGAGAGCGCCCCGGCCGTCGAAGTCACTGACAATCAAACCGGAATGATGCTCCGATGCGAACCGCCAGCGAAAATCAACATAACCCGGAATTGTGGCGCGCCAATGATGGGGCTGCTTTTCGGCGCGCGTCCGACCTGGGCCGGTCGCTCCCCCGCGTCCCCGCCAGCGCCCGCAATCCGGTGCGCGGTTCACGCCAGCACCCTGTCGATCTCCAAATTCTCGATCTCCAAATTCTCGCGGACACTCCCGTCCCCGTCCTGTCGTCCGCGAGAAGCCCGGCGCGCATCCCCCCGTGCGCCGGGCGCCTTTCTGAGCCCGCAGCGCTGACCTGCGCCGGGCGCCCCTTCACTGAAGTCGCCCGCGTTTCTGGAGCACTTCACACTCCCCGCGCTCCGGCCGTCACGGCTGCGGCGCGGGGCTTTTATCCGGCGCCGAGCGCCAGCTGCGCTCAGCCGAGCGCCAGCGTCACCCCCACCAGTGGAGAGTACCATGCCTGACACAGCGTCACTCGTAGCGCCCGCACCCGTCGTGCGCCGTGGCATCGTCCACGACCTGCCGTTCGCGGACTATCTCGACGGCCCCGAGGTCTCCAAGTCCAGCCTGTGGACCCTGCACACGAAGTCTCCCGCGCATGCGCGCGTCGCGAAGGAGGAATCCAACGCGATGAAATTGGGCAGCGCGATCCATTGCGCGGTGCTCGAGCCGGATGAGTTCGCCGCCAGGTTCCATCGCGGGCCGGACGATCGCCGCGGCAACAGGTGGAAGGAAGCGCTGGAAGAGTACGGCGACCGCCTGCTCACGTCTGGCGACTATGACGAGGCGCTGGCCGTCCGCGATGCGCTGTCGAAGCACCCGACTATCCGCAGGCTCACGGGCGCCGGGACCGTGCGTGAGGTAAGCGCGTTCGCTGACGACCCCGTGACCGGGCTCGCCTGTCGCATCCGCCCGGACGCATTCGCGCCGGGGCTCTCCATGCTCGTGGATCTCAAGACCACGACGGACGCCCGCGCCTCCGAGTTCGCCCGCCGTGTTGGCCAGCTGGGCTACCACGTGCAGGAGGCGCTCTACACCGACATCTGGCGCGAGGCTGGGTCCGAGGTGCAGTCGTTCGTGTTCATCACGGCAGAGACCTCCGCGCCCTACGGCTTCCAGGTGTTCGAGCTCACGCCCGACGCCGTCGATGAAGGTCGCGCCATCGTCGGCAAGGCGCTGGACCGCTGGAAGCAGTGCGTCGAGCGCAACGAGTGGCCCGGCTACCCGACCGAGGTGCAGCCCCTCGACCTCAAGAAATGGGACTACCGCGAGACGCAGCCGCTGGCTGCTGAATAACGGAGGCGGCGATGAAGCTCAGCACATATCGCAGCAGCTGCTGCCCAGTCGGTTTCTCGCGAGATCGCAAGGGTCGCTACGTGTGGCTCCGCATCATGCGCCGCGTCGTCCAACTCGAATTTTCGCACTAACCAAAGAAGGAGACCACCATGAACGCCGTAGTGAAGCCCGACCCCTCCGCCGCCGGCACGAACGTGTCCCAGGTCCGCACCCTCGACGACCTGCCATTGCAGCGCGCCATCGCCAGCATGGAAGACAAGTTCGCCGCCGCGCTGCCGACCCACATCCCGGCGCCGCGCTTCGTGCGGACCGCGATCAACGCAGTCCTCAAGCCCGACATGGAGAAGGTCGCCGCCACCAGCGCCGGTCGCCAGTCGATCTATGAAAGCTGCCTGAAAGCCGCCGCTGACGGGCTCCTGCTCGACGGGCGCGAGGCCGCGCTTGTCCGGTACAACACCAAGGTCAACGACAGCTGGACCGACGTCGCCCAGTACATGCCGATGATCGCGGGGATCCTGAAGAAGGTCCGCAACTCGGGCGAGGTCGACACGGTCTACTGCAACCCGGTCTATTCCAATGACACGTTCAAGCTGTCCCTGGTCGCCGAGGGCGTGCCGGTCGCGCATGAGCCCGCCCTGAGCGAGCGCGGCGAGTTCGTCGGCGTCTATGCCGTCGCACGCCTCAAGAACGGCAGCTGGACCCAGCCGGAGTGGATGAGCAAGTCGCAGGTCGACGCCATCCGCGAGCGCTCCAAGACCGGCGCGACCATGGATCGCGATGGCAAGCCCCGCAAGCCGAACGGCCCTTGGGTCACCGACTACGACGAGATGGCCCGCAAGACTGTGCTCCGCCGCGCCGCCAAGCTGTGGCCGTCGTCGACCGACAAGGACGGCGCCGAGAGCCTGGCCCGCGTGTTCGAGAATGACGAGGATTTCGAGACGATCGAACTGACGCCTCAGCAAGCGCCGCCGGCGCGCAAGGCCCGGGGAGCCGCGGCCAAGGCGCTGGCTGCGCCGGATGAGGGCGAGACGGTCGAGCACGAGGCGGCCGGCGCTGAAGCGACCACCCGCGAATCCGCCCGCGAGGACGATGTCTAACCGATCGGCCCGGCGCGCACCGCTACCTAACAGCGCGACCGGGCCACTCTTTCTCTAGCCCCTAACCAGGACTGAGACCATGCAACTCGACCTTAACGCTCCGCATAGGAGCGAACGACTAACTGCGTCTGAAATTCGCGCGTCTGAAGCTGAGGCCGCGCCAGCGCCCGTAGTGACACCCCCGCGCTCGCCGGCCAGAGCGATCATGCTGGCCTGCGCCGCGAAGTACGGCGTCACTGTCGGCGACATGGTCAGCCCCTCCCGCCGCGTGATCCACGTCACGGCGCGGCGCGAGGCGATGACGCGCATCCGGCAGGAACTTCGCTACTCGTTTCCGCAAATCGGCAGGCTGTTCAATCGCGACCATGCCAGCGTGATCTATGCCACGCGCGGCGGAAGGCCAACGTCGGACGTGACGCCAGAGCAGCGCTGGGCGAGGGCCGCCGCGAAGGCCGCCGCCGAGGGCAGGGTGCTGGGCGTCCAGTTCAGACCAGACCGCGACCGCTGGGTGGCGCAGATCGGCGACCTCTACATCGGGTCGTTCAAGACCGCCGCCGAGGCGATTGCCGCCCGCCGCGAGGCTGAGGAGCGGGTCTGGGGCAGGGCGGTCGGGGCGCTGATCTCGGCAGCCGAGGCGGCTGCGCCTGCGGCGGTCCAGCCATGACCCTTACCCTCCGGCCATACCAGGTCCAGCTGCTCGACGACACGCGCAAAGCGCTGGCGCATCACCGCCGCGTGCTGATGCAGCTGCCGACAGGCGGCGGCAAGACGATCACGTCCGGCGCCATGCTGATCGGGGCCGCGAACAAGGGCCTTCGCTCACTGTTCGTCGTCCACCGCCGCGAGCTTCTGGAGCAGACGTCCAACACCCTCGACCGCGTTGGTCTGCCTCACGGTTTCTGCGCTGCTGGGTTCCCGCCCAAGTACAGGGAGCCCGTCACCCTGTGCTCGGTCCAGACACTTGCATCGCGGATGGAGCGCCTCCCCAAGCCAGATTTCGTCGTGCTCGATGAGGCTCACCACGCCGCCGCCGGCACGTGGCGCCGGGTTATTGAGGCGTTCCCGGACGCTTTTCTGGTCGGGCTCACCGCCACGCCGCAGCGCCTGGACGGTCGAGGCCTCGACGGGCTGTTCAAAGCGCTCGTGCCAGGGCCGTCCATTGCCTGGCTGATCGAGCAGGGCTTCCTGTCCAAGTACCGCGTCTGGTCGCACAGCCCTCCGAACGTGACTGGCGTGCAGGACAGGGGGGCCGACTTCGACCCCGCCGCCCTCGCGTCCGTGATGGACGAGCCGCATATCCTTGGCGACGCCGTCCAGCATTACCGCGAAATCTGTCCGCAGGCCCGTGCCGCAGCCTTCTGCGTCAACGTCGCTCACGCCAAGCACACGCGCGATGCGTTCCGCGCGGGCGGCATTGTCGCGGAGGAACTGGATGGGGCGGCTGACGTCCGACACCGCAAGGAAGTGATCCGCGCGTTCCGTCAGGGCGAGATCAAGGTTCTGACGTCGGTCGATCTCTTTTCTGAGGGTTTTGACCTTCCAGAGTTGGACGCGGTTATCATGCTTCGCCCGACCAAATCCCTCGGGCTGTACCTGCAGCAGGTTGGCCGCTGCCTGCGTGCGGCGCCGGGCAAGTCTCACGCCGTCATCCTCGACCACGCCGGCAACGTCGCGCGTCACGGCCTGCCCGACCAAGAGCGGGAGTGGAGCCTCGCCGGCCGCAAGCGTCGCAAGTCAGGCTCCGCCCCCGTCAAGACCTGCCTGAACTGCTTCGGCGGCTGCCCGACCGGCGCGACGGTCTGCGTCCACTGCGGTCACCCGTTCGAGTTGTCCAAGCGCGAGATCGATGAGCGGGACGGCGCCCTGGTCGAGATCGACCTCGAGATGGCCCGGCGCCAGGCGCGCATCGAGGTGAAGCAGGCACGCACCCGCGAGCAGCTGGAGGCGATCGCCGCCGCACGCGGGTACAAGCGCGCGTGGGTCGAGCACATCCTCGCCGCGCGCTCCGGCGGCAACAGGAGAGCAGGATGATCACCCCAGCGTCTACCGCCGCCAACCGGCGCTCCATCATCTGCCCCTACTGCGCCCGCATCGCCGAGCTGGTGACGGGCGAGACAGCCGTGCCGCGCCACCGCGCCATGTGGTCCAAAAGGTTTTGGTACTGCGGCCACTGCAACGCCAGCGTCCGCGCCTACCCGAACGGGACGCCCATGGGCCTGCTGGCGACGCCGCGCATCCGGTATCTCCGCAAACAAGCGCACGACCAGTTCGACGCGCTCTGGCAGGATCCGAAGCGCGCAGGCTTCGTCATCAAGACGGAAGCCGACCTCTACATCACGCAAAGCAAGATGCGGAAGCGCTGCTACACCTGGCTCGCCGACGTGCTCCAGATGACGCGCGAAGAAGCGCACTTCGGGATGATGACGTCCGAGGCGCTGCTGATCGCAGTCGCCGAGATGTGCCGGCAGGCGGACCCGGCGCAGATACGGGCCCGCTACGGCGGGGCCATGGCGCGCAACACCCAGGAATTCAGGACGCCGTTCCGGAAGGCGGCCGGCGGCGCGAAGGCCGGCGGCGCGAAGGCCACACAGAATAGGAGGTCAGCATGACCACGATAGTTACCACGACTGCGCGGCGCGGGCGGAGGCGGTCAAGCGAGATGCCCGCCCAGCGGGGTGAGGCTCCGCGCTCCAAAATCGGCGAACCCCTGGGCTCGCTCATGCCCGACCGGTCAACGGCTGCGGCTGCGGCGCGCGACATCGTCGCAACCGCTCCCAAGACCTGCGAGGGGTGCGCGTCTCTCCAGATATGGCCGCGCCCGCAGTGCAAGGGCGAGGCTAGCCCGCACTTCCGGCGGCCTCGGGACACATATCATCAGCGGTGCGAGGCTTATTCGTTCGGCGTGCCGGCGGTCACAGTCGCTGAGCCGACTCCGAGGCCGGCGACCGCTTACAAGCTCGTTGTGCGGGGCAGGGTGTCATAATGTCTGACGGCTCAGCCCCCCATAACCACACACCGCGCGAGCGGCCCCTATCCCGCCTCGCCAAGGCGGCCCTCAAGTATGCCGAGTTCGGCTGGCGGGTGTTCCCGTGCGAGCCCCAGGGCAAGACACCCCTCGACCCGTGCGATGAGTGCCTGGAGCGGCTGCCCAGCTGGACGGGTGACGCCAAGGGCAAGCGCGACAAGGTCTGCCGCCATTGCGGGACGGTCCATGAGGAGAAGAACAAGCAGCGCGGCTGCCATCTGGGGACCACCGACCCGAAGCTGATCGAGCGCTGGTGGCGGTTCTATCCGGACGCCAATATCGGGATCGCGACGGGCGGTTACGGTCCGGGCAGCCCCGGCCTGCTCGTTCTCGACGTGGACGGCCCCAAGGGCGAGGCGACCCTCGCGGAGCTGACCGCCCAGCACGGCCCGCTGCCCGCGACGCCGGTCCAGACGACGTCGCGCGGCCGGCATTACGTGTTCCAGGTCACGCAGGCGGTCCCGAACTCGGCGGGTACGGTCGGGGCTCACCCTAACCCCCAAGGCAAATCAGCACCCTCCGGCATAGATACCCGCGGCGACGGCGGCTATATCGTTGCGGCGCCATCAGTCCACCCGAACGGGACGCGCTATGAGTGGTCAGCCGACGCGCGCCCGTCCGCGATCCCGCTTGCGCCCGCGCCCAAATGGTTGCTTGAGGCGCTGGCGAAGCCCCAGCCGAAGCCGCGGCCTGCCCCCCCTCCCGGTGAGGCGGCCGCTCCAGTGGCTGACCGTTATGTCCGGCGGGCGCTCGAGGACGAGTGCAGGGCGGTCTCCACCTGCCCCCAGGGTGGGCGCAACAAAACCCTCAACAAGGCCGCCTACAGCCTCGGCACCATGGTCGGGGCGGGGATGTTGTCCGAGTCAGCTGTCCGCCACGGCCTCGAGCAGGCCGCCATCGCGTGTGGGCTGCCCAAGTCCGAGTACCTGTCGACCATCGCCTCGGGCCTCGCCGCCGGCATCGCCAACCCGCGCCAGCCGCCTCCGCCTCCCAGCCCCACCACGCCCTCCGGAGCGCCCCGAGGACGCCGCCCCAGCGCCGCGGTCAGCCATGCCATCCAGGTCGCGACGGTCGACGGGCAGCCAACCACCGACCCGACCGCAGTCCTCCACACCCGCGGCAGCGTCTGGCTCAAGGGCGAGCCGCCTGACTTCCTCACCAATTCCGAGGGGGTGAAGCTGAAAAACTCCCTCCACAACATCCTCCTGCACCTGCGCGGCGAGGCCCAGCTGGCCCAGCTTTTCGCGCTCGACGAGCTATCGAGACACGTCCTGGTCACCCGCGCCACCCCATGGCCAGGGCCACCCACGCCCAGGCTCTACTCCGACGCGGACATCACGGCCCTGTGCGCCTACCTCGAGCAGCACCAGCTGACGCCCAAGTTCGACACGATCAAGCGGGCGATCGGCCTCTGCGCCCGCGAGAACATGATCAACCCGATCCGGGACCGGCTGCAGTCCTTTACCTGGGACGGTGTCGCCCGGCTCGACCACTGGACCGTCGATTATCTCGGCGCTCCCGACACCTCGTTCTCACGCCAGGCAGGCTCGCGCTGGCTGATCTCGGCCTGCGCGCGGATCCTCCGCCCGGGCTGCAAGGTCGACACCATGCTGGTCCTGGAGGGGCCCCAGGGCGCCCGCAAGTCCAGCGCGCTCTCAGCCATCGCCTCCGCCCTCAGCGACCACTGCTTCACCGACCGGCTATCGAAGCTGGATGGCAAGGACGCGGTCATCGAACTGCAGGGCAATGTCATCGTCGAGATCGCGGAACTGGATGCTTTCCGGGGCTCCCAGGTCTCGACCATCAAAGCTTTCCTCAGCCGCCAGACCGACAAAATCCGCCTCCCATGGGACGCCACCATCACGGAACTCCCCCGCGCCTGCGTCTTCGCCGGGACCGTCAACCCGGGCGGGGCAGGCTGGCTGCACGACGCCACCGGCGCCCGCCGCTTCTGGCCCCTGGCGGTGTCGCACATCGACATCGAGGGTCTGGTCCTCGCCGCTCCTCACCTGTGGGCCGAGGCGCTGGTCCGGTACCATAATGGCGAGCAGTGGTGGATCACCGACGCCGTCGTCCTGGCCGAGGCCGAGGCGGCCGTCAGCGCCCGCTATGAGGAGGATGTCTGGGCGACCGACATCGACGACTACGTCCGCGGCAAGACGAAAGTCACCGCCTCGGAAGTCCTCCAGCACCTTGGGTTCGAGCTCTCCAGAAGGGACCAGAAAGCCTCTCAAAGGGTGGGCGATCACTTGCGCCGGCGGGGGTGGAAACGCTCGACGGTGCGCCTCGCCGGCAAGCCCGTGATGGGCTTCGCCAAGGACAACCCTGACCCGAACTCTGGTCCATCTGGGACCGATGACGACGATCGGGGGTCCGAATAAGGCGCGCAAACAGCGCCCGCGCGGCGTCCGTTCATGGCGTAATCCACAGGCCGAGGTGATTACGTAATCACCCTCACTCTAGGCTAACCATAATAGAAACAAGGAGGTAATCACGTAATAGCGTAATCACCCTGCACGAGTTCTATATAATATAGGGACCGTACTATAATATATAACTTAAATAGGTGATTACAGTGATTACAGTGATTACGACGCTGAATGGAAACGGAAAAAAGCGTAATCACCCCCGTAATCACCCCTGAAACAGGTGATTACGCCCATTCGGGGCCCGACACACCCCCCGAATCCGCCCTCTACGCCCCGATCATCCTGGCCGTCTGCAAGACCGGCGCGCGGCTGTTCCGGAACCATGTCGGGGTGGCTGAGCAGCGCGGCCAGCACGTCCGCCACGGCCTCCCCAAAGGATCCTCCGACCTGATCGGCTGGACCGCTGACGGCAGGTTCCTCGCCATCGAGGTCAAGCGCCCCGGCTGGCGCCCGACACCCGCCTGGCGCAAGTCTCCGCAAGCCGCGTTCCTCGCCGCCGTGACGCGAGCAGGCGGTGTCGCGTTCGTGGCGAGGTCGGTTGAGGAGGCGGTGAGATTGCTCGGCGAGCATGAGCGTGGCGAGCATGAGCCGCAGTCGTGGGCCGATCATCCGGACATCGGCGAAAAATGACTTTACCGATTTCCTTACGTGTACGTAACGTTTGCGACTAGCCGTGGACAACCTCAAAGATCGATTTGACGAGCCCAGCGACGCACGGCAGAACCGACACCGCGATCAAGCCCGTCAGAGGCGAGACGCGAACTCCAGAAACAAGCGGGCTCCCACATGGAGCCGCTACGTGACGAACCGAGACGATCGAGACGACCAGGCGGTAAACCTGGACCCGCAGCGTGACGCTGCCCAGGCGGTATCCGCTGGCCTCGCCAGCATGAACCGGATTTTCGGTGCGGCCCCTGCGTCGGCCGCCGCTCCTGAGCGTGACGCCCCCACCATCCGCCCCCTCAGCATCGACAACGCCCGCCGGGCTCTCGGCGAGGCGTCAGCAGACCTCGCCAACGCCGAGGCCAAGCTGATCGACCTGGAGGCCCAGCGCGCCAAGTGGGACGCCAAGCTGGCTGACGCTCAGCGGCGGCGCGCGAAGGCGTTGGAAGCCCTCCGCTCGATCCACGCTGACGAGCTGGTCGATGGGCCGGCGCCGCGGGCGGTGGAGAACGGGCATCTCGAGGGGGTGAGCTGATGGGGCGCCTCGCGGACGAAGCAGCCAAGTGGCAGCCTCGCGGCGTCGAGGCGTACAACCTGCGCCGCAAGTACACCGTTCCGCTCGGCCCCTGGCGCGATTTCTTCTTCGCCAAACGCAGCTGGGGCAAGACCGCGCGATTCCGTGGCGTCGAACTGACCAACAGTCTCGGTCTCGGTCTCGGCCTGATGCAGCATGACGAACGCTGGCTGCTGCACGTCCACCTGTTGTGGCCGAATATCTATCTCACCATCGGCAAGGCGAAGGATCGCAGCTACGAGGATCGTCCGAGCTACAGCTTCAGCTTCACCGATGGCGGGCGCGGCCCCTCGCTGTTCCTGCGCTGGGGTAAGCGCACCAAGATCATCGAGGCCCCGACTGCTCCGACGCATGTCAGGCGCGAGTGGCTGCATGCGGACGGCCATTGGGTCGCAGAGACTCGCACGCGGTTCTGGAAGGGCATGACAGACGCGCAGCGCACCGCCGCCTGGGACGCCCAGACCGCTCAGCGCAAGGTCGAGGAAGAGCAGCAATGGCAGACGGTGTGCGAGTGGTTCTATCGCACCCGCCAATGCGAACTGCAGGAAGGCACTGCGCTGATCACGGTTGAGCGCCGCACATGGCGCCAGTGGTGGCTGCAGTGGACGCCGCTGTTCCAGCGCCAAAGCACATCGATTGACGTCGCCTTCAGCCGCGAGGTGGGCTCGCGCGCCGGCAGCTGGAAGGGCGGCACGATCGGCTGCAGCTACGAGATCCGCAAGGACGAGACGCCGGTCGATTGCTTCCGACGCATGATGGACGAGCGGAGCTTCGACCGATGAAGTCTTACGCCCTCATCGCCGCCCTGATCGCCGCCAGCCTCATCGCGCTGTTCAGCTGGGCAGGCGTCGCCACGCTCGCGAGCGACGACCCGTGCCGGCCGCTGTCGTCGATGTTCGACACCGTCGCTCAGTGCCGGGCCGTCGAGGCGCTGCGCAACAGCGCGGAGCTGCGCAGCCAGGGCGTGCGGGTTGTCGCTGTCTGCAATGATGGGGAGTGCGAGCTGTGAGCGACTGGCTGACCTCCGGACTCGCTATCGCCTCCGTGCTGATCGTGACCGCGTTCGCGTTCATCGGCGGGTGGAGGCTGGAGCGATGAGTTTTCCAGGCACGAGCGCGCGCGAGTTCAACGTCAAGCGCAAGGGAGCGCCGCCTGCGGGCAGCCCGTTCCCGCCACCGCCAGAGCCTGTCGCCGAAGCGGCGCCGCAGCCGGTCGAGCGCGAGGAATTCCCGAATTTCTTCCCGACCAAGATCGGTCGGATCGACAAGATCGCGAGGTACTGAGCCATGAACTACGACATCGTCGCCCCATCGCCCCCCACTCTGCTTGAGGAGATGCGCAACCGCCAGAGCAGGCTGGCGCTATTGCTCGCGGCGAACGGGGACGAGCGTGCGAACTTGCTGCGCCAAGCCGAGGACCTGACAAAGGCCATCGCCGCGCTGTCGCCTGTTGTGGTGAGCGGCGCCGCGCCCGTGCCTGTTAGTTTTGCCCATCAGCAGCCAGAGCGGTTCCGCTACCACGTCCGAGCGCAGTTCTCGAACGGGCGACTAAAATCGTCGTTTCACGAGAGCCTTGATGAGGCCGAAGAGGAATTCGATGGCATCATGATTGATCCGCTGCTGGTCAGCGTCACGCTTGAAGACGTCCCCGATCCGGCGAGCGTGACCTTGCTTCGGCAGCACCGGCCCGATGTCTCGCGCGCGACGTCCGAGGTCCTCGGCTACCTCGTCAGCGACAACGGCAAGGTCGCTGAGATCGGGGCCGCGACGACCGACCAGTCCAGTTCGCAAGCAAGCTCGATCGACGCGGGCCAAGAAAGCCGGGATTCTATCGCGTTCTGGGCCGCGCATCCGGACGGCACATTCACACAAATGCCGCCAGACTGGAAACTCGGCGACGACACTCAGCGGACCGCCAAGAAAGTTCTGTCCATCAAGGTGGTCGAGGCTGGATTCATCCCGTGGGAAGGCGGGGAGTGCGAGAAGGACTATCCGGATGACGTCGCCTACGATGCGTGGGTTGAGGTAATTCTTAGCGGCGGAAAGATTCAGCCTCCGACGTTGGCGTCCGCTTGGGACTGGAACCGTCTCGACAACGAACTCAACATCATCGCCTACCGCATCATCGGAGCCCCTGCAGGCGAGGCCGGAGCCTTGGTAAATCAGACGGGTGACGCATGAGACGCGCCCTCGTCCTCGCCTCGCTCCCGCCGGCCGCGTTCTCGGGCTGGCTGTTCGCGCAGCCGGAGCGCC
>OFQY01000767.1_pt1 | contig 11335 bp, 12 predicted proteins | sample 1542991 | NCBI WGS metagenome assembly OFQY01 (sample SAMN07774224, study PRJEB24372) | wastewater metagenome | isolation source: Exp Tend VB 10WW | collected 2016-02
TATTACTGTATAGTGAATTGGAGGGCTAACCCTCCTTTTCTCCTATGTATCTAGCTATAGGTATATAGGAGAAAAACATTTATCAATTATATATTGCTAATGAGACCAACAGCGTACATGCAATCCACATTGGATATAAGGATCAGGGTTAACGGAGAGAAAGTTGATTTGAAAGCTTGAGACATTATTGAGGTAGATGCAAGAGAGGTTGATTATTACCTCCAAAACTGATTCAAGATTGTACAAAAAGAAACAACAGAAGTGATTGACGAAAGCAAAGTTGAAGAGAAAAAGAAACAACAAGCATTAGATGCAAAAGCATCCATTAAGAAAAAATAATCATGGCATACACCACTACATCGGACGTTAATACTTACCTAGAAACCAGTGGAGAAGACACAAATATTGCTTCACTGATTTTGCAGGCCGAAAACCTAATCAATAGGTTTTGTGGTGTTTCTTCCTTGGCAACACAGACAATCACTGCCGAAAGGCATAAGTACTGTTGAGTGTGACCGTATTATCTCAAGAACATTCCGATAAATTCCATAACTCACATTAATGGAAGCGCAATAACACTGACGGAGTGAACTGACTATATGGCTACTGGCAGGAGGGTGATATTTAATGACACGGTTGATACAAGCCAGTACAACACGACATTCTGATACATCACATTCACGTACACTTGTGGTTATTCTACAATACCTGACGCAGTAAAGCAGGCTTGTTTGATGATCGTGGCTTGATTGTATAACTACAGAAAAGCAGTTGGTGTAAATCAGTTTACTCAAGGTGATTTATCCATATCTCTTGCTAGTAACGGTGTCTTAGGATTAAAAACTGATGAGCTGAATAATATAAGAATGCTTTTAGCGCCCTACAAGATTGTAAATGTTATATCCTAACAAGACCGTATCAGTGAAGAGGTGAGCCACTTATGGCACAACGGTTACTACGTGATTAAGAGTATATATATATGAACTGTCAGACGAACAGAATGCGATACACGGTATTGAATGAGGACAGAATATGATGAAGATGCTAACCAATTACAGCAGTATAGAGATAGGAGACAAAATAACTGATTCAGATAATGTTGCTTATATTGTTAGCAAAATAAACAAGAGAGTATCCAGTTTCAGAAAGTTTTATGAGGTAATGATAAGAAGGGAAAATGATTAAACTAGTACTATCTTTCCCCAAAATCAAAACAGATGTGCAGCCAGCCATTACAAAGTCATTATGGCAATCGGCGCAATTAGTTAGGAGATCGGCAACTAAGAAAGCACCATATAAGACAGGTAATTTAAGGAGATCAATCACAGAGTTTGCAAGTGGTAACAGTATCGAGGTATGAAGTAGGTTGGTATATGCTAGAATACATGAGGAATGATGAACCATCACACCAAAGAATAAACCTTATCTAGTATTCAGGTATAAAGGCAAGTTGATAAGGACTAAGAAAGTAACCATACCAGCGAGACCATATTTGAGACCAGCACTTGAGGAGAATAAACAAGAAATAATCAGAATATTTACTACTAATCTAGCGAAGTTTATCTAATGTCATACGCTACAGTCTGAACCAAAGTATATACAATTGTGAACAATCTAGTTGCTAGTACAGATTTGGAGTATGTGTATAATTATGGGAAGAAGGTATGAGACCAAGGTTATCCGATGGCAACAATAACACCATGAAACAGCAAAGAAGATGTGCATTCTAGCAACACTAACATCATTGAAATACCGTATGAAGTATCAGTATATGTGAGAAACGACACGATAGCTACCGCCGAGGGTACATTGAGGGGAATTGTAGATGCAATCATGGTCGCTGTTAGAGCAGACTATACACTGACAGGTACAGCATTAAATGCAAGGTTTGAGATTGAGCGGTGATACACTAGTGATGAACAACCCCTAAGAGTAGCAATTATTAGATGTATTTACTCCGTTTGTATTACTATATAATGGCGAAAAAAGAAGAGAAAGAACCAATAATATTCAGGAGATACTGCCCTATTCTTGATAAGGTTATCCAGGTTGAGTGATGATTGCATGAATGGGAATTGGAAGTCGAAAAACAAATTGAAGAGTTAGACAAAAAAGAAGGTAATATTTAGTACTATATATACTAGTAATGACTTGCACAAATGCGCACATTGGAAGGCTACAGGCTATAGGGCTTGCTAAAGAAAGCACATCTTGAACGCTTTCAGTTGGTACAAAATACTGGTTGCCTAAATTATCTGGTGTTATGAAACCAGTGGTTGAACATGTTACTGACGAAAGCTGATATGGAGTTATCGAAAGTAGTTATGATAGCCAATCTGTCAGAGAGATGGCAGAAACAAGCCTTGAAGGAGTTGTCAGAGATATTGCTTTTGGCATATTACTGAAAGCGGCTTTTGGTACAGAAGCATCAGTAGCTAAATCAGCCCCAAACGGAGCGGTATATGACCACACGTTTACGGTGCTACAAAGCAACAATCACCCATCATTGAGTATATGGGCTTACGATCCAGTAGCAACGTTCACCTCTACATATAATATGATTGAGGAATTGAAGGTAAGTGCCACTGCTAGTGATTATGTGAAGTTCAATGTCACCTTAAAGGGTAAGAAACAAACGTCAGCATCCACACCTAGTGTATCATATACAGCTGACAACGCATTCTTAGCTAGACACGTAGAGCTTTATGTAGCAACGTCAGAGGCTTGATTGGATGGTGCGACTGCTTTGAAACTAAATAGTTTTGAGCTTACAATAAATAAAAACATTACCATGACAGGTATTGCATTGGAGCCTGATTGTTTCCTGAATCAAAATTTTGTAGTATCAGGTAGTTTTGAGACCGACTACATAAACACTACAGACTGGCTTGATCTTGTCAAAGGATCGACTGAAAAGTTTTTCAGAATCAAGATTACAAATAGTGATGTAACAATCGGATCAAGTGCTAATCCTGAATTATCCTTTACTCTAGCTAAGGCGGTATTTAATTCATGGGATCAGTCAGATGACAATGATGCTATAGTGAAGCAAACAGTAGGCTTCATTGCTAACTTCAACAACACCGACTGATTCAGCGTGAAGGCTAAACTTACCAATACCCAATCAGCAGTTTACTAATTTATATTTTCAGATTATTACTCATGTTAGAAATAAAAAACAAGTACACTAGAACTGTACAAAGGGAATACAAACGTTTAATGTTTATAAATTCTAAAGTTACCCGTGAGGGCGAAGAGAATAAAGTCGAGATTGATCCAAATAGTATAGAGCTTGCCAATGACTATCTTGTAAAAACTCTTTACTGACTTAGTGATGAGGAATTGGATCAGTTATCCGCAGATGAATTTGATAGGATGTACGAGGAAGCGGGAAAAGCCTAAAGCCCGCACATATAGAGAAAGTTCTCCAACTCTTCAAGGCGGGTTTAAAATGAGGCAAAATAACTAGAGAGCACAGGGACTACATCCTGATAAAGGAGCTATACCACTGTAGGCCGTCCGAACTAGACGACGAGGAGGATCGAATGCTGGATTTACATTTTGACTTCCTTATGGAAGAAAGAAGATACCAATACCTAAACCAAAAGAAAGAAGAGCAGCAGCAAAAAGTTAAAAGTATTCTTAAAAAATAATGTCAGAGTATAAGGTATCAGTCAGAATAGATGCACAGGACAACGCATCAAAAGCAATCGAGGCTGTGAGAAAACAGCTAGATTCAACAAGTAAATCAATTTCAAGCTTTTCCCAAAGAAACGAAGCATTGTTTTCCAATATGGCGGTCATGTGAACAGCTGCATTTGGCTGATTGGTTTACTGAATGAACAAGACTGTTGATTCCGCAAATAATTTGTGAGAATCAGTAAACGCTTTAAATGTTGTTTTTGGCAAATCGTCAGATCAGTTGCTAAAGTTTGGAGAGACTGCAAACAAAACCGTCTGACTTTCAAAAACTGCCTTTAACCAGTTAGCTACTCCAATAGGGGCAATGCTGCAAAACATGGGACAGTGAGCGGATCAGGCGGCCAAGAACACCATTGAGTTAACCAAGAGAGCATCAGACATGGCATCCGTGTTTAATGTTGATGTCAAAGATGCGTTAGATGCAATATCAGCATGACTTAGATGAGAAGCCGATCCACTCGAAAGGTTTTGAGTTTCCCTCAAGGATACTCAACTCAAGGCATACGCTTTGAGAAGTGGACTGATCGAGGTAAACAGAGAAATGACGGAACAGGAAAAAACAACCGCAAGACTTTGATTGCTTTTTGAGCAAACATCAAAATTAGAGTGAGACTTTGCAAATACCAGTGATCAACTAGCCAACAAAAAAAGGATATTAGACGCTACTTTAACGAACATTAGTTCTACATTAGGTAAGGCATTTATTCCAATGGTCACCAGTGCTTTACAGGCTATTGAACCTATAATCATTAAGGTTGGAGAGTGGATCGAACAAAACCCAACCTTGACCAGGAATATACTTTTAGCATGAACAGCAATAACTTGATTGATTGCTGTTGTTGGAACTCTTGGGCTAGCGCTCCCGGCCATCACAACTTGAGTAACGGCATTATGAGCAGCAATTGGTTTTATGACGTGACCAGTTGGTTTGGTTATAGTAGCCGTAGGTGCGCTTTATGCAGCACGAAAAACGAATTTCCTTTGAATTAGGGATTTCACTGATAAAGCTGTCGAATGGGTGACGAGCGCTTTGGATAAGGTATTGAACACCGTGAACCGTATACAGACAGCAATCAGAAGTGTCGGAGCTGGTTGAAGCTTTGACCCTGCAAGGAGCGCAGCGAATGTTGCCATTGCTTGAGCAAGAGCAGGCGGTTGACCAGTCAATGCTTGATCTGCTTACATAGTAGGTGAGAGATGACCAGAATTGTTTATGCCAAGCACTAATTGAAACATAGTGCCAAACCATAGCCTAGGTTGAGTGAATGTTAATATAAGCTGAGTAACGATAAATAATTGAATGGATTTGGGAAGTTTTGGGGATTATGTCGAGAGAGTTGTAATTTGAGCAGTGCGTAATTTACAAGCAGGTGTAGCCTAATGTTTTGATCTGGTTTATTGTGAACATTTTTATTTGGAAGTTGATCTACAACGCTTATCCCAAGTAGCGTAGCTGCTTTTGAGTATAATGGATATGAGTTTGGCAACACGACATTCAGGCTTACTAATCTACCAGACTTTGAATCTGCAAACTCCATATTATTTGACACGTATGACATTGCTTTATCTCATGGATGAGGCTTGAACTGATATTACATCAAGCCCAAAAGGTTATTGATCGAGTGAGTACTAACTGCTGCATCATCAAGTGAGTTGGAAACAGTGATTGATGCAATGAAATATGCTTTGTTGCAAAACGAGCAAACTCTTACTTATACCAAACCAAATAATGTAGTTGTACAAGGGACAGCATCTTGTACAAGGCTAGCGGTAAACAGGAAACCATATCATATCACGTTTGTACCAGTAAGTATTGAACTGACTGTACTTGATGGATTCCTTTATGATACCGAAGTAAACGAGGTAACTGACAGCGGCAACACGTCCAACTTTTCGTGAACGATCTCGGTAACTGGCTGAAATTATGAAGTGCGTCCAATCTTTGTGTTTACCTACAACAGCGCAACGTCTTGTACGAGCTTGTCACTTACCTGTAATTGAGAAACGATTACGGTATCTGATACCTTTAGTAACGGCGACATCATCATCATTGACAGCAAGAATAAAGACGTTACCATTAACAGCGTTTCGTGACAGGATTATACTTGAGAATTCCCAAGTCTTCCTCTTGGTGATACATCATATAGCGTAACCTCTGACGGTACATTCAATATTAGTTTAGTTGTTCAACGATATAATACCTATGTATAACATTAAAGTCTACTCAGTACAACCGTTTTCGAGCATGGCACTTACGCCGTGAACCTGAACCGTTACGTTCAAAAAGACTTTGAGTAACAAAGAAATATCAACTTGAATCAAATTTAGCAACGAGATCAATGTTGGTTACTGACCTTTTGCGTTCAGGTATCATTGATGATTAGATGACGTGGAAAATGGCGATATAGTCAAGGTGTACAAGTGAAGTACGCTTGTTTATTTTGGGAAAGTGTATAACAAGGTAGTAAGTTTGCAGGCATGATGAATTATACAGGACATACAATGTAGGGCTTACAATGCGGTGTTGAATGATTTCTACTACGAGAGTTGATGAGGTTATTCATTCACCAAAACAGATGATCCCAAGAACATAATTACTGACATTGTATGACAATCAGATGTTGAGGTGACATACTTTTCCACTGATTACACGAATATGAGCCTAGTTTGAAGTAATGTAAGTATTGCGTTCGATGATGATACGCTGCAATCAGCTTTACAAAAGGTGTTATGAACTACTACATACTATTACGCTCTAAGACCTGACGGAAAGATTTATTTTGCTGCGCTTCCAGTAACCAGTAGTCATAACTTTACATTTGGTAACGACATTAGAGAGATACAGATTGAGTACAACAGTGATGAAATTACTAATTATGTAGTGTTGGATTATGATTGATGAAGCACATCAGGATCGGACACGACAAGCAGGTATGAAAACGGAAGTAAGTACAATAGAATAACTGACACGAACATCAAGAATCTAACAACTGCAACCGCTTATATAAATAAGTTACTACAAGAGAAGGCAGAATTGAGGGACACAATAAGAATTGACGTGAACAACTCGTATGACACGACCACACTATATCCAGGGCAAATGATAAACGTGAGCAACTGCCCCATTGAAATAAAAGAAAAGATAATCAGAAGGGTAGAGTACTCGGACAAATGAGCATCACTTTACCTCAACACCAAAGAAACAATTGAAAAGGCTTTATCTAAGTTAATATCCTAATGACCTACGTGAAGTACAAAACTAAAGACTACGCAGAGTGACAATTCCTTGTCTGATTCACTTCGGGCGATTTGTCATTTCAGTTGCAAGCGTGACAGGGCGCAAGATTTCCCTCTTTATCGTGAGAGAAGTTTATTGGTACTTGCGAAAAAAGAACAGGTAGCACGGTAACATCCAAGGAAAGGGTTACGGTAACTGCAAGATCAACGGATACATTCACCATTACTAGATCGTATGGTTGAGATACGGCACTGGATTTTGATGCTGATGATTACTTTTGTTTGCATGTGAATAGCGATGTGATCGTTGACATACAAGATGAGGTTACGAGACTTGAGACTGATAAGGCAGATGACGCAAGTGTTGTACATGATACTGGTGATGAGACTATTGGTGGGGTCAAGACCTTTTCAGACTCTCCAATAGTACCAACTCCAACAACAGGAACGGAGGCAACAAACAAAGACTACGTAGATAATGCCGCTGGTGCTGTTATAGATAATTCATTTATGGCTGGCGAAACTATATCGGCTGGCAACTGCATGTATCTTGAGAGGGGTACTACCTTTGCGCAAGCCACAGGTGTACAAAATATATGAGATGTAAGTGCTAATACTAGGATTGCGCTCAAGATTGTATGATCTTGAGTAGCTGCTAGTACGCTAAAACTATCATTAAAAAAAACAGCATCACCAGCGGGTAATCTAAACGTAAGGATCGAGACAGACAATGCTTGATCTCCAAGTTGATCTACTGTCACCAATGGTACTGGTAGCGTTACCGCTGCTAGTCTTAGTACATCACTGGCAGACACAACAGTCACACTAGCTGGAAATGTTACATTGACTGCTTGAACTACTTATCGGGTAGTATTGTACCAGGGTACTTATTGAGCCGAAACCATAAGTTGAACTAACTATTATAATGTGTGATATACGCCTGTTATCTCCGAAAGGGTCGGTAAAATACGGAATGGGTCAGCTTGGGCATCTCCTGCAACTGTAACAGATAACAATGGCACTTTGTGATCTACTGATACTGGTATCACAAGCACTAAGAGGTGATGTGTCATTTACTCAAAATATGACCAGATATTGCAGAAGGTTACTAAAGGTGCAGCAACAACTGCTACAACTGCTTATCTATATGTGTGAAATGATGTAGTTACCACTCTAGTAGCTGTAGTGCTATTTTCGGGTAATGATGCAACATTTAATTATCCAATGGTAGCGGGTCAGTATTACACTATAGCTTGTGATAGCGGCGGGTCAAGTTACAACTCCGCATACTGATGAGCTGCAAGTTACCCACTAAACAGGACAAACGTGAATATCACAGTCGGTCTTGGTGGAAACACAACGCAATACTTAGCTTTTACCAGTGTAACAACTACTAATTACCTCAACTGATACGCACAGTCTACGGCTATAGAGGCTAACCTTTTGTTCAAAACCGATGCAGACCTAGCACATAAAGTACCAGTAGCACTTGAACCACTCAAGATAGCAATTGAAGCAGCTAACGTTGGCGAGTATGTACAACACACAGTACCATGATGACTGAACAAGAATGTATCTTGACTGACCGCATGAGTGGAATACTTTTTGTCTTGAACTGCTGGCGGGCTGTCAAGCACACCATGAACATACAAGCATAAGGCTGGTGTTGCTATATCTCCTACCGTACTATGGCAATGCTCTAAGAGCCTATTATCAGCAATACAGGCTGCATGATCTAGTCCATATACGTACCAAAACACAACTTGAGTGCCAGTGCAATTAGTAATAAGCTGATGAACAGTATCGGCAGTAGCATACTCAAGAGATTGAACGAATTACTATACTGTCGCTACAGCAACAAACATACAGATAGTACTACAACCTTACGACTACTGTAAGATAACATACTCAAGTCTACCAACATTATATATTAACCACTATTAGCCACATTTACATTATCGTAATTTATTATTATACTACCTTATTATGGAACTAGACAGAAATTGACACCCTATACCCTTACTGTCAAACGAAATCCCTCTTGCGGTAACGAGATTTACAACATCTTTAGTGAGTGCACAAGACATTGTAACCACCAACGCTAATACCAAGCTAGTAAGGCTTTATGCTGACTCTTACGATGCTTACATCTACTTTTACGCAGCTGACAGAACTGCAACAGTTACAACATCTGTATTCCATGCTTTTGTACCAGCTGGTCAGTTTGTTGATCGTCTTGTACCAGCAAACACAACAAAGATTACTGGTATAGCGGAATGAGCCTGCCCTAAATTTATTGTCGAAGAGTATGCTTAATGCAAAATCTACAGAACCTAGCAAGTTTAGTCAAATTATGAAGTAAAAAGAACTTAATTAATAAGGCGTATTTTTTCGATTGAGTAGATGATTACATTTCGTGAAATGCTGTGATTGGCAGGACTGGATATGATTTGAATGTGGCATGAAATGTAAGTACTGGAAGCGATGCGGATGGTAGTTTTTTTTGGATAAATGGGAATAGAGATGAAACTGTACCCAGTGGCAGCACTGCCGATTTAGCTTCTAGCACCACCCTTACACTTAATCAAACTACTTCTTTCACTTTTTCAGTAAAGTTTAAAATGAATGGTGTAATACCTAGCGGAGGGTCTATGGGACTTATCGGTAGAAACCAAGTAGTATCTATTTATGCTGAAAATAGTGCATGAAGTAATCAAATAAAATTTAGGATAAGAAACGGTTGATCCTTTACAGATGTGACATATATAACCTCGTTGTCTACCGCCTATACAGCGCACTTAGTATATGATAGTGCAGTCAATAAAATGTACTGTTATATCAATGGATTGTTACAGAACTCCTGATGAACTACTGTGGCACCTGCTACTTTTGGAGGAACGCAAGTGCGGTATGTGTGAGATAGATGAGTGTGAGGAGGTACAATAAAGTCTACTTCTGTAAATATTTACTTTGCAGGTGTCTGTTTAGGAGCATTAACTCAAGCAGAAATAAATGCTGATATTGCACTTGGTAATGTGGTAAGGACTGATCCAAGGTGGGTAGCACGATACACTCCCGAAAATCTACAATTTAACAGTCAATATGCTCAACAGGTAGCCTTTAGTAACGCAGTGTACACAAAATGAAGTGGTACAACAATTACTGATGCAGTTTGAACGATTTATGGCGTAACAGCAGATCAAGTCGCATGGACTTGAACATCCATATCTGTCAGTAAAGTAACACAAGATATTACCGCCATTAATGGTAGCACGATGGCTAGTAAAACATGGCAAGTAAAAGTACGTGTTATGGTTGCATCTGGTACCGCTCAGTTTAGGATTAGGTGTACACATCTTGGAGTTACTGATTATTACTCATCTAATTTTACAGCAACCACGACACCACAGGAGTTTTCATTCACTCAAACATTTACATCTGCAACCAACGGTACGGCTATACAAATATGATTAGTATGCGATAGCACAAACTCCGCAGCTACGTTAATTGTATCTAGGGCAGTTGATTTATACCAATCTAGCGGTTGATTTGCACAAACATTGTGGGATGAAAGCCCAAACATTGGCGGATATATCGGTTGGAAGACACGAACGGTTTTATCAACTTGGGCTAACTTAGAAATGGATAGTAGCGAAGCCTCAGATGTTTGATGTTTGATGTTGGTACCTTGGTTTTATCTACATATAAGAAGTTCTGATAATAAACCTATCGCACGTTATGACAATGCGCTTGCATGACATCAAGCAATAGCAACAGCATTGGGTAATTGATTTAGGTGAACTGTTCATATATCTGCTGAAAGAAAACGAAACTGATCTAATTGGGTTATTAATCTTTATGTTAATTGAGAGCTGGCAGCTACGAATACAGTATCTTCAACCAAGAGACCACCAACCACCATTTACGGAACTGTTGCATGGGCGGCAAGAAAGTGATCCAGTTATTACAATGTATATACACGAGATCAGAGAGTATTTCTTCCAAATAGCTTTTCGGCGGCGGATGCCCTTGCAATAAAGAACTGATTAGAACCATCGGACGCAATAAAAATCTCGCATCTTTGACCATTTCCTGGTGAGAGTTGAACTACGGCGATAAACAAAGTAGACAGTAATAATAATTGAACGCTCAACTGATGAGTGCTGAGAAAGCCTATTTAATAATATGATAACACAATTATGACAGATCAAGAACACATAAGCAAACTATTGCCTTTCCTTACTGCTAAAGAAGGAGAGGAAATAACTATCAAGGTAGAGAACTGAAATGTTGTTTACTCTAGTGGTAATGATAGCGTATGAGTACCAATACCAGATTGAGAGCCAACTAATTTACCAGAGTAAGATTTACATGCTTTCCAAGTTTACTAATCACG
>OFQY01000768.1_pt1 | contig 11332 bp, 12 predicted proteins | sample 1542991 | NCBI WGS metagenome assembly OFQY01 (sample SAMN07774224, study PRJEB24372) | wastewater metagenome | isolation source: Exp Tend VB 10WW | collected 2016-02
TCCCCGAGTCGGTCACCGACCGGGTGCGACGCTCCCACGAGCAGTGGTTCCACTTCACGAAGGAGCCGCGGTACTTCAGCGCCGTCGATGAGGTGCGGGAGGCGCACGCCGAGTCCAGCCTTGCCCGCTACCAGACGAGCGACGGGTCATGGAACGGGGGAGTGCTCAACTACGGGGACGACACCGACACCACCGGGAAACACCGCAAGAACGCACCGGGCGGCAACCCACTCGGCAAGCTGCCCGGCTCCGTGTGGACCATCCCGACCGAGCCGCTCAGGGTTCCCGACCATCTCGGCGTCGACCACTTCGCCGCGTTCCCGTCCGAGTGGCCTCGCCGGCTGATCCTGGGCTGGTCGCCGTCGGGGGTGTGTGTGGCGTGCGGCGAAGGGCGACGGCCGGTGTACGACCGGGAGATTGTCGCGACGAGGGGCAAGGCCAACCGCACAGAGCGGGACATGGCAGCTGATCCCCTGGTGGCGGGAACAGCACGGCAGCACGGCCTCGGCGTCTATGGGCACTACGAACTGACACGCACCGGCTACGCCTGCGCCTGCCCCGACACCACCGCACCCACCCGACCCGCCGTCGTCCTCGACCCGTTCTCGGGGACCGGGACCACCACCGCCGTGGCCCACATCCTCGGCCGCCACGGCATCGGCATCGACCTCTCCGCCGACTACCTCCGCCTGGCCGACTGGCGATGCAACGACCCAGGGCTCCGGGCCAAGGTCCTCGGCGTCGACAAGCCCAAGCCCGTCCCCGAAGGCCAGCTCGACATGTTCGACGGTGCCCCATGAACCCGCCGCCACGGTGGCCGTTCCACGACCCCGCCGACGCCATCGACGCACACCTCGCCGGCACCTTCTGGCCCCGCGTCCGCCGCTGGGCCGAGCACCTCGAGGAGTGGATGGACACCCCCCGACCCGCCCTCGGCCCACCGGAGGCCCACCGCCGAGACCAGGACGCCGCCGCATGACCGGGGCTATCGCAGATCCTGAGGTCACCCCAACAGGCGCGATAGACTGGAGCCACCCAAAACTGCGACCGGCCGGGGCTCGCACCCCGACCGGTCCGCCACGCCTGAGATGGAGGCACGACATGGCCCAGTGTAGCGACCGCGTCGGGCCTGTCGAGGACCGCCCGCTCTTCGACCTCCCAACCGCACCACGGTACGCGGACTTCACGCGATGACGGCCACGGCGCCGTCACGCGACCAGTTCTTCACGCCCGCAGCCGACGGCACCAGCAAGTTCAACGCCCCGTCCCTCGGCGCATGGCTCCGCGACAACCACCACATCACCCCCGGCACCGACGACCGCCTCTACCGCTACCGCCGCGGCGTCTACCTCCCCGACGGCGACATCCACGCGCGCGCCACCGTCCGCGAGATCCTCGGCCCATCGTGGCGGCGCAGCCACTCCGCCGAGGTCGTCGGCTGGCTCGAGGCCCACCACCCCGAGATCACCGGCACCCCACCCGAGCAGTACATCAACTGCACCAACGGCCTTCTCGACTGGCGCAGCGGCGAACTCCTCGACCACACCCCCGACGTCCACACCACCGTGCAACTCCCCGTCCCCTGGGACCCCGACGCCCGATGCCCGACCATCGACCGGTTCCTCGAGCAGGCCCTCCCACCTGACAGCACCGAGATGATCCACCAGCTCATCGGGCTCGCCCTGTACCCCGCCAACCCCCTCCGCAAGGCACTGCTCGCTCTCGGCCCGTCCGGCACCGGCAAGTCCAAGTTCCTCGCAACCGTCACCGCCCTCATCGGCCAGTCCAACTGCGCCGCCGTCCCCCTCCAGGTGCTCGCCGAGAACCGCTTCGCGCCCGCCGAGCTCTACGGCAAGCTCGCCAACATCTCCGGCGACCTCGACGCCCGCGCCATCACCAACACCGACATCTTCAAGATGGCCACCGGTGGCGACCCCATCCTCGCCGAACGCAAGCACGGCCACCCGTTCACCTTCACCCCGTTCGCCACGTTCCTCTTCGCCGCCAACGAGGCCCCGTTCACCTCCGACCAGACCGACGCCTGGTTCGAGCGGTGGGTGGTCGTCCCGTTCACCAACAAGCCGACCACCGCCGACCACCACCTCCAGCAGAAGCTCACCACTCCCACCGAGCTCGCCGGCCTCCTGGTCCACGCCGTCAACGGCCTGCGCGCCGTCACCGACACCGGAGTCCTCGCCGAGTCCGCTGCCATCACCGCGGCGAACGACGTCTACCGCGACCGCCTCGACTCCGTGCGCGGGTTCATCAACGACGGCGCCCTCCTCGACGCCGAGGCATGGACACCCCGCCCAGCGCTCTACGCCGCCTACCGCACCTGGGCCGTCGAGTCCGGCCGCAAGGCCCTCAACCGCGACTCGTTCTACGAGCACATCCGACGGAACTACCCCGAGTGCGTCGAGGCCACCCGGCGCGGCATCCGCGGCTTCTCGGGCATCGGGCTGTCCGAAGCCGACGGCGCCGAACTCCCGTCCTTCTGAGGGGTGCAACAGGCACGGCTGCGACCCACCGACGTTGCACCCCCGCACCCCCGAGAGGTGAAGCACATCACACCACAGGCAACCGCAAGGCATGAAACGTCACTCCTCGGGGTGGGGTGCAACAGGCACGGCTGCGACCCACCGACGTTGCACCCCCGCACCCCCGAGAGGTGAAGCACATCACACCACGGACAACGGCATGGTATGAAACGTCACGCATCGGGGTGCAGAGGGTGCAACATTTCCTTATCTTCTCCCCTGCGAGGAGAAGAGGGAAAAGTAAGGAGCCACTGCACCCCTTGCACCCCAGCGAGACCGTGCCCCCGTGCCCCTCTCTATAGGGCACGGCACGGTCACGCGTACCCCGGCACCCGCCCGCAGTGACCGCCACCATGACCAAACCCAGGCGGTACCCCCTCGAACCGCTCGCCCAAACCCTCGGCATCACCCTCCACACCAACGGCGGCCACCAACCCCAAGACGAACACGACACCCTCGCCGACCTCGCCGACCGCCTCAACATCACCCACCGCCACGCCCGACGACTCCTCCACGACGGCCTCACCGAAACCCAAGCCGACAACTTCGCCATCCGCCTCGACTACCACCCCGCCAACATCTGGACCGACTGGTACCACCACCCATGACCTACCCGACCCGCACCATGACCCCGTGGCCAAACCCGTCACCCCCGACGAACGAGCCCGCATCATCGAGCTCCTCCACGAAGGGCACACCTGCGGACACATCGCCAAGACCGTCCACCGATCCAACGACACCATCAGCCGCATCGCCGCCGCCGAAGGCCACCGCTTCGGAGAGTCGAACCTTGCGCGTGCACACGAAGCCCGCTCGGCGTATGCGGCGGAGGCCCGTGGCGAGGTGGCGTCGGCCGCGCTCGAACGGGCCCGCCAGCTGCTGGCCGAGTTCGAGGCTCGCCAGCCGGTGGTGTCCGGCAGCGCGGACGGCCCGGTGGTGGTGCGGGTCGAGCTGGACGCCCGTGGGCAGAAAGATCGGGCGCAGGCGATGTCGACGCTGATGCGGACGGTGTTGGACATCGACCGGCATGACAACGCCGGGGGGCGTGATGTGTCGGCGATGGACCAGTGGCTCGCAGCGATGACCGGGGCCGACGGGTGAACGTCGAGCCCCTGGTCGGGAAAGCCCGCCACTCCGTCCAGCTCGCCGACCACCGCCTGAATGTGTTCGAGGGGTCGGTCCGATCCGGCAAGACCATCACCAGCCTCCTCGCCTGGCTCCGCTTCGTCCGCACCGGCCCAGCCGGGAACCTCCTCATGATCGGCAAGACCGAACGCACCCTCAAGCGCAACATCATCGACCCCCTCATCGAGATGCTCGGCACCGACCGGGTCCGCTACGTCCAAGGCGCCGGCGAAGTCCACATCGCCGGCCGCCGCATCTACATCGCCGGCGCCAACGACGAGAAAGCCGAAGGCAAGATCCGCGGCCTCACCCTCGCCGGCGCCTACGTCGACGAAGCCTCGACCATGCCCGAGTCGATGTGGTCGATGCTCCTCACACGACTCTCCGTCGACGGAGCGAAGCTGTTCGCCACCACGAACCCCGACTCACCGAACCACTGGCTCCTCAAGCGGTACCTCGCCCGGGCCCGCACCTGGCTCCGCCGCGACGGCCGCCTCGAGACCCACGGCAACGACGAGGGCCGGCTCGACCTCGCCCGGTTCAGCTTCCGTCTCACCGACAACCCGACCCTCTCCGCCGAGTACATCGCCGCGCTGTCCGCCGAGTTCACCGGGCTCTGGTACAAGCGGTTCGTCGAAGGCCTCTGGGTCCTCGCCGAAGGCGCCATCTACGACATGTTCGACCCCGACCCCGGAGCCGGCCAGGTCGTCGACGAACTCCCCGACATCATCGACTGGTGGGTCTCGATCGACTACGGCACCACCAACCCGTTCGTCGCCACGCTGATCGGCCAGGGCGTCGACGACCGGCTGTACGTCGCCCGCGAGTGGCGGTGGGACTCCACGGTGGAGCGCCGCCAGCTGACCGACCTCGAGTACTCCCAGCGGCTGCGTGCCTGGCTCGACGGCCTGGCCGAGGAGGGACGCGAGGCGTGGGCCGGGTGCCGCACACCCGACCGGATCCTCGTCGACCCCTCCGCTGCGTCGTTCATCGCTCAACTGCACCGTGACGGGTGGTCGTCGGTGCGTGGCGCGGACAACGCCGTGGAGGACGGGCTGAGGGATGTGGCGTCGCTGCTCGCCGCTGACCGGCTCAAGATCCACCGGTCGTGTGAGGGTGGGATCGACGAGATGGTCGGCTACGTCTGGTCGACCAAGGCCCAGGAGCGCGGCGAGGACAAGCCGCTCAAGGAGCGTGACCACTTCCCAGACGCCCTGCGCTACGGGATCCGGGGTACCCGTGTGGTGTGGCGCCACTGGATCGGCGAGCGGGCACTCCACGCCGCCTGAGCGGGGGGCGGTGTCCTACCCGCTCCGCATCATGGGCGCCGGTGCCCCTCCCCGCCGACCCAGGCCAACCCTGGCCCCCACGCCACTACGCCCCGTTCCAGGAAGACGCCCGAGAAGCGGCGGCCTGGTACGCCGGCGACCCGGCCGAGCTCGGCGCCCTCTACGGCGGCGCCGCCTCCACCTCCCGCACCTCCACCGGCGGCAGGTTCTCCCGGTTCTGGTCGCGCCGCTCGGCGTCCGCCGGCGACTCCCGACAGCGGATCCATGTCCCCCTCGCCGCCGATGTGGCCGCCACGTCCGCCGACCTGCTGTTCGGTGACGACCCCGAGCTGACCGTCCCCGAAGCCCACGGCGACAGCCCCGACCCGGCCGCCCAGGCGTGCGAGGAGCGCCTCAACCAGCTCGCTGACACGCTGGGCCTGACCAACACCATGCTCGAGGCCGCCGAGATCGCCGCGGGGATCGGCGGGGTGTACTTGCGGCCCGGGTGGGACCACGACGTCGCCGACCACCCGCTCCTCGACGTCGTCCACGCCGACGCCGCGGTCCCCGAGTTCCGGTGGGGGATCCTCACCGCGGTCACGTTCTGGCGGGTCGTGTCCGAGGACAACTCGCAGGTCGTCCGCCACCTCGAACGCCACGAGCCCGGCGTGATCTTCCACGGCCTCTACCGGGGCAGCAAGGACAAGCTCGGCGTGAAGGTCGACATGGCCGACGACGCCTCCACCGGCGCCCTCCGCGACCGTCTCGACGAGACCGGCGCCCTTCGCCTCCCCGACGGCATCGACGGCCTCGCTGTGCGGTACGTGCCGAACACGCTCCCGAACCGCAAGCACCGCACCTCCCCGATCGGCCGCTCCGACTGCGCCGGCACCGAGTCCGTGATGGACGCCCTCGACGAGACGTTCACGTCGTGGATGCGCGACATCCGGTTGGGTCAGGCCCGCCTGATCGTCCCCGACGAGTTCCTCAAGAAGGCCGGCCGGGGGAAAGGCTCAGCGTTCGACCTGGACCAGGAGATCTTCACCCCGTTGGACATGGACCCCGCTCACACCGAGCGGGCTGGGATCTCCGACGTGCAGTTCAAGATCCGGTTCGAGGAGCACGCTGCGACGGCGGAGGCGCACATCGAGCGGGTGGTGCAGACCGCGGGCTACAGCCCGCAGACGTTTGGGCTGCAACGGGGCGCCGGCGGGGGGGACCGCACGGCGACGGAGGTGAGGGCGGCGGAGGGGAAGACGATGAGGACCGCCGCGAGGAAGCGCCGCTACTTCGAACCGGCGTTGGAGGCGGTGCTGTGGAACCTGTTGGTGATCGACCGGGCCGAGTTCACCCCCAGCCTGAAGCTGTTCCGGCCGAGGGTCGAGCTGTGCGACGACGTGGACTCTGACGCTCACCGCACCGCGGAGACGATCGACCTGCTCCGCCGTGCGCAGGCGGCGTCGACGTTGACGTTGGTCGGGATGCGGTCCCCGGAGCTGGAGGGCGACGAGCTCGCCGCGGAGGTGGCCCGCATCCAGGCGGAGCAGGGCCTACAGGTGAACGACCCGACCGGCGGGCTCCCGCCCGCCGGCACCGACGATGATGGAGGCACGGTCTGATGGCACCCCCGAAGCGGCAACGCAGGACGCAGGCGCTCGACAACCTGGGGCCGCCGGCCGCCGGGTACGTGTTGACCGGCGACCCCGACGACCCCGACGGGTTGACGTGGACCGCCCCCGACATCAGCGTCGTCATGTCCGGCGGTGCGTTGGGATCGAAGACCGGCGCGACGCTGCCAGGCAACGTCGACGGTATGTCCTGGTTCGACCCGGACGCGAACGAGGCCGGCACCTGCGTCCTGTCGATCCCCGGGGTGTGGCAGACGTTCAACCTGTACATCGGCCAGGCGCAGAACGTCGGCGGGACCGGGAACATCGTGTGGAACATCACGTACTACCCGAACGCCGTGGTACAGAAGACCATCACGGTCTCCGAGGGAACCAGGTTCGTCCCGGGCGCGCACCTGGTGGCGTCGGGGGTTGTGCCGGTGTCGATCCCTGGTCTGGCGACGGCGAAGGTGCTGAGGGTCGACGTGGAACGTGACGCCGAGGACGTGGCGGACACGTTCGCCGGCGACGTGGGCCTGTTCTCCGTCATGGCCGAGTTCGCTTCCTAGCGGTGCCCGCCGGGGCCGACGCCGACCTCGCCCTCCGCCTCGCGAAGGCGTTGGTCGACCTGTACGCCCAGGCCGAAGCGGACCTTCTCGACGCCGTCGCCCGCCGTGTCGCCCGCGGCATCGACCGCCCCGGGTGGGCCGAAGCGAAACTCGCCGAGATCACCGCGCTGCGCGCCGAGGCCGAGGCACGCCTCGCTCAGCTCCAGGGCGACCTCGAGCCGACGGTGCGGGCCCTGGTCGGCGACGCTCACGCGGCGGGGGTAGCGCAAGCCGACGCCGACCTCGCCACCATCGGGATCAACACCGGGTTCGGGCGGACCAACACCGCCGTGGTCGACACCTACGTCCGTCAGGCCGTCACCAACCTTGAGGGCACACACCTCCGCATCTTCCGGGCCACGATGGACGCCTACCGCGACGCCGTGGTGTCCGACGCCGGGCAGGTGGCTGCCGGGACAGCGACCCGCCGGGAGGTGTCGCAGCGGATCCTCGACCGGTTCGCCCGTCAAGGCATCACCGGGTTCGTCGACAAGGCCGGGCGCAACTGGCAGCTCGACACCTACGCCGAGATGACCGCCCGCACCGCCGCAGGCCGCGCCCAGGTCCAAGGCGCCCTCGACCGCTACCAGGCCGCCGGGAAGGATCTCGTGATCGTGTCGGACGCCCCCGAGGAATGCCCGATCTGTCGGCCGTGGGAAGGCAAGGTCCTGTCGATCTCCGGCCGCACCCCAACCGGGACGAAGGACGGGTCGATCGCCGTGTCTGGCACCGTCGCCGAGGCCGTCGGAGCGGGACTCCAGCACGCCAACTGCCGGCACCGCCTCGGCCTGTACGTCCCCGGCCTCACCCGCCCCATGCACGGCACCGCCGACCCGTCGGGCTCGCAGATCCGTCAGGAGCAGCGAATGCTCGAGCGCGAGAAACGCAAGATGCTGCGGATGCAGTCGGCGGCGCTCGACGACGAGACCAGGGCGTCGTACCGCTCCGGGATCACGGCGATGAACCGCCAGCTGAAGCTCATCACGGACGACCGGCACGCCTATGCGGTGCAGCGCGCCCAGTTCTGGCGAAACCCACCGTTCTCATCGCACCCGAAGGCGAAGGCGAACGCTGCACGGTGGGATCGGGTCGCCGCCGACATCCCATCAGGCACCCGCGGCAAGCGTCTGCGCTACCGCGAGGTGGTGGGTTCGGCGCACTGACCGGCGCCCATGTCCTACCCGGTCCGCATACTCACCATCGATGAGGATCCGATTCCTGCTCCGCCTCGCCGCCATGTTCCGCCACGGGTTCTTCGCCGACGAAGGCACCGGCGGTGGGGGAGCGGGCGACACCGGCACCGGTGACGACACCGCACAGGGCGGCACCGGCGACACCGGAGACCAGAGCGGCGACACCGGCAGCGCCGGCGACACCAGCGACGTGGCGTTCACGCCCGCCCAGCAGGCCCACATCGACAAGCTCATCGGCAAAGCCAAAGGCACCGCAAAGACCGCCGCCGAGAAGGAACTCAAGACCTGGCTCGAGCAGCAGTCGATGACCGAGTCCGACAGGCTCAAGGCCGAGAAGGCCCAGCTCGAGCAGGAACGCGAAGCCGCCCGCGCCGAGATCCTCACCACCAAGATCGAGACCGCCGCCGAACGCGCCGCGATCGCCGCGGGCGTCAAGCCCGACCGGGTCGACCGGTTCCTCCGCCTCGTGGACCTCACCGACCGCGACGACCTCACCGCCGACGGCAAGCCCGACACCGACGCCATCAAGGCCGCCGTAGCGAAGGCCCTGGCCGACGTCCCCGAGTTCAAGGGCGAGCCCGCCAAGCCGTCCGGGTCGTCCGGGTCTGACGGCATGAACGGCAACGGTGACCGCAAGACCTGGACCCGCGAAGAGATCGCCAAGATGTCGGTCGCCGACTTCGAGAAGCACGAGGACGAGATCAACGCCGCCCTTGCTGGTGGCCGCGTGAACTAACCCCCATCAGGGTTCGCCGACGGGCGTTAACCGGGGCCGACGGGCCGTAAGCGGAGCAGCACCACCCACAAGCCCGCATCGATCCCCGGAGGACACCATGTCCCTGATCCCGCTCGCGGTGATGGCCACCATCGCCGTGCTGTTCCTGGCCAGCGTCACGCTGGCCCCCGACCGCCACCGCTTCGGCAGCCTCCTCGACCGGCTCCGGTTCGTGGCCACCAACCTGGCCGCCGACACCGGCTCCGTCGACACATTCGTTCCCGAGATCTGGTCGAAGAAGCTCCTCAGCTCCCTGAAGAAGGCGCTCGTGTACGCCGCCCCCGGCGTCGTGAACCGCGACTACGAGGGCGAGATCTCCGAGGCCGGAGACACCGTCCACATCAACTCGATCTCCCGTCCGACCGTGGCCACCTACACCGCTGGTTCGACCACGATCACCCCTGAGCAGCTCACCACCGCTCAGCGGTCCCTGATCGTGGACCAGGCCAAGTACTTCGCGTTCGAGGTGGACGACGTCGACGCCCGCCAGGCCGCCGGCAACGTCATCCCCGAGGCGATGATGGAAGCCGCGTACGCCCTGGGTGACGTCGCCGACCAGTACGTCGAGGGCCTCTACGCCGACATCGCCACCGCGAACGAGATGGGCACCGTGGCGGTCACCACCGGCGCTCTCGCCTACAGCACGCTGGTGGACCTCAAGGTCCTCCTCGACGAGGCGAACGTGCCCACCGAGGGCCGCTGGTGCGTCGTGCCGCCCTGGTACCACGGGCTCCTCCTCGACGACAACAAGTTCGTCGACGCCTCCGCCTCCGCCGACGGTGGCGCCGCCCTCCGCAACGGTCTCGTGGGCCGGGCCGCCGGGTTCGACATCAAGGTGTCGAACAACGCGCCGCTCATCACCGGCGACGACTACCGGTGCGTGGCCGGCCACCCCATGGCCCTGTCGTACGCCGAGCAGATCAACAAGACGGAGGCCTACCGGCCCGAGTCCAGCTTCTCGGATGCCGTGAAGGGCCTGCACCTCTACGGCGCCAAGCTCGTCCGCCCCTCGGCCGCGGCGTCCGTCGTGGCGTCGAAGACCTGACCCGGCTAGCCGGAGAAAAGGAGCCTCACCATGGCCCGCACCGCTGTCACCGTGACCACCCTCACGGCCAACACCGCGACGACCGAGCCCGCCGGCACCACGGCGGACCCGACCAACGACCACGTCATCTCCGGGGTGCCGTGTGAGCAGCTGCTGATCCGGCTCGCGAACACGAACGGCTCCGACCGGGTCGCGACGATCCTCGCTGGGGACAACCCCCCGGCGGACGCCGCCGGCCAGGGGAACCTCGAGGTGACCGTCCCGGCCACGTCCGGTGTGAAGTGGGTGGGGCCGCTGTCCTCGGCCCGGTTCGCGCAGGACAACGGCGACATCAACATCGACCTCGCGGCGTCGTTCGCCGGGACGGTCACCGCCTACCGGATCCCCCGGACGGCCTGACATGACGGCCACGGGCACCGTGCTGCTCCGGGCGGGGAACGGCACCGTCACGCTGTACGACCTGCCGCTCCGCCCGGCGTTCGCTGATGCCGTGGCCGCTGGCCGCCTGGTCGTCATGTCGGTCGCCCAGCAGACCCTCGCGGATCTCACTCTGCGCGACGCGAGGGCGGAGGGGTTCCGCACCCGCCGAGAGTTCCGCGACCACTGGCACGCCCTGTTCCCCGACATGACCCCGGCTGATCGGGTGTGGGTGCTCGTGATCCGCCCGGACGGCGACCCCGTCCGCCTGCTCCACAAAGACAGCAGCCGCGGGTACACCACGAGACTGGAGGAAGCGTTGCCCGACGAGCCGGAGGCCGTCCCCGCCGACGTCCTCGAAGCGTTCGCGAAGGACGGCGCCGCTCGCAGCCGGGCGTTCCGGGAGCGCCTGCGGCTCGAGGATCGCCTCGCCCACGCGTCGCGCCGCGCACGGGCCGCCGGGGTGGACATCACGCGCGAGCATGCCGCGATCGCCCGCCGCGTCGAAGCGATCGAACGCAAAACCCCGCCCGGGCCGGTTCCGTCCGCCCCCACCCGGATGATTCGCGACGAGCCCGCCCTGGCCGCCCGCATACCGGGTGAGTAGGCCGATGCCGTAGCCCCCCGTGCGCCCTCCTTCGCGCACTCGGCGCGGCGCCAGGTCTCCTGCCAGGCCCAAGGGGTGCGGCTCGCCTTCCGCGCGGGACGGCACCGGCCACCACACGGCGGCCGTGTCGTCCCGCCCCCCTTCACC
>OFQY01000771.1_pt1 | contig 11300 bp, 34 predicted proteins | sample 1542991 | NCBI WGS metagenome assembly OFQY01 (sample SAMN07774224, study PRJEB24372) | wastewater metagenome | isolation source: Exp Tend VB 10WW | collected 2016-02
AGATACAACAGCAGAGAAAACAGGGGGGTGGGGTACAGGGGTATATCTGTTTAATATTTATTTAATTTGGTAGTAGTGGCACCACATATAGCGTAGGTTAAAGAGCATTGTATTATTAATGGGCTTAACAGTGGTGGGGCGTGTCGTTAAATGACTATTGTGCGACGTGCTAGCTACTACATGTGAGGTGTTATGTGTGTCTGAGTGTGTTTAACTGTATTATTTGATACTTATAATAACTACTGTATGTTTAATTAAATAGTTATATCTATAGATTCTTTGTTTGGGGTGGCGGATTGGTTGGTTGTTTGTCCACCTAATATTGGTGTCATTTGAATATTATTTATTTGTGTTTTATTTGTATCTGTTAATCCTAGTATCTTAGCTAATACTTCAATAGCTTTTACTTGGGTGTCGGCTGGAGATTTACTGTCTAAATTGTCGCTTGTTGCTATGCTTTGCAAAAGTTTTCTTAAATGGTTTTCGTTGAAATTAGCTTGATTCCTGTATTCTGATAGCCATTTGTTATTAGTTGAGGGGGCGGAAATTTTTAGGGCATAACTAGGGTTATAACCCGCCTCTAAAGCTGATAAATATGCGTTGCCGAAGGTTGAACTACCTGGAGTCAACCAATATTCCATCATTTTCTGTTGTTGCGGTGTGTTTTGCCATTGATTAGCTTGAAGGCTTTTATCTTGTTTCGTGGTGGCAAGTTTTCTTTTGTTTGGCTTGTTGCCTTTGCGCTTATCTTGTATTTTTTTCATTTGCATTTGTCCTTTTTGGGGTGCTGGTTTTTGCATATCTTACAAGGTTTACTCATAACTAACATTATAACACTGTTGTTTAATAGAGTATTTTAGGGAGTGGCGACCTCTGTTAAATGGTAGTTATCCACAGGCTAGATACATTATCTTTATAAAAGTATTGACAAGCTATGTATTGACGTGCTAAGCTGTATTCAGAGTTAAGTAAATCAATTATCTTAACTAGCAAGATTGACAACTAAGCGACAAGCAAGCATATCAGGTTTAACCAATGACGTGCTTGCTCATTAGCTTAAACAATCACAATAATTATTAAATAACATAATGAAAGGTGTTAAAACATTATGACATACAGCATTAAGCAGAATCATCCTATATTTAAGAGCGCTAGTACAGTTAAATTGGACGGGGTTGTCTACGCTCTACCAATAGACACTTATTACAATCTTAAGTACATGGTTGAGCGACACTTGCAAGGATATGAGCAACTTGAAACACTAGAGCATGAATTAAAGGATATAAACGCATGAGTAAGCTAGACGAAATACTAGATAATATTGGCGATATTTGCCATGAAAAATACACAGGTTGCACTCACACAAACCGACTAGCAGACGAGTGGGACTACAGCTATACAGACGAAGTAGTTAATTTGTTGCAAGACCCTAGAGTTAAGGAGCATATCAAAGACCTTTATCTAGCATATCTATATGGTTTAAAAGCTATGTTAGAAGACCCGTCAATGAACGCTAAAACACCCTCAGAACGGGTAGATGACGTAATCGATTCAGTCAAGGAACTATAAATAACAACTATCGGTGCTAGGCAACACCGCATAAACTGCCTCACCAAGTAAAGTAAATAATAGTAATGGAAGGGGCGAGAATTATGAGTAACGAGTACAAAGAAATTAGGAAGGGCGAACATCGAGGTATAGGTTATACAGTGATGTTCAATGGTAACAAAAATGCCTTTGAGGTACTCTGTCAAGTCAGCAAAACCCTTGAAGGTAACGATGTTGTTGAGTTAGAAAAACAAGTTGTTGAAGCAATAGACGAGTGGTCTGACCGCAATCCTACTGATTTTGATGGCTGGTATGAACTATTTAGCGATTGCATGGAGTGGGCGGGCTACGAAGATTGTGAACTTAACAGGGAACAACTCAAAGATGTGGCTGTACGTTATGCTAAATCACTAAAAACAAGGGGAGAGCTATGACTAAATCAGAAAAGATACAAACAGTAGTATTGTTTATTCTAGGGGTGGGGCTGGCAACAATACTAATTTACGGGGAGTTTATAGCATGACTAGACAGGAGGAGTTAATTAAGGAGTTAGGGGAGGCCACTGAGGCACAAGCAGTCGCAATACAAGACGTGATAGACGTATTAAAAGAGTTACGAGCCGAGTTTGAACGGCTAGGAAAGGAGTTTAAGTTATGAGCAACAACTACGAAAAAAAAGACATCGAGGCTATTGAAAAAATAAGAGCAATATTGAGCGAGTTTTACCCTGAAGTAGCAAGGGCAATTTTAGAATACTGCTTAATAGTAAACCAAAAAGATTTAGAGGGATAATATGAGTAATCAAGTAAACAGCGAGTTGTTAGACCGTACAGGGGATTTACTAGACAATAGTTTGATTACTGATAGTCAGGTGAGCGTGATTAAGACACTTGTCCATAATAGCGACATAGAAGGACTCTACTGGGTGTTGCCTAAAATCGAGAAGGATATAGCAGATAGAGAGCAAAAAGCCCGTGAGCAAGCCCTAAATGAGCAATTAGACGGCTTTGACCAGTCAGATGCAGGGCGTGAAGTATATGACGAGGATTTTAATGATTGGGTGTCGAGACATGAGCCTGATGGAGAATAGCAAGTATTGACAACAGTAATTAATTAGAGTACATTGGAGGGTAGAGATGGAAATGTTAATGGACGTAGGGGTTTGGATATTAATAAATGGCTGGAAGGTGCTGTTATTAGGAGTTTTGGGGGGTGTTGTAGCGTTGTTTTGTATGACTTATGACGAAAGGTATATGTTATGAATAGATTGAAGTTAGGAGCGGAAATTATAGCTATTATGCTAGGCGTGGCACTCCTAACCTACATAACAATAATATGGATATACCCTAAAGCTATAGAAATAGGGATTTTAATAGGAGGGATTAAATGAGTAGAAGTATTGGGCAAACTTACGATAGGCGAGTGGCAACACTCAAGAGACGCAGAGACTTCTTAGACAAAAGGGTGGCTGACTATCATGGAAAAGATATGTCTAGAGATTTAGCGGAAGCATCAGCAATAGATTGGGCGTTAGCTGTCATAGAGAGCAACTATGAATCCGCCACCAACATAATCCTTAAACAACAAGCCGAAAAAGAAATAGGAAGATGAAAGGTACTCACTATGAAAAACCTACCAAAAAATGTTGCTTGTGAATATCCGAATTGCGAGTTCGTGACAAGCGAAGATAACCAATGCGATGATTGTGGTGCGGTAGTTTGCACCCTTCACACAGAACATGATTGCGTGGACTTACTATGAACAAATTAAATAAAGGAGGTGTGAGGTGAGTTGGGCAGAAGAAAATGGAATAGATGTAGGTGTGCCAGATTGGTATATGGAGCAGGAAGATGACAGGCTTCATGTGTTAAAAAACGGCACTACAATCTGTAACAACTGTGGTAGCAAGAATATTAAAACCAGCGAAAAAGATAATGAATACTGTGCTGACTTGTGTTGGGTAAAAGAAGATGAGGAGGCATAGATAGAGTTATGAAAGTATGCCCTTATTGCGAATTGTATGATTGCGAGTGCCGACCATGACACAAGACACCAAACTAAATAGTAAAGAAGGATAAGGTATTTAATATGGATAAATTAGCGGTCAATCAATCACATTTTACTAGGTGTTTACATTGTTGGGGGATTAACGAGTATACGCTTAGGGCGAGCAACGTCAACACCAACATAAAAGATGAAGATATATATAAGCTTGCAATGAATAATCTGGGTGAAATCACTCCCGATTGGTGCGAACTGTGCAATATGAAAACCGCCCAAATAGAGGTAGCTTATAACTTCAAAAAAGCACGCACCCCAACTAAAGGCAAGGATAAAGCAAAGGAAACCCAATTATGAAAACTGATTATGAAATAGTTAGAGATTATTTAAGGCAGTGTGCGATTGAGATTAGAGGGGCGTGGAACGGTGATGAGGCTGGCGACCAAGAGGACAGGGCGTATGCCGCCACCGAACTATTAGAAGCCTTAGACGAAGTAGATAAAAGAGTCAAGGAGTTAGACATATGACCACCAAAGACAAAATCTATAGAGATATGTTCAACGATTTAACAGAAGAACAGTTTGTAGTAGCTATTCAAGAACATATAGAGGGTAGGGTGTTGGGGGAGTTGGAACATTTTCTTACTGAAATTAACCTTGATACAGAGTTGGGGTTATCCAGACTAAATAAACGCATTAAACAGCTAAAATATAAAGGGGGTTCAGAGTGAGTAACCTAAAGAGAGATATAGAGATGGTTGTGGTCGATTCTCTACGGGAGTTTGAGGACAAAAAACATAGGGCATTTGAGTTGCTTGACCAGGGTAAGATACCACGCCCAGCACAGGCGGTAGAAGCTGAACACGCCAAATTGACCACTACCCAAATAATCAACCTTATAGAATCCGTAGTAGACAAAGTTATAGGGGGTGATGAGAAAGAAATGGTACTAGTCGAGAGTGAAATAACTGTAGCTAAAGAACATGGTTACAGGACTAGAATAGAAAAATCAGAATGGTTCGATGAAAAGATACACGCCCGTAATAAGTTACGAAAAGAACAACGGGACATCAAGAGCAAACTGATAGGAAAGGAATAGAATGGGTGAAACAGTAGAAGCGAGTGTTGTTTGCAACAAGCTAGGACACAGATTTACTAAAGTGCATGAAATGTTATCTAAAAGTCTAGTCAATTACTGTGGTCGTTGCGGAAAGATTGAACCGCTCCCTAACAAGGATAAGGATAAATAAATGCCTAACAAGAATAGTATAGAGAGTGCTATAAAGAAAACGGCTGATTATTTGTATAAGATTGTAGGCGACTGCTCACCTGAACTATACCAAGCTATAGATAGGTTGCGACAATTAACTAACGAGGAGTTTGTAGGCAAGAATAAACAAGTCAGCTCACAACTAATCTATGACACTCTAATAGAAGCTATCCAAAGAGAAGTTAAGAAAGGTAGCGAAAAAAGTTCTACGTGTATAAGTCCGAACTGCGATAATTATGTTGGTGGATATTGTGCCGAATGTAATAGATTGTGGGAAACATGATAGACCGTTTAGAGGAGTTAGAGGGGTGAGTAATGGCACATTGTTTTTGTGAGGTGTGCGGGATTAAGGCGAGGAGTAGCCGATGTTTTAGGCATAAGGTTAGGAGTCCGATTAAGGTAAACAAGCGACCCAAACAAAGAGGTAAGCACTTTTATAAGTGGATAGAGTTTAGAGATGAAGTGGCTATACCTTACCTAGATAAAAGATATGGGCATGTGTGTTTTTGTTGTGGGGTGGGGGGAAAATTAGATGTAGACCATATTGTAACTCGCGGGGCCGACCCCAGCCTAAGATATAACTTAGGTAATTTAAGGTATGCCTGTAGGAGTTGCCATAGAAAATTAACGGATAAAGTGGAGTGTATACATGGCTAAAAAGATTATAAGGATTGATGGGGTGGTGAAGAAAATAAAAGATGATAAAGAGTATTCTATAACTCATGCAGTCCTAGAGACAGGGGAAGAAGTATCAGGTTGGGGCTCGGATTTTAAGGTTGGAGATGTCGTGGAGTATTGGTTTGATAGTCAATTTAATAAGACCAAGATGAGGAAGAAAAGATAGTATTGACAAGCCTTGTTAATAGGAGTACACTGGAGTAGTAATTAAGGAGGATTAGGGTTATGAGTTTAAGTGATATACATCAACAAGCTACAGATAATGTAGATGGGGAGCTGGGGACAAGTGAGGTGCCAGATTACGTTCGAGAGGACGCCATCATTGATGAGGCGAGACGAATACTAATGGAGCGTGCTGAGAGGCAAGTAGAGGACTGTGAAGCATGAGTTATCCAACTGAAGTAAAGGCTGTAGGGCTTAGTTTTAGGCATGTAACCTCTAAGTTAAAGCGAGGCGACAAAGTTAAGTTAGTGCCCGAACCAGACAATAAGTTCGACCCTAACGCTTTATCTATTCAAACACTAGACGGTGAGATGTTGGGGTATGTGGGCAAGAAAGACCCTCTCAGGTTAAGAATGTTGGAGTCGGCTAAAGAAAAAGAAGTGACTCTACCCGTACTTATAGCGAACTACTACGAGAAAGACGGAGAGAAACTCTGGGAGTCTGTAGAGGAAGGCGATATGGTGCAGTTGTGGCTACGAGCACTCAGTCTGACGCCAGTTAATGACACCTCATTCGTAGAGGTAGAATCTTTTACTGGAGAAAAAGTTTTATGGTCTGAATATTTACATATCTGTACAGACTTAAAAGGTAATGAATTGATGGGGGGCTCAACCTATGCCTCTATCGGCAAAGACGAGTTTAACTCTGATAGAGTAGCCAAAGCATTCGCTAAGAAAAACGGCTTCGAGACTAGTGATGTATTGGATTATTGGAAAGACCTAGGGCAAATATCTATGGACTATGGCACGGCTGTTCATAAGGCGATGGAACTCTACAATAAATATCACAAGAAAATAGGACACGTTGAAGCTATGCCGAGAGTGCCACATCTAAAAGAAGCTGTTAAAAAGTTCTTAGAGGTTTCCGACTTTGTAGACTGTATCGCTGAACCGCTAATAACCGACACTGAGAAGGGCATGAGTGGCTGGATAGATAATCTAAGGTTCATAGACAAAAAGACTGTGATAATTGAGGACTATAAGACCAACACCTTCAAAGACAGTAATTCGTATCATTCTAAGTGGGTGGGTAGCAACCTAAAGACCTATAAGCGACAGTTAGACTACTACGGAACTATCCTAGAGAACTTCGGGTACACGGTTGCAGGGATAGTGGTCTGGCATTGGCATGAGGGCAGATGGAAAAAGCACGAACTAACATTCGATAGTGTTAAGGAGTATAGAAGATGAGTGGCGTGCTAAATATTGAGCCCCATATAGATTTAACTACTATACCTATTTGGCAACCTCGTCACCATGACAATAAGGTGCTAATAGCTACTAAGAAGGTGCGGGCTCACAACAAGATTATATTTACTTACCAAGATAAGAAAAGTAAACAAGGACCATTAAGTGGGAAGGAGTTTTATATAAGTTCAGAGAGGATTAAGAAATATCCTAAAGAGAGTAATGGGGTGCTCCAATGTTATGCGGTGCCCCTCGAGGACCTAAAAGAAATGAAAGTTAGAAAGGAGATTTGGTAATGCAAACTTTAGTGTTACGGATTCCGCACCTAATATGGTATGCTGGTATTATGGCGAAGATTCCATTATTCGGAAAACTGGGGCTAGGAAAGTATGCTCTAGTGGACGACGAAGACGTTGAGAGAGTGGCGGGCACCAAGTGGCACGTAAGTGACAGTGGCTATGCAGTAAACCGTTACAAGGGCAAGACTTTACGTATGCACAGGTTGATAAATGAAACTCCCGACGGGTTAGTCACCGACCACATCAATCACAACCGACTAGATAATAGAAAAAAGAACCTTAGAGCGGTGACACAAAAGGAAAACGTCCGTAATTGCTCAGGCAGAAAACATAGTGTCTACAAAGATTTGCCTATTTTTACTACTTACGACAAGCATCGCAATAGCTATGTTGTTAGAAAACCGTACTGGGTGTCGGCGCACGGTAGAATCGTCGCAAGACATTTTAGAACTTTGGAAGAGGCTAAGAAATATCTAAACACATGGATAGGAGAGGTTAGACGTGTCACAAACTAAACTAGGTGGTAGGAAAGTAGTAAAAACTATGGTTAAGAAGTATGGTAGTCGGAAGGCGTGGCTGGCACATATGCGAGAGATTGCTAGTAAGGGTGGAAAATGGAAAGGACCTAAAGGATTTGCCCTAATGACACCAGAACAAAGAAGTGCTTATGGAGTTAAGGGTGGTTCAATAAGTAAAAGAAGAAAGGTAAAGTGATGGAATCAACAACAATATTATTCACGTTGGTGTGGGCAGTGGTTTGCTATAAGATGGCAGAGAATCGACATAGAGACCCAGCATTGGGTGTAATAGCAGGATTGCTATTTGGGATATTCGCAGTAGCTTACTACGCAATAGTAGGCGATAAGAATAAGAAGAAAAAGAGGACAAAATGAGTAGTAGAGAAAAAAGAATTGTAATAGTGTGTAGTGTGCTCATAGGGGTGCTGTTGATGGCAGGGCTGGTAGTTGGGATAAACAATGCAGGGAATACCCCAGCAGTTGAAAGCCTAGAGATTAAAGCACCTAAACTAATAAATTAAGGAGTAAATAATGAACGATAAGAGTAAAGTGAGAGAAATCATAGATGCTGAGGCTAAGAGTGGGGTTTCAGCTAAGACTAACAAACCTTGGTCTAGTGCTAAGGTGGAACTTGAGAATGGGGTGCAAACCTACATCTTTAACCCAATTAAGGTTGGAGATGAGGTGGAGAGTTTTCAGAATGGTGAGTATACCAACTATAGATTAGTTAGGAGCGACCCGAAACATGACGAGATAATGACTGCTCTACGGAAGATATATGGGGCGATTACAGGTGCGGAGACAGCCCCTACAGGCTTAGAGAAAGCAAGAGAGGTGAATGAGACTATAAAAGCAAGGGTTGAGGAGAAGAAAGAGGATAAGGTTGATGAGGTTTATACTGATGAGGACGAACCTATATCTCTCGACTCTATACCCTTTTAGAACGGTATGTTAGAATGGAATCATGAAAGAATGTTTCAAGTGCAAGATGGTCAAACCAATAGAAGGTTTCTATGTTCATAAAGGTATGGCGGACGGACACCTCGGTAAGTGCAAGGAGTGCACGAAAAAAGACTCTAGGGTTAGGAGAGTGCCAAGAGTCTGTACGGAGTGTGACAAAGACTTCTTTTCGTGGAAAACTGAGATTAAACGTGGCGGTGGCATTACCTGCTCTCGAGCCTGTTACTATGAAAGGCTTCGCAAAATTGTTAAGAGAGGCGAAAAAAGCCATGGTTGGAAAGGCGACGGCGTTGGGTACGCAGGCCTTCACTGTTGGGTCAAAAAACACCTCGGAAAACCAAGCTATTGCGAGTTTTGTAAAACAACCGAAGCTAAAAAATACGAGTGGTCAAATAAGTCAGGCGAGTATAAACGAGATTTGTCTGACTGGCAGAGGTTGTGTAGCAAGTGCCATAATGCCTTCGATAACATACCGTCTAAACGAAAGGACACAATGATGAAGAAGTATGGAACAATAGATTTAATAAAACGAGACCCAAAAACAGGCAGGATATTATGTTAAGTAACAATATAAAAAATATGAGTAAAGAGGAGCGTACGGCTTATTTTAAGGCGATTAGAGCCAAAGTTAAGAACCCAGGTGGTGGGAATAGCTATTTTGCAGTATTAAAGCGGGAGGGGCGTTTAGATGAGCTTAAAACAATACAAAGTAAGGGTGGGGCTAATAAACCGAAAGGTGAGTAGTCCCCTAGATAGATTTCAACTACAATATGAGTTATTAGAGGGGGATATTGGTGCTTATAACTATTACAGGCGAAACTCCGTCAAAGAAAAACTCTCGAAACTTATTCGTTAAGAATGGGCGGATGATGAATCTGCCCTCTAAACGATATGCGGAGTGGGAAAAAGACGCTCTCTTACAGCTTCAGAGCCAATTTAAGGGATGTGCTGAGGGTAAGGTAACTATTGCCTATACATTCTATGTAGGGAGCAACAGGCGTAAAGATGTAGATAATATGATTGCTTCAGTTAATGATGTATTAGTTAAGGCGGGTTTGATTATTGATGATGATTGGACCCATTTAGCTATTGGTGCTGGGGACGCGGAGTTAGACCGAGACAATCCTAGAGCAGAACTCTGGGTTGATGAATAGTGTATTATTAAGGTGTCCGTTGTTAAATAACCCTTCTTCGGACAAGACCCACCTTTCGACAGACCGTCTAAACCCTAACTAGGCGGTCTTCTCTTTTCTTGACATAGCATGGTATACTGTAGCTACTATCTGTAGTAGTGTTATTTTGAATATTCAAGTTAATTGTCCCTTAGTCACTACAGATGGCTAGGGGATATTTAATTTAAGAGAGGGTATCTATGGACGAGATTACATCGTTAGATAAAACAAAAAGGCAAACAATCAATCCTTTAATGGATGAGATTAATAAACAGATAGAACCATTGCTAAAAATAGCTATGGACGAATTCGGGTATAAGTTGCCACTGACATTTAGAGTTTATAACCAAATACGATTTTATGAGGAATACGGTAAGTTACATTTAGGCGTATCGGTTGCGTCTAAAAAGACACTAGCTGAGCAATTTGGAGTTACTGAAAATCAAATAGACCGAGCGTTTAATAACTTGACAACTAAGTATAAACTTGGTATTTGGGTTGAGCACAGCGAGCCAGTTTTTCGTAATGTAAAACGCACTTGGGTATCAAAATCTAGGTACGAAAAAGGCTTCAATAACTACTACGCTGTAGTACCAGAACTACTACACGGTAGTACTTCAACTACTACGCTGGAGTACTTGGGCTCAGAGGTGCGACCCCTGTCGGAAAGTAAGAAGAAAGTAAGTGAAAGTAAGACATTACTACGTAATGGGCTAAAAGCCGATGAATATGGTAAAGCTGTGGTTAATGAAATGTTTGATTATTGGAAGAAAAATACTGGATTACCAATCACATCACGTATTAAACAAAATCGCTTCGCTTGCAACAATCTAATTAAGAAGCATGGGGCTGATAACCTAAAGCGTTTAGTGGATGGCGTGGCTCAAGCACAGGCGGATAAGTATGCCCCCCGAATCTCGGATTACTCAAGTCTTCAAGCTAAGATGAATGACTTACTGCTTTGGGGGAAGAAACAAGCCACCATAAACAAAGGGGTTAAGATAAAATGATTATAAAGTTATTCGACAAAAAAGAGTTCTACGTTACTAACGAACAAGCTGATGCTGTCAAACGAGCCGTGGAAAGTGGGGTTGACCACATAGAACTAGGCAACGAGTGGATTAGATGTAGTGCTATAGCTACAATATTAGAGGGTGGAGAGCCGAAACCTAATAATTTTATTGGGCTTGTTGAGAGGGCTGAGATATCTGATGAGGACAGGGCTAAGGCTCGCAAGAGGATAGCCCAAATCAGGAAAGAACTTCTAAGAAAAAACAAGACTTGAATTAAAAATAACCTAGTGTATCGTAGTAATCACTTGTAAATAAGGAGAGTAGAAAGAGCCACGGCTCGCACGTTATGATTATCGAAGCAGTTACACTCGCACAGATAATAAAACCAAAAGAGATAATACCCCAACCTAAACCAACAACTACCATCAAGGTTG
>OFQY01000772.1_pt1 | contig 11295 bp, 12 predicted proteins | sample 1542991 | NCBI WGS metagenome assembly OFQY01 (sample SAMN07774224, study PRJEB24372) | wastewater metagenome | isolation source: Exp Tend VB 10WW | collected 2016-02
ACAAAACCAAACGGTTAAAAAGCATTGGAATGGTTCTCTGCCACTCCCATTTCTTTTCGTCTAAACCGTCATCGCGAAGCATCTTAAAAAGACTTTCGTCGTTACTGTCTGGTTGCTCATCAATCTGTGTTGCTTTGTGCTTCCAGAACGCCGTCCCACCTTTGCATTGGTGGCGTTCGTTTAAATAAATAATGGCTGTGTATTTCGCCATGGCCGCATCGTTATGGATGAACGTTTCCTGCTTATCGTCTTTGAGGGAACGTCTATAGAAACAAGTTTGCTCACCCGTCCAGCCGCCGGGGATAAGCTTACGAATCAGTTGCCCATCCTCATCGTCGTCACAGGCCGCAATCCCCGGATATTCCACACCCTGAGACACGAAAGGCGCGTAGGTAGCAGTAAGGGCTTTTTGCCGCTCTGCCATTGGGGCTATTAAAAAATCATCTAGGACGAGAACCACTTGCCCGCCCCTCTTTTAATTAGTCTTCTGCGCCCGTAGTTTGTGGTGATGGTTACACTGTTTGTTCCGTTAACCGTGTCAGTACCCGCGCGCGTGATCGTAAGTGTATACGTACCAGCGCCACCCGATTCGTCTTGAATTACAATTTCATCACCGTCAGAAAGATCGCTTGCGGGCGGTAGTGTGAGGGTTCTAGGTGCAGAAAGCTCGGTAACACCGTGATATGTAGAGCCCGCATTAATGACCGCCGCCTCATCGCCTGAGGTCGCAACACTTCCCTTAATATACCGATAGGTTGTCTCGGCGTATTGCTCCCATTCGGTCTCTGATCCCCTTTTTGGTGGTGGGTTAAGTTTAATCACGAGGCTAAAATCTCCACGTTTTCTTCTAACTTGGACAGGCAGAGCTCTGCCGAATCAGTCATGAGAAACTCAATTTGCCTTTTACGGTAAATGGTCGGGTAGCGAAGCGTAACGGTGGGTGAAAAGTCTCCCCATGCGCCGAGACTTACTTCTTTCCAGTCGGACCAGCCTTTGTCGTCGTCTTTGAATCTAACAAGTAGTTTGGCTGCGGCATCACTAACCCCAGAGACCCCTCGTTTAATGTGGAGTGTGTAGCCCTGGCTCTTTTTTCGTGTGGACGTTCCGTGATCGAGGTAACCGGATCTGCGTCTGCAGCGGCGGGTGTAATCTCCGTCTGAGTGGGCATCGAAAGTGAGTTCGTAGATGTTTCCATTTCGGTAGTCTCCGATTAGGTGCTTATTCCAGCTATCTACTATCGCATAACTGCTTCCACGGAACCTTGTTTCTTGTCCGTCGTCAAAACCAGACCACTCGCCCCAGTCTTTGGTTTTGTAATCAAAGCAAAACGATCGTTCCTCTGTGGGGAACGTCCAGATAATTAAATAATGCCCACGAACGTCTGCTCGGTACCCGAAACAATCATCTACCGTAGTAAGGCCCTGCAGAACTCTGTCATAGGGCGTGGAAATAATAGAGGGCGTACGACCCGCTACCTGCATGAAACGCTTTTCTTTGTTTAGGTAAAAATGCGTATTGTCGGCTTGAACTATGGAAAAAGGGCTGCGGGTACCATCCGGAATGGAAAATGTAGGATGAAAAGGGGTGCTATCTCCAAAGTTTTGGAAGGTTTCAATTGATTCACGGCCCCAGGCGTATACTTCACGTTGAAGTACTGAAAGCGCTACCAAGTCATCCGGCAAACTTTCAGCCGATACAAAGTCACTTGTGTTCCAGCTTTCTCTTAGGGTGCTTGTGGGCCCAGCAAGTCTTAGCTCTTGGTCATCAAGTAAGAAGTTAATCCAGTACCCGTCTGAATAAACGATATGAGTAGAATCAACCGGGGACCCCGGCATTAGTTCTGTGTCGCCGGTTCCACTCCATCGCTTTGGTGCACCACCGCCTGCAATGGCGAGATATGTACCATCGTTAGCGAAGGTGGGTCTTTCATCACCGTCTAAGTCTGCGGCCCCAGTGATGTCGGTAACTACGTATTCTTCGGTAATTGAATAGACCTTACGTCGAGAAGTAACTGCCACTACAAAGTCCATAAAGCGGACCATGCCAATAACGGGAAAGCCCCCGACTGAAGCGAGCAGTGAAAGACCGGGCCTGTCAATCATCGCGCCACTATCTGTGTGGAGGATGTTCTTTTGAAGGATAGCGTTTTCAGGATTGGATAGTTCTGTATCGTCTACGTTTGCAAATGCGCCCTTATTTAATTGGATTACTACGCTTGGCATAAATTAGGAGACAACGCTGTATCCAACCACCGGTACCGCAATCCGCACTAATGCAAAGTCACCACTTGCCCACGTCATGGGGATTAAATTGGTAACGGTGGTGTACCTTGCGTAAGTAGAGGCCGCGTTCCACACGCTTACAATCACCGAGTTAGTGTCGTGGTAGTTCACTTGGCAGGGGTGCGAATCACCACTTACGTCAACAACCTGACCATCACCCACGACTTCTAAAAGAGATGTGCTACCAGTGAGTTTTGCCGTATCAATTACAAACCTAGGTGGAATATCAAGGGTAAGATTAGATGCGTCTACAGACCCAGCCGCAGTTATTCTAATTTTACATTCAAGCGTGTCGCCAACCAGGCGCCAAAAACCAGTGTAAACCGGGGTATTGGCAGTCCAGCTACCCGTTGGGGTGTAGGCTTCCCAGTTCGTAATAGATGATTGGATCGGGTGACCAATATTTAGATCACCAACGCCACTTTGAACCGTCCAGACATCACCCGTGTCGTTAAAGTTCGCATAGAACCAACCAATCTCAGCACACGGCCAGGTCCCAGCACTTAATGATGTCTTAGTTAAAACCTTTGCGCGTGTTGTGACGGAGGTTGCAGTTGTGGAAGAATTTGTATTGGCGATAAAACGTAGGTTTTCTTGGACTGTGATCGCGTGCTTAAGGGTGCCGCTGTCGTTAATGACAATCCAGCGAAGTTTTACGTCCGTCTGGTTTCCCGTTCCGCCATAAGCAAAGTGAGCACCTGTCAGATCGATAGAAACATCGGAAGTTAAATCAAAGCTTAGCAGCGAGCCAACTGTAGTGCTTTGTATAAGCAGGTGTGCTTGGTTTGTCGCGGATAGGGTAGCCCCTGTCATGCTGGTAAGTTTTATGGAATCGTCTGCAGCGTTTGTTGTGGCATTGATAAGCCCAATATTCCAAGTGTGCCCAGGGCGGCCACTCATTCCAGCGTCAGAAAACTTGTCAGCCGAAATCCCGTTATCTTTTACTCTGAGTTGGTTGTCTTCGATTTCAATTGTCTCATCGTCGACATTTACGTTCAGATCCCCGTCAACCTCTACGAGACCATCACCTGAGATTGTGTTTGTGTTCGCAGCGGAAATATCCGAATCACTCAATCCAACGCCGTCAATTGTTCGGACCACGGCCCCGTCTTCGTCAGAGATAACAAGCTTTAGGCCTTGATCGGCCCACGCAATCAATCTACCTGCCGCATCTAGGTCTGCAGGATTTGAATGCGGGGTAGAGCTTTCGTTGTCTTGGTAAACGGTAACTAGCGTGCTTGTTCCAACTCCATAGAATGCGACACTTCCGTTTGCAACCACCTCACCCGCTGAGTCAGTAACCCCGGCGGCTAAGATGTCTACAAGCTGAATCATACTTTCACCTTGCAGTTATCTCCTGCAATAGTGCCAGAGCACCAACCAGTAGATGCGGTGTTGTGATGCATTCGGGCGTTTCCAGTAAGGGTGTTGTTTTCGTACTCGAAATTCACATGCGCTACAGCGGAATAAATAGCAGCGTCATCCCAGTCGATGCTTGCGCCGTTAAAGGAGCAGTTTTTAATATTTAATTCTAAAACGTCTGTGGATGTCGGCTTAATAGCGGAATCAGGACCGTTCTCAACTACGACAAAAGAGCATGAATCAATCACCACGTTGTAGGAGGTTGCTGGAACTAGAATGGTGTTTTGGTCGTATTGACCGCATTCGAAATAACAATTCTTAATCTTTAGCCCAGCATACGCGTCTATCCTGGCAGTATTTCCAGTGGTCGTGCCCTTGGGGAAGTAGAAGTTATTGATTTCCACGCCGCGAGCAGAGACATCGAACAATTTAATGGCAGCCGCACAGGTGAACTTAGGGCGCGAGCTCCCGGTTCCAAGGCCGTAATACTTAACCGCCTTTGAAATGGTAATAGCTGAAGAGATCGTTTCTGTGTGACCAGATTTTACTATTATAACGTCACCGTTATTGTCTGTTGCAAGCGCCTGGGCTGCGGAGAGAGTGGCGAGCGGGTAGTTTTCGCTTCCGTCGTTTGAATCAGACCCAGATACCGAATAAACGTAGTAAACGTTTCCGGTGATAATAATGTCATTAGAGATGAACTCATCGGCACCCGCCGTTGTGGAAACCATTCCACCTTCATATAAACTACTTGGTCCTGGCATATATTCTCCCTATGGTGCAACGTCGGTAGACAGACTAAGCGTAGCAGCTCCGTCTCCATCTAAATTTAAACTTCCCGTATCAGCGATGCCGTCCGTTGTGGTCGCGCTATCGCTACTATCAATTACGTAATGAATCGTTGGGCTAGCGTAAGTGCTTGATGGATCTCCCTTGTAACCGGACGCACATAGTGTGGCTTTTGAGGTGTTGTCCATATAGGTGTTCCAAATGGCCACTTCGTCAATTACCCCATCAAACTCAGAAACAAACCCGCTTCCGTTTGTTGAGCCGATTCTAAAAGGAATGGTGAGCGTGTCAGAAATTACCGAGGTAAGTGTGTCTCCACTGCCGTCTGTACCGTTTACGCACAGCTTTACACCGTTACCGTCTTTTTCAATTCTTCCGACCGCGTTAAACCAGGTGCCCGTTGAGGGAATTGCAACGTCATCAAAGTTTGTATTCCACCCACCAACCCAGAATCTTAAGTTGGTTCCAACGTGTGAAAAGGCTACTCCACGGCCCCAACCGGTGTCAGACGCCCCTAAAACAGTCCGGTAGTCGCCGCCCCAGGTATTTGCCTTAGCTCTGACATAGAACGATCCCTTATGTGTGGAAAAATCGAGAATGTTTGCAGAATCGAAATCGGTTGTAACGACTATAAAATCACCGTTTTCTCCCGTTCCACCCGGAAAACTGACGGATCTATTGCTGGTTCCCCCGCCCGCTGGGGCTTGGTAGTAATAGATGACCGTTGTCGCAAGGCTTAGCGAACAAAGTGAGGAGATTATGAGAAATAATCTAGTCACGCGTACTCTCAACTCTAAATTGCAGGTTGGTGCATGTTCCAGCGGTTGTTAGTTGAACAACCATCGGGGTATCTGCACTCCAATCGTTATTCGCGCCAGTACCGGCTGCGACCGTTTGGTATGTCGTTGTGAAAGCAAAGGTTCCAAGTGAATCAATGGTTGTGGTGTTTAATTTAAAAATACCCGTCGCAACACCCGCACCACATTTGCCTTTAACGTTTTTCACTTGGCGAGCAATCGAATCACCCGGATGAATCGGATAGGTTCCGTCTGTAGCGACAGGAATTACCATGGGCCAAGATTCAACAAATCCCGTTTGACTGATTTTGCTCTGAGCAATGGCTGCGCCGGATTTAATGTCCGCATTTTCGATATTGGTGATCGAGTTGCCAGATCCGTCGGCATCAAAGGTCTTGTTGGTGAACGTCAGCGCATTGGCTGCCGTGGCGGCCTGACTTCCGTTAATTGTCGCGTCAGAGTTAATCGCGACCACACCCGTCACTGGAATTGTCATGCGGGTAGCGTTGTTGGATTTAAAGAAAATCCCACCGGATCCAAGCTGACTGATATTCATCCCCCCGTTAAATGTGGCATCGGCAACCAGGTTAACGGTTCCACCGCCGACCGTTGAGAGGGATGTAATATTAAAGTCGCCGGCGGTTGTGGATTGTGTCCACTGAACCTTTGCAGACGAACCGGCATCGGTGTTTCTGAATATGTACCGGTTAGTTCCGTTGGTATCGTGCCTAAATGTCATCAGAGCCGCAGAGTCATCCCAGGTCAGCACGTCACCGGTTGTTGTAGACAGGGAAAAGTCATTCGCGGTAGATGCATGGCTGGGCCCAAACAACTTAAGGTATGCCCCATCCCCGGCCCCGGTTCCGGACGAAATCTGAACCGAGCCCGTAGCAATTCCACTCGTGATTGAATAGTTAGATGCGGCAGGGCCGTTGTAGTTTAGTTGTAAATAATTTCCATTGAGGTAGGTAGATGAGTTTGTATTTAAACCCAAAACTAAGCCATTCGCAGAATTATCCCAGAACATGACGTTAGTGGTCCCAACCTTTAATTGAAAATCATTGGCAGTAGATGCGGTGGTGGGGCCGTTTAGTACAAGACTGGCTCCCTGTTGATAACCGCTGCCCCCGGCCAGAAACACCTTTCCGTCGTCCTGTGTGGCACGAACAATAGACCAGTCGCCAGACGAACCGCCGCTCCCAAGGCGGATATCGTTTGATCGAATAGCCAGGATTCCGTTCGAGGTAATTTTTCCCACGTGCATCGTAAAGGCAGAATCATCCCAGAACATCACATTGGTTGTTCCGGCTCTAAGTTTAAAGTCATTGGCGTTCGTTGCGTCCTGTCCTTCCATGTACAGGTTCGCCCCTTTTCCAAGTCCGCCACCGCCGGATAATTCAAAACTGCCGTTACTAACAATGCGGAACACGCCATCGGTCGCTAGTGGTGCGGTCAGCCCAGTAACACTTCCCGATGCAGCGGCACACGAATAACTCGACGAAGAGGTCGAGTAGGTAAGTACGTAACTTTCGTTAGCGCACGATGGAAGACTTGCTCCGCCACCGCCTACAGAACTCGAATAGGAATTGGAAACGTAAAGGGTGGACACACCCAATACGAAGAATACGAATAGAATTAAATTTTTCATCCCAACCCCTATTTAAACGACCACCATGTTACGGCACTGACCGATCCGCTGGACAATGTACCAGATACCGATTTTACAAAAACTTTGTTTGTAACATTGAAATCATCTAGCGCAATTCCCTGACCGTTAGCTAAATGCAAATCAGTTCCAGAAGCGCAAGATGTAGAAACAGAAGCAAAGCACACATAAAGCGGGCCCGTGGTGTTATTGATAATTGCCACGTGGTTCACAGCACGGCTTGCGGTGATTAGTGTGGAGTACGCGTTTGAGGCGATGTTTGCGCCGCTTGCGTCGATATTGTCTTGGTACATAATGGGATCGGCGTAAGCGACAGTCCCAAGCAGTAATGCGATAAGAGTAAAAAGTTTCATTTCATCCCCCTAAAAATAAAGCGATCTCATGTAAGGCAAGCTCACTTGAGGCTCACCGTTAGCTGCCTTTGCTTCTTTCAAAGATTTGTCTGCTGTCTGTGCCAGTAAGATTTGTGCATCAGGAGAAGCGCCGTATTCCACACTCAACCGACTAGCCAATTGGTCTTCTAATGGAATAATCCACTCGGCTGGAAAGTCCGGATTCTCGTTAGCTGCATCAAACTCATGTAGTGCCCGTTGATACGTGTATACGATAGAAATTCCAGCGGTAGGCGCCGGATACAAAATCATTGTTTGGTTCACTAGACGCGATTCTCGTTGCAAGTGAACAATCGCTGGGTCCCCGCTACTTTCTCGAAGTGGGCTCTTTAGAAAGCTGGTCTTGTCTAAAATCTGTAACGCAGTTCTGTTTACACCACGTAAAATTGAGACAGTTTCAAGACGGATAATGTCTGGTTGTAAGTCATCCGTTTCGACATCGTAAGCGGTTTGCCCACCCACTGTGGTTATGGTGCTTTCGGTCGGTGTTATGGCCCAGAGCCAACGTCCCGCAAAATCAATGGACCTAATTATGGAATTAAGTACCGTGACCGCTTGGGAGATATCCGTTGTGGACGGATCGCTATGGCTTAAGCGCCGTAGAGCGGTCCGCACTATTTGGTCTCTTGTAACTGTAAAGTCAGTATTGCTCATAATAAAAAGCTACGGGGGCCCCAACCCAAATTGAGATCCCCCCATAGATCTAGGCTTTTTTACGGCCTCTCACCTTTTTTACCGGCGCGACTTCGCCCACTTCAGGAGCGATTTTTTCTTCCACTTCCTTTTTCTCAACAGGCACCAAGACAAGTGCTTGTGGATCAAGGGCGACTGCGCCTGCAGCATCTTCAGGAGACAAATCGGCAAATGGATTTGCATTCACCACTTTTTTTACAAAGCCGTTACCCTTCGCAATAGAGCCAATGGGTAGGTAGATGTTCCATCCACCCGACTTTTTTCCGATGTACTTCACTCGCATTTTTACTTCCTATCGTAAGTGACTGAACTTCACGTAGATGTATCCGGCGGCCGTGTCGCTGCCAGTGCTTCCCGTGTAAGTTAAAGACACCGCTGTGGACGCGTTAATTACGTGTCCATAACCGTGCGCAGCACCATTATCTTTGTCGACGTCTGTTCCAACAACAACAGGACCCATAAGGACGCCATACTTGGCTGAGCTGACATAGGTTTCGTTTGATCCGGTTGTGTAGGCGTATGGCTTAACGTAACCAGCCGTGGCCACCGAAATAAGCGCCAACAAACCATCCGCATCGCCGGATGTTTCAGAAGACAAAAGACCCACGTCTAGTGTTTCTGTTGCATCGGTGGTGACCACCTCAATGCCAACGTCTTGGATGTGAACCCAACGAGGCAAATCGATCCCGGTGTCCACTTCAGTGGCATCCGAAGCGCCGAATGGAACGACCAAGCATTTTTGACTGCCCGATCGGTTCATAAACAAGTTGTGATCGGATTCAACAACGCCATCGTGTTTAGAAACTGTTCCGTCTGAGTGACAGAGCACGATGTCGACCGAACCCGCGTTTACAAAAAACTTAAGTCCATTGTCTGTTGCAAACTGGGTGCGGGTTATGGGGTTGGCCAGCGTGGTCAACCTTTCGTCTTTGTATAGTGTGGCAAGGGTTTTGGTTCCTGCCGTATATACGAAGGCGAGCACGCCGCTCTCGATTTTCCCGTCGTTAAGACCGGGATATTTAGCGCGCATGTCAAACACGTCTACCGTGAAGTGACTGCCGCCTGTGAATGTATAGCTCATGTATTCTCTCCAAAATGAATCGGGGCCAGGTCTTTCGACCCAGCCCCTAATTCGTTAGTCAGCTACCGCTGCAGACCAGACCGTCACAACGCCATTTTGTTTGGAGTTGAACAGGGCCTTTTCTAAAGCAAAAGTCGACTTAATCTGCACACCCGGGGAATCGTCGTAGTCGAACAATTTTTCCGTGATGACTACCTTGCTTCCGCCGTCATAAGCACCATGCGCCATTACTAACGCTTGAGCGCCGCACAAGAAGTTCTGTGCAACGTTGATGCTGCTCGCGCCGACACCCGAGATCAAAGGAATCTTTTCAGATTCAACCACGATCACGCTGTCGTACATGCCAAGGGCGCCCGTGAAGATAGGGTTTCCCTGTCCACGTTCCATTGCGTATTTCTGTGCGTCTTTCCAATCGGAAGAGCCCTTGATGTCGCGTGCGCAATAAGGATGCACAAACATCACGTACACTTCTTCTCCGCCTTCCAACTTAATTGGGCGAATCTTAGGCGAAGCTAACTGCGCCATACGTTTCGCAAGCGTGATTTGGGACGGCTGACAGATGTCGGCAGTCGCATCGACGTTCAAAAGCGAAGCCGAGCTATCGCAAGTAACCGTTCCGCCGGTAAGCGTTTGGTTCGCAACCGCAGCGCCGTACAAAACACGGTCGGTGTTGCTCACTAACCAAGCATCTTTTTGGGCTTCGGTGGCCGATGCGTATGCAACGCCGTCGCAATCACCAAGCTTCGTGAAGGCCAGGGTTTCAACCTTTTGAGCCAACCACGAAACAAGCGCAGGACGCATTTCAGCTTTAATATCAAAGCCGGGACGACGGGCCGACAAAGAGCCAGCGAGGCGTGCCGCGTTTTTGTATTGTTGAAGAACAATGCGGTGTCCGTAAGCGGTCATCGCTTCTTCGGAACCTTCCATTGCGCTTTCACCGGTGACGCCCGCGCCCGTAAGAGCCGACATCAAAGACATTGTGACCGCATCGCCGGGACCTTTATTAAGGTCTTCAGCAATGTGCACCATGGCTTCCGAACCCGTGCCCATGTATTTCGCCAAGACTAGTCGCGAGACGTACTGTTTGAACGCCTCGTTATTAAACTGCTCTGCCGTCACATCATGCGACGTAGAAATTGTCGTTACTGACATTTAAATATCCTTTTTACCGCCCGAGTAATTCACCGAAAGTGGTTGGCCGAAAGTCGGCGACAGTCTCACCACCTGCAGCTCTCACCTGAGAGGTACTTGTTGGTTGTTTGTTTCTGTCGCGAAGCTTTCCGAAGACTTGCTCTTCAATTTCTTTTTGAAGTTTCGGTCGGAGTTCAGCCTCTACCCGCTTCACTATGGTCTCGGAATCCGAGCCATATTTTTGCTGGAATAGAATCTGTTTGCCGGCCTGATAAGCAGCCTCACCGGGAGCATCGCTTTGCATTATTTGGTTAAGGAGTTCGGGATTAGAGGCGGCTATAGATTCAAAGGCTTTGTACTTTTCGTCGTAGTCAGGATGAGCTTGTTTGGCGATCGTCTCACTCATCATTACGTGCCGGTTTTCCCACTGCTTACCCAATGCGCCAACCTGGTTTTGAATCAGGGAGTGCGTATCGGGATCCACATAGGGAAGTTGTGGCTGTTCGTTATGAAGAGCGAGAAGTCGTTGAACTTCAGCTTCAGCCTCTTGGCGTTTGCGTCTTTCGCTTGTAAGCGCGTTTAGGGGGACCTGCTTAGTGGGTTCCTCAACGGCTACCACGGGCGTTTCGACTTTCGCTTCAACGACCGGGGATTCAAGTACAGGTGCGGCTTCTTCTTTCGAAGAGACTTCACCTAGCGCTTCACCAATCGACGTGTTTTCTACTGCCTTTTCCTCTACTGCTACTTCTTCCATCGTTTACTCCTGCTTTTTACGAGTTAGCTCTCGAACTGACCGATAAACGCCCGTCACCGGCGATTGCCCGATTACGCTCGGCATCAGCGAAAACTATTTAGGCGGTGGTTGCCCCTGTGCTTGGGCCATTGCCGCTTGCTCAGCCATTGCTTGTTTTTGGCTTTGGATGCTTTCTAAAATCTTTTTCTTATTTGGTAGGGCTGAGGATTCGATGATTGCCTCGACCGGAATCGGGAGGCCGTTACTTGCTAGCTGCACTAACAACTCAAACTGTTCGGACTCTAGGTTGATAGTGTCCGGCGCTTCGTCGATTACGATGTCGTAATCACCAATAGCGACGTTATTAAC
>OFQY01000773.1_pt1 | contig 11285 bp, 13 predicted proteins | sample 1542991 | NCBI WGS metagenome assembly OFQY01 (sample SAMN07774224, study PRJEB24372) | wastewater metagenome | isolation source: Exp Tend VB 10WW | collected 2016-02
GCCCGCGTCGAGGCGGTGAACCGAGCAGCGCACCTTGCCGACGCCGGCGAGGTCGGCGCCTGGCAGGATCGTCACCGTCTCGGCGCCGACGAGGTAGCGATCGAGCGCGGTGTCGCGGTCGAGCACCTGTGCGTGTTCGGGCAGGGTGCCGGCCGGCCACGACTCGCGGCCGATCCAGAGCGCGCCCGACGCGAGGAACCGCCAGCTGACCGCCTCGCCGAGCTGGCGCCCGGCCTCGTCGGCGAGCGCATCCAGGCACGCCAGCGCGGTCCCGGCGCAGTCCCACCGGGAGAGCGGCAGGCCCAGCACGTCGGAGTTGCTGGTGCTGTCGAGCGATTCCCCAGCCGCGTCCAGCACGGCGGCGAGGGGGTCGCGAAGTTGTGCCGAACGGTAGGCTGACGTGACGCGGGCGGCGAGACCACCGGCACCGCCCACGATCCAGACGTCGCATGCGTCGAGGTGGACGGCTGACCGTTGCACGGTGCCGTGGAGTTCCAACCCCTCCGTACAGGTGATCGTTACCGCGCCGGTCGGAGCGGTGGAGGTGGCGAGGCGCAGTTCCGCGATCCAGCGCCCGCGCAGCGGCAGCTCAATCCGCGCGCTGATCGCGTCGTGACCAGCACAGGTGACGGTGGCTGCCACGCTACGGGCTCCCTGCGCCGCTCTGCTTCGACGGCGTGGGATTGGCGCGCTTGGCCGCATCCTCGGCGCGGAGATCGCGCGGCAGAGGCTTCGTGGGCGTTTTCTTGGCGCTTCCCCCCTTCGCTCGCGTCGCCCGTTCGGCGGGCAGCCAGGGGCGGCAGGAGATCTTGCGCTGCCATCCCTCGCCGCTCTCCGTCCAGGCGCTCACCGACTCCACGACGACGTGGGTGATGTAGGTGTCGGCGAGCGCGTCGGCCTTGATCGGCACCGGCGTTCCCGTCGAGCTCGGGCGCGGTCCGAGGTCCACCACCATCCGCCCGATCGCCTCCTTCTGCTCCACCGTCCAGACGAAGATCTCAATCCCAACCATTTTCGAGGTGTCGAGCCCCTGATAGGTCGGGCGGTTGGCGCTCTTGCCCTTCACCTGTTTGGTATCGACGCGGTAGGCCGCTTCGGCGCCGGTGATCTTGCACCGGCCGGCGAGGTCGTAATCCCCCAACTTGATCTTGCCGGGGCCGTCGAGGAACACGGGGCCGCCGTGCGCGCCCTCCTGGTACCACCGCTCGAAAAGTCCCATCAGGCCGCCCCCGAGAGCGCCGCGCGATCGAACGTGCGTGCCATGATCCGCTCGACGCGCTCCTCGATCTCGTCGCCGATCTCGCGAGCGTTGCTGCCGGTGATGTTGAAATGGAATGTGTAGCCGCCGGCGGGCGCGCTGGAGTCGGCGCCACGGGCGGCGAGCGCCTGCGATGCCGGCCCCGGCGCCATGCCGTCGGTGAGTAGCCGCTGCGTTGCGTCGCCGACTCGATCGGCGCTGCGGTCGAGGCCGACCGCGAAGCCCTCGCCGGTGTACTCGCCGAGCCGGGCGAATACCGTCGATGGGGAGGCGATGCCAAGCTTTTCCTTGAACCAGTTGACGGTGCTATTTCCCAGCTCGTCGACGGCGCCCTTGACCGCGCCCCACCCCTCGCTGAGACCGAGCGCGAAGCCTTCCACGATCTGGCCGCCGATGCGGTAAAGCTTTTCGCCGACGTCGTAGATGCCGGTGAAAAGCAACACCTGCTGCGCCGTCACCCAGCCGATCGCGTCGCCGATCTTGCCGAACACGTCGACCACGAATCCGCCCACGTCGACGAGAACGCCGATCGTTTCCGACAGCGCACGCGCCGAATCGCCGCCCGCGGAGAACGACGCGACCACGCCATCGATCGCGCCCTGGAGCTTGACCATTCCCTCGGTGCCGCGCGCGCCCTTGAACCAGTTTTCGGGGAGGTCAGACAGCCGCTGCAACGAGGCTCCCATCGTTTTCCCGGCCGCAAGGCCGGCGCCGCCGATCGTGCCTCCCTGCTTTTTCGCCAGTTCGTCAACGACGGTTCGCAGCAGCACGTCGCCGGTGATCTTGCCCTCGCCGGCCAGTTTCTTCGCGTCCTTCGCGGTCTTGCCGAGTTGCTTGCCGAGGTTGACAAAAAAGTCGTCAGCGTTGAGGGCAAGATCTTTGAGCATCTTGTCGTTCACGTCGCGCTTCAATGCGATGTGCCCGAATATTTCCCCCGCTCCGACCGCCGACGTTTTGCCCGCGGTCATCGCGGCGATGTCGGCAGCAGACGTGGCGAGTGCGGATAGCAGTTTCTCGTCGGCGATCTTCGCCTCGGCGATTGGGAGGAGTGCCTCCTTGATCGTATCGTCGTCGTGGCGCGTATTGCCAAAGGTGCCAGCGATGCCGCTGATATTTCCGGCGACCTTTTCGCCCACGTTGAGTTTGAGCGCGAGATCGAGATCTTCCGCCTTGGCAACTGCCTTCGCCATTGACATCGCCAGCGACGCGATGCGCTGCCCGGCCCACAGAGCGCCGCCACCGAATGCGCGCATGCCCTCCGCGGCGTTGAAGATCCAGCCGCCGGTGGTCTCCTTGCGGAACCCGGCGAACGACTGCACCACGTTTCCCCACTCGACGCGGAAGCCCTTGCCCTGATCGCTGAGGAGCTTGACCTCGTTTCGCAGGTTGGGGAGTTCGGCCGCGTGCTTGTGCGACGCGATAGCGGCCTCAAGAAAGCCCTTCTCATGCTGCGATCCGCGGAAGTGCTTGAGCGCGGACTCCATCTGCGCCGAGTCGATACGGACCTTGTTCATGGCCGCGTCGGTCGCGTTGAGCTGCGAGACGACCGGGCGCAATGCCTCGGCCATCTCGCTGGTCAACGACAGTTCAAACCCGAGACGGTCAGCCACTAGAACCTCGTGAGTTTTGAGAGCGCGCCGGCGACGAAGAGCGCGCCGGCGTGTTGCTCCGGCGTCGGTTCGTCAATTCGCATGAGCGCGAGCAGGGCGCGCGAGGCTTCGATGAGCCCGTCGGGCTCGACCATTCGCCTCCAGCTCGCTACAATTCCGAGAGTTCGGCCTCGGCACCGCTGCCGACCAGCGCCCCGATCCGGCCGAGTAGAAGCACGGCGATGGCGGGGAAGCGGTCGACGAGTTCGGCGAGGTCGCAGGCGACCCACTCGTCACCGTCGGCCTTCGCGGCGGCCACGGCACAGCGCGAGGCGAGGCCGCGCACCTGCCGCCAGGGGTCGCCGTCGGGCTCGCTGATTTGCTTTGAGGCGAGACGCCATACGCTCGCCTCGGGAGGCCGCAGAGCCACGGCGTAGCGCACGCCCTCGCGCGGGCGCACCACGTACCAGGCGACGCGGGGGTCGGCAGCGATGGCAGCGGCGAGGGGCGCGGGGGCGTCGTCACCGGCCCACGAGTCGGACAGCGCATCACCGCGAAGGCCGACCTTGCGGCGCAGTTCGCCGGCAACGGACACGGGCAGTCCGGGCCAGCGCGCGACGTGACGCCCCCAGGTGGCCGCGTCGGGCCAGAGGACGCAATCGGACGCCAGCATGCCGGCGAGGTTGGGGGATTCGGCGGCGAGGTTGAGCGAGGCGCGGAGGAGCTGCGACCACGCGGGCGAGGGCTTCTCGCCGGGGGGCAGATCGCAGGCGCCGCTCGGGTTGCCGAGGACGATAGGCAGGGAGACGGGCGCGCCGCCGTCGCCGATCAGGCGCAGCGTCGCGACCTCGGGGAAGCGGTGCGCGTGCTCGGATCTGAGCCTCGCGCGCTCGTCGGAGGAAGGGGGCGAAAACATCGGTCACCTCTCGGGGCGTGAAGGTGACGACGGGGCTAGATGAAATCGCCCCCGTCGTGGTGAACGTGAAGGATCTTGAGCGGCACCTCGATCTCGTGCGCGTTCTGGTCGCTGGATGACTCGCGCATGTCCTTCTCGACGAAGATGCCTTCCAGCTTGTCGGTCAGGTAGTTCGATGCGTCATCGCCGCGGGTAACGGTGCCGTCGAACTGCATCTGAGCGACGGTCTTGCCGGGGTGCTGGAGTCGCGCCCAAACGAGAAACGCCTTCCACTCGCTCAGCAGCAGCTTGATCGAGGGGCTGCCGGTGTCCTCGTCCTTGCGAACCCAGCCGCGATTGATCCCGGCCTGATCCTTGATGAACTCGACGGAGGCGCCGGTCTCGTACTTGAACGAGCGCAGCGACGTGAACGTGTAGGAGCCCGTCGGGCCGCTGAACGTGACGTCGTGGGTCGCATGCTGGTATTCCCGGCCGGTCAGTTGTGCCATTGGCTACTCCGCGCCGAAGAGGCGCACCTTGCCGCGGAAGGAGGAGACGAACCCGAGCGACTGGACGGCGAGTTCAAGCACCAGTTCGCGCGGCGACGTGTTGAGCTGCGACGAGCGATCGACGGTGGCGACGCACGTCGAAACCTGCGCCTCGTTGAAGGCGCCGCCGGTCGCGAGCCCGCACGCCTGTTTGGCGATCTTGTCGAAGAGGGCGTCGAGCTTGCGCGCGGCCGTCTCGTGGATCGTGCCGTTCGCGTTGGTGCGCGGGCGGCTGCCGATCTGTGCCGCGCCCACCGGCCGCAGGGCGGCGAGGATGGCGCAGACGATCCGCATGAAATCCGCGTCCTGGTACTGCGCGTCGAGGGTCAGGTTGCGGAACCCGAACCCGCCCGACTCGATCGAGAGGCGCGCGTCGCCGCTGCCGCGGATCGTCTGGAGGGTGTCGACCTGGACGTCATGCAGGGTCGTGGCCGCATAGAGTTCGTCGCGGCCGATCTTGTAGACGTCGAGCGGGCCGACCACGTCGCGGTTGGCGACGCCCACCGACGGGATCGTCGCGGCGTACCGCTTCGCCAGAATCAGCGAGGTCGGCCGCAGGAGGTTCGCGCCGGTGATCGAGGAGGTGACGCGGTGCGCTCCCGCCGAGACGCCCACGCGATCGAGCGTGATACCGACGCGCGCGGTGCGGATGTTCGCCGAGGTGATGGTCGAGCGGGCCGCGGTGCCGGCAGTGACCGCGACGTCGCCCCCGAGTGCGCCCTCGGAGCAGGGCACGTTGATTCGCCCCTGCCAGTCGAGTCCATCGGTGGCGAAGGCGCTGTCGATCGCGGTGTCGAGCGTGGATGCGGCCGAGAATCCGCCAACCGCCGCCGCGGCGTTGTCGATGCACACGATCATGCACGCGGTCGGCGCGGTGGAATCGGCGCGGAGCGCGGTCATCGCGTTCGTGAGGTCGGTGGTGCTGTAGCCGGGCGGGCCGGCGAGGAAGGAATACGTATCGAGGGCGACGAAGTTGCCGGGGCCGGACGAGCAGGTGAGCACAAGCCCGGTGTTCGGGATCACCACCACGCCGCCGGTCGGGATCGGGGTCGGCGGGATCGTCGACTCGCCGTTGTCGAGCGAGATCTGGAGCTGGGCGGTGCCGGTGGCGCCGGCGATCAGCACGGTGCATTTCGGCTCGTAGACATCGATCGGCGAGCTGGCCTGCGTCACCACGCCGACCCAGGCCGCGCCCGGCGTGACGGTGCCGTCGACGGCGATCGAGTTCGTCTTGGTGATCACGTAGACGGCCGCGGCGAACGTGAGGGTACAGAACGTGCCGGGCACGCGCACGACCCAGGAGCCGCCGCCGCTGTCGGCGCTGGTCTGCTCGGCGCCGTAGGTGACGCCGCCGTCCAGCGAAAACTTGAACTTCGCCGTCGCGATGGCGCCTCCGAGGGTGCAGAGCACGGTGATCGCCCTGTGCGGGGCGATGGTGACGGCGATCGTCGCGAGCCCGGTACCCACCTGCGTCACCGCGGAGACGCCGCCGACCACCGATGGGTTGATCGGCAGCGCCATCGGCGGCGGGGCGCCGGCGACCTGGCAGTAGAGCAGGGCCTCGGCGAGGGGGCCGACGTCGAACGACGCACGGATCGCGCTCGCCGACTGCGGCTTGTAGAGCGTGGCCGCGGTGCCGGCCGGGCTGACGCCGGCGAGCACGAGCTGTCGCGAGGCGGCCTGCGCGCCGGGGCCGGTCGAGCCGCCGCCGGTCGAGATCTCAAATACGGTTCGTCCGAGTGCCATTACACCCTCCCGTGGAGCGCGTCAGCGAGGAGCGCGCGCAGTGCGCCGATCTGGCGCCGATCGGTGCGGTGGAGCCCGGAGCGCGCGAGGAAGGCGCCGATCTGCCAGGGCGCGAGTTGTTCGTCGACGAGGAAGTGACCGACCACGACGTCGGGCGGTTCGGCGCTGGCGACCATCTCGGGCGGTGAGTTCGTGGGCATGGTCACGTCCTGGTGATTGAGTAGGTATCGACCAGCCCGGCGTATGCGGCGGGCGGTTCGAGCGGCAGCGCACGGGCAACGAATTGCACGACGCATGACTCGCCTTGATTCGACGTGTCCGGCTCGGTAGCGAAGGCGGCGCTCTGCCACTCCCACAGCGGGCCGGTATTCGTCGCCGCGCTGCGGTGCTCGTCGTAGGCTTGCGCGAGTCGCCGCAGCAGATCCCACAGGTGCGGCAGGCTCGATCCCCAAAGCGCGACTGCCACGGTGAGATCGAGATCGATGATCGAGGGCGAGTTCGAGCGCGCCTTGAAACTGCCGTCGGCCGGGTAGATCACGATTCTTTGGGCCGCCGTCGTCTGCGCCTTGCAGTCGATGCCGATCAGCACCTCGACGTGGCCGAGAAACGCCGTCGTCTGTTGCAGCGCCTTCCCGAGCGTGGTGATCGGGTCGTCGTCTACGTGGGTCGGCATCTACTTGAGCGCGTGCTCGTGCCATCGCTGCATGCCGGATCGGAGGCCGGCGCTGATTGCTTCCGCCCACGGCCCCGGCATCGTCCCGCGCGGGTACTGCGGGCGGGCGGGGAGGACGCGAACGCCGACGCGGTGGCGGGCGATCACGACCTCTTGCACGAACCTCCGTCGCAGCGCGCGGCGGTTGAGCTTGCCGAGCTTGATCGATCGCCCGTTCTCGTCGAGAAAGATCGAATGGCCGCCGCCGGTGCGAGCGGCGAACATGTGCCCCTCATGGTGCGCGACCATCATCGGCGAGCGCCAGACGAACCGGGCGCCGATGTCGGTCGGCTTCGCGGAGATCATCTGCGGCAGTTTCCGCGACACCAGCGCGGGCTTGCCGTCCGCGCGCCGCGTCCATTGCCCGGCGGGGCCGGCGCCGGTGCGGTACTGGTCGGCGAGAGGGCCGCGGCGCAGTTCGCCGATCACGGAGACGGCGAGGCGGGCTTGCGGCTTTCCGCCCGGCTTTGCAAGCGCCTCGACGGCGGCGCCGAGTTTCTTGAGCTTGCCGAAGTCACCGGTCAGCATCAGTCCCACCCGGCTTTCTCGTCGCTCGCGATCGACACCATGAGGCCGGCGCCGAGGTTGCCCGACGAACTGTCGGTGATGTCGGTCGGCTTCTTGTCGCCGCGGCCGATATTCCGAAAGTAGAGCTGCGCGTCCTCGAATTGCAGACGCACGTTTTCGTCGCCGACCGCGCCTTGGCCCGGCGCCATGCCGACGTCGGATTTCAGCAGGTACTTGAGCCAGCTCGCGGCGTTTTTCTTGACCGCATCGCCCCACGTCAGGAGCGGCGCGGTCATGCGCGGTTGCATGAAGTCGACCGCCTGCGCGGTCACGGCGGCGATATTGATCTCCACGACGTCGAACCGCGTCGCGGTGAGGGTGTCGATTGCGCCCAGCGTTCGCGTGATGGTGCCCGCCTCGTCGACGGTGTAGAGCGACGAGGCGATATAGACGCCGGTCGCGAACGAGAGATCCGCGAACGAGCGCGCGGGCGTGATCGCCCATGGGGTGCGCGGCGAGCTGGTCAGCACCGCCGACCACGCCGACTCCCCGAGCGGGCGCCACCGCGCGGTCATCGTCCCGAGCGCGCCGCCGGTGACGATCTGGATCTCCAGCGGCCGGACATCGAACTGCGCGAGGAAGTCCGACGGCACGCCGTAGCGTGGCAGCTCGGCGCGGGTGACGAGCGGGGTGTGGGCCACTGGCTATCCGGCGACCCGCGCGCCCTTCGCGACCTTCTCGGAGAGCTTGGCGCGCAAGGCGCCGATCTCGACCTCGTAGGCCGAGAGTTTCGCCGACACCTGCTCGTCGTGCGCCTCGCGCCGCCGGCCGTCCTCGGCGCGCTCCTCCGACACCTCGGCGAGTTGCGCCTCCAATCCGGCCGCCTTCGCCTCGGCGGCGAGGAGCGCGGCCTTGATGCCGGCCATCTCGGGGTCGCTCGACGGGTCGGCCGACTGGAAATTGATGTGCTTGTCGGCGCGCAGCCGCTCCCAGGATTCGGGGGAGATCTGGATCGGGCCTGCCGCTTTCGGATCGGGGCTGTCGACCACGACCACCTCGACGGGAACGCGCGTCCAGCGCAGCGGCGGCTTGCCGCGCATGCGGCTGTCGTGGCCCGCGGGCGGGCTCGACGACACCATGGCGCGGAGAATGACTTTCTGATCGTGTGGCATAGGGGCCTTGCCTCGATTTTGAGTCGGCGCGCGTCGTGAGGACCGCGCGCCGTCTGGGGTGATTACGGCTTGGAGCGGAGCGCGAGCTGCGGCAGCGTGTAGCTGACCTGATGGCGCGCGTCGGATCCGAACCTGATCTTCTTCTCGTCGAAGTAGATCTGGCTGTCGCGCCCCTGCTCGTAGGTCTCGACGCCCTGGCGTCGCTGGAACATGAGCGGCTTGACGATCCCGTCGGCACGGGTGAGGTACCAGGTGGTGGCGTTCGCGCCGTCGAGATTCAGGTACTTGTTGACCCGCGGAATCACCGGCCGGATCTGGAGATTCGGCGCGGGCGCGTTCTGCGAGAACAGCGCGCGGGTGGCGGCGGTGCTGATCACTCCGTCGGCGGTGACCTGCATGGCGGTGAGACCGAGCGCGACCGGCACCTCCAGGTAGATCGGGCCGTCGCTCACGATCGGCATCCCGTCGACGCCCACCATCGACTCGAACACCTGGAGCGCGGTGTCGAGATTGGTGTGATTCAGCGCCAGCGTCAGATCGTTGTCGAACGTCGCGGCGGTGCCGATCCCGTCGATGTCGTAGGGGTGCGCGTCGTCGAAGAAGTTCTGCCCGTCCCAGCACAGCGACGTGTTGCCCGCTTCGAGCGCCTGAGCGACGATCAGATCCTCGTGCTTCATCCACTTCGCGCCCACGTTGCGCGCGGAGGTGACGGCGTTGGCGACGAGCCCGTCAAGGTCGTCGTCGATCTCGCGCGCCTCGAACTCGTAGGAGAGCTCGTAGTCCTTGTTCCACACCTGCCAGGTGGCGGTGCTGAGGTTGTTGTACTGGCGCTTGCCGACCCAGAGGCGCGGCTTGGCCTGGTCGAGGAACCATGCGTGTGTGGTGAAGCGGCCCTTGCTGGGCACCTCGACGCAGTAGCCGGGCCAGATCGGCGCCGGCGCGGCGGCACGCGCCGATAGGAGCGCCTTGCTCCACTCCTCATAGATTCGCTGCGCGTTCGCCTTGACGTTGATCGCCATGGGTCGTTGCTCCCTGGGGCAGTGCCCCTATCGACGGGGCAATGGCCCCGGAGTGAAAGACAGCCGGCGATTTCTCGCCGGCCGGTGAGTCGGTCTACTAGCTGACGATGCCGGCGGCCTGGAGGTCGTCGATGAGCCCGTTGACGCTCTGCCGGTTGTCGAGGTCATCGGCGATCCCGAGGACGCGCTTGGCTTCCAGGCTCGCGAAGGCGTCGGCGGTGTCCATGTTCTGGAGCTTGATCAGCAGCATCCCGTCGCCCTCGACGAAGGCAGTCACGCCGCTCGCCTCGACGGAGAGCGTCTGCGCCGAGGTGCCGACGTTCGCTGCCGTCACCGCAGACCCGGCGACCAGCGCGCCGAGCGGGGTGCAGTTCGCCGAGGTGAGCGCGACCGCGCCGCCGGTGACGTTGGTGGCGTCGATCTCCAGATTGAGCGTGATCAGCTTGGCCACCGTGGTGACCGGCTGGCCGACGGCGAAGTCGACCGCCAGCACCTTGAAGCGGTAGCCGGGGGTGTAGTTCGTGAGCACGTCACCGTTGGCGGTGATCGAGGCGAGCGTGATCGGGATTGCGAGCGTCTGCACGCCCGCGCCAGCCGCCATCGATGCGCCGGCGGTGCCGGTGGTGCTGTCGGTGAGCGCGGCGTCGGTCGCCGCGGCCACGGTGCGATTGGCCGTCGAGTAGGTCTGCGTCCAGGTGCTGCCGCCGGCGCCCGAGGCGGCGGCGAGGGCGCGGACGATGTTCTCGTCGAACAGCACCCACACGCCGGACGAATCGATCCGGCTGATCACACCGGCGGGCGAGCGCGCCCCGGCATTGCTCGTCGCGTGAACGGTCACGTTGTCGAGGCAGTAGCAGACCTTCCCCTCCATGCCGGCCGTGATACTGGTGCCGGAGTTGGCGAAGGGGCCGTAGATGCCGATCAGGTACTTCGCGGTGATCGCGCCCGCGATCCCGGCGCTGTTGTCCCACACGTTCGAGTTGGTGCCGGCCACGTCGTTGTACGCGGCGACGCCGACACCGTGCGCGCCGGCGACGGTGGCGCCGTTGATCAGGTTGCCGCTCCCGTCGCGCATGACGATCGCCATGCGATAGAGCGTGGTGGTCGCGGCGACCGGCCCATCGCTGAACGCGCCATCGGCGCTCTTGATACCGTTTGCAAATCCGGTGACGGCCATCTGGGCTCCTTACTTCGCCGCCGCCGTCGCCGGCGCGGTCAGGTTGAAGTGCTTGTTGGTCTCGGCGGCGACGGCGCGGATTCGCATCGCCACCGGGTCGGTGTCGTCGGGGTCCGTCGCGGCCGGCGCGGGCTCGCGCTCCACTGCCTGGTGGACCGGGCCGCGGGCATCGAGATAGGCGAGTACGCTGTCAGTCGCGTCCTGCGACAGCGGCACGGAGAGCAGCGCCTCGACGAGCGGGATGCCCTCCTGCTTCTCGACCTTGCCGAGCGCAGCCATTGCCTCGGCGCGGCCGGACCCGAGCAGCGTCGGGATCACGCGCTGGATCTCGCCCAGGTTGATACGGGCGGGGGTCGCGTGGAGCGCGGCATGCAGCGCCTCCTTGACGGCGCGCTTGCGGGTGTGCTGCCGCTCGCCGTCCAACTCGACGCGGAGCGCGGCGGCGGTCGCGAGCGCATCCTGCCCGGCGGCGAGCTTGCCGAGGGCGACCGCCTCGGAGTCGGTGCCGAACGCGGCGAGGACGGCCGAGCGGAACTCGGCGTGCGCGGTGGCGGTTGCCGCCGCCTGGATCGTGGGGTCCATGGTTCTCCTTGCGCGGCCGGCGGCGCGAGCCGTCGTGATCGCGGTTTGAATCGTTCCGATCTCGTCGACCATCCCGGCCG
>OFQY01000774.1_pt1 | contig 11279 bp, 14 predicted proteins | sample 1542991 | NCBI WGS metagenome assembly OFQY01 (sample SAMN07774224, study PRJEB24372) | wastewater metagenome | isolation source: Exp Tend VB 10WW | collected 2016-02
TACTTGCAGCCGAAGGGTGGACCACATGGGGTTTTTCTCGTCCTGGACGGTCACGTCGTGGTCAGCGACGAAGCCGTAGGTGTCCAGGCAGCCGTAGATCTCGCCATCCGCGATGAACACTATCATCTCCGGAGCGGCTGGAGTCGGGTCGGGGACCTCGAAAATGATCTCGGTTATCAAGCCGCTGTCCGAACTGTTCCACCGGACCATCCTCGCATTCTCCGGGATGACAGCGCCAGGCTTCAGTGTGATTTTCATCGTCTTCCTTTATTGAATTCGATTGGATTCTTCGTCATATCCTAAATTTCGAAGATGTTCTATTTGTTTTCTTTCTTCTTCTTTCATCATTTCTTCAAAACATTTATAACATAAAGTCGCTTCATCTGGCTTCCTACCTGGACAATCTATGCCAGAATTGATATGACAATTGAAACAAGGGATACCTGTTTCTGGATGATCTTCTTTAGTAAGTGGATAATAGCAATCTGTCATACAAGACATTGTAACAATAAAAGGTCGATATGTCAAGAAGAAGTAAAAATGGGTGTAGTAGGAATTGAACCCACATTATCCCTGTTCAGGATTCCGCTTAAAAGGCGGTAGCATAACCACTCTGCCATACACCCGGCAATGGGAACAGTGGGATTTGAACCCACAAGACTTCGGTGTAAGAGACCGACGCTTTACCAAATAAGCTTTATTCCCGAATCGGTTAGTCGAGAGTCGAACTCGAAAAGGGAAATATATAAGATTTCCTGCTGTTACCGACAGCACTAACCGTAAATGGGACGGGTGAGACTCGAACTCACGACCAAAAGATTAAAAGTCTTTTGCTCTGCCAACTGAGCTACCATCCCGATTTCATGGGCAAGAGAGAGATTTGAACTCTCACGCTGACCTCTTCAGGGTCATGTGCTACCATTACACCATCTGCCCTTATAAAACAAAAAAGCCCTCAAGTTTTACCTTAAGGGCTTTTCTGTATTTTTCGCTTTTGCGTTTGTCTACAGACAGAGACTCCTTAAGATCGTGTTGCCACGTTTAAAGAATCGTTTTATCTGTACCGAGTAACGCATTTGATCACCTTCTTCGATGAATTATACCATATAAAAACTGCTTGTCAATAGATATTAGGAAATTTTTTCAGAAATCCTGCCAAATTTTGTCGCGTTCCACAATCTTTCATGAAAATAGTAAAGAATCCAGCCGGTTATATTGGCCCACACTGAAATAATGAATGCTTTTTTGTAATCGTTCACATATAATGATGTTATCAAAAATCCATTTATCAGAGCGACTAAACGCCACGAACAAGATTTTATTGCTGATCTAAATTTTGTTTCCATGCAACCAGTTGATAATTTGACATCTAGTTTCCTTTTTAAATTATTCTTGACTCATTTGGCAATCGTTTGTATAATTCACCACAGACAACTTTAATCCACGAAAGGATATTATATGCATTATAGAAACGGACGTGAAGCGAAGAATGGTGACAAAATTGTAAAATTAGACGACAATGGTAAAGTTATTTCTTTCGGAGTCTTACATAGTGCCATTCCAGGTAATGATTATTGCAATGGAAATATAGCTACAATTCAGGCTCCTAATGATTATGCTTGCATGGTCGATTGTTTACATGTGGATGATGTTTCTGAAATTCTAAAGGAAAAAGGATTAGACAAACGACCAGTGGGTAAATAAGTTAAGCAAGAGTTTACACATTAAAAAGGCTAAAAAATGGGAAACAAATGGAACTATGTAAGTGAGAACATTGCCGAATTCGCTCTCTGGACTAAAGCAATATGTGACACATACAATTTCAAGCCAAGTGACCTCAAAGTAATTCGATACGTTAACACTACATCGGAAGCGCTCAAACCTCATATTAGATTTACAAAAGAAATACCAATGATAATTGATGTTCCGATATCACTTATTGCCAAAAAAGATCATCTAAGTTATATTGTCGAATCAGCCAATTTAACAGTACAATTCTCATCTCATCCAGACAGACCAGAAAGGAATATGGTTGTTCCTGAAAAAATATCTGAGTATTCATTAACTCACATCGATAGAACAATTAAATTCTGGAGAGCAAAAAGTGATAACGATTATTCTACTTTTTGCGGAGACTGCACTTTCATTCACAAAGATGATCTAAAATTTTTCTACAAAGTATATCATTTATCTCGACGAAAAATTACTAATGTTAAAAAACCAATTTTACAAGAAGCAATGCTTAAAGAAATTTATGATAATAGCATTGGTTTTCTTTTAAGAGGGAGAAGTGATAAAGAACTTTATAAGAAATACAACATTCCATACAAAAGAGGCATCCTGTTGGCAGGCAAGCCTGGCCAAGGAAAAACGATGACATGCAAATGGTTGAGAGAATTATGCAAAAAACATAATCTTCAACACCGAGTTGTCACAATGGAAGAATACAGAAATGCTGCTGCTCATGGCCATATTATGTCTTGCTTTAAACTAGGAAGCAATGGAATTATTTTCTTCGATGACTTAGATGTTATGTTAAAAGACCGCAAATCAGGAAATTCTGAATTAGGTCCATTTTTAACAGCGCTAGATGGTATAGAGCCAATTGAAGGTGTGGTTAATATTTTTACAACTAACTATATAGAAGAACTTGATGAAGCATTTGTTCGTCCGGGCCGTATAGATTTATTCTTAACATTTTCCACTCCAACCGAGAAATTGCGTCGTAGATTCATCACAGAATTATTTGATGACTCTATTAAAACACTCATCGATCAAGAAGATTTAATTAACAAAACCAAAGATTACTCTTTCGCAGAGTTAGAAGAGATACGCAAATTGTTATGCCTTGATTTTATTAACAGATGTGAAGTTGACGTTGAAAAGAGCATAAAGACCTTTGAAATGCACCGCAAACAATTTGCAGACAGACTGCAACTTGGATTCAAGATGACAGACGAACCTGCAAATGAATTGTATGATGATGATATTGGATTGCCACCTGGATTAAATCCGTTTCAATACTAATCAGCGTTTTTGAGGAATTCAGCAAGTTGGCTAGGGATAAAAGTCATAGAACTAAGATTCATGTATACCACTCTAGTTTTGTCCTTAGTCATTAGCACTGCTTTCTTCCCATCTTTCCATGAATAAAAACATTTATTGTCTTTTAGGCCAGCAGGCATTGAAATGCCTTTTTCATTAGATGCGTCGATAAGAACCAACTTATCTTTATAAAAAATCAATTTAACAGTTTCTCCTTGTTTGAAAAAGAAAATAGCTTTACAAGGAGCTTCGTCTGTTGATTCTTTCTGTAGATTGCCTTCATCGTGATAATAACCAGAAGGATACCTTACATCTTTAATATCCATTCCTAGTGTAAACATACAAGATCGTAAAACAAAAGAACTACCAGGAATTTTCTTAGTTTCTGGTTTGCGGTCTTCTATAACTGGTTTTTCTACTGGTTTTTCTTCGACAATAACTTCTGATTTTGTAGCGACTTCTTTAATTGGTTCTTTTTTAGTTTGAACAGGTGAATTTTGTAATACTATTGGATTGTCCGCTGATCTTGGCTTTTGCAATCCAATTGGAATTTGACCAGTTGATTGCGGAGGAGGATTAGAAACAATTTTCAAATCAATAGATGAAAGAGATTCTTCTCTTTCTGCATGAATGACAGCTCTATGAACATCTGTTAAAGTATCTGCTAATTGGTCTGCTGCTTGTTTTGCTGAATTCAAGTCATTGGTTTCAAAAGCTTTTTCAATCTTTATTTTAGCCAATTCTCTTGCTTGTTTTTCATTTATTTTAGTTAATTCATCTATTGTGGCTTTATAAACATTTTCTTGATGTTGCTGAATTTTTGGAAGTTCTTCTTTATTAACAATTTGCGCAACTGGAGTGTTAGTCTGCGAACAAGCAGACAAGAAGAGAACTAACGGCAAAATGAATAAACGTTGCACGAAGCCATTCTACCATATTTAACGTAAAAAAGAAAGGCCGCTCGTAATAAGCGACCTATCGATTTCTTAAACAATCAATTCTTATTTGAAGTTTATACTGATTTAACTTCAATCTGTTTCTTTTTGGAAGATGCTAACTTTTTAACTTCCACTGTCAGAATTCCGTCTTTAATAGTCGCATCAACCGATCCATCGCTGGATGGGAGTTTAAATGATCGACTATATTTACCATATTTTCTTTCCCTGACATGATAATTATCACCTTCTTCATTCTTATCTTCCTGTTTAGAAAAACTAATACTCAAGTTTCCATTTTCTAATTCAACTGAGATATTATCTTTATTAATACCAGGAATTTCTGCTGTTAACACATAGGAATTATCTGTTTCTTTTATATCTACATCAAAACTACCTCCAATACAACTAGCATCTGAATCACAAAGAGCACCATTCCACAAGTCATTAAATCTCTTCAAAAAAACATCCGGCTGTAACGCGAACCCATTCTTGTTTCTAAATGTAAGCATAGTTTTCTCCTTTCGTTGTAAGTTATGTCTACATATCTATAAGCAATTTCCATGCCAGAAGACATTTTGTTCGTAAATCATTTATTTACATGATGTTATAAGATTAATGGTCCTAATAACATTTTGCCATAATGACATGATTTCGGGGTTGACAAACCGATTAGGAGTTGGTACAATGCGGTTCGTGGTGAATGTAACAGAGACAGCCAAAACGGAGAAAAACGTGGCTAACGCACTTTCAGCATTGAAGAAGAAGGCAACTGGCGAGACTCAGAAGAAGAGTAAGATTCCTACTGTTGATCTGCCACAAGACTTGATTGCAAAGGCGATCAATCTTAATACGGCTTATCGAGACCTTAAAACAGCAGAATCTGCATTTGAAGTTGCAGAGGGCGATATTTCTCCAAATCTTTTGGACCTGTTTAATGCTCAATGTCAAAGAGACAGAGAATTGTATTCCAGTATTAAGTTCCGCGCCAAGGACAAAAACGATGAAGTTGCTGCTGGAACTTTCATCGTCAAGAGTCAACTTTGCAAAATTGACCCCAAGAGTGAAGATGTTCTTCGTGAAGAGTTTGGAGAACAGTACGACGAACTTTTTCGGCAGGAAACCAAAGTTACTGTCAACGTTAAGAAGCTGTCTGGTGACAATGCCAGAAAGATTGTAGATTTGCTTTTGAATAAGATTTCAAAGCTTGAAGTTGATTTGACTGACCTTGATAATGACACTGCGACTAATCTCATGGAGCTAGCTGGCGAAGGAGATACTGTTGAAGTCGATACAGAAATCAAGCCAACGGATCAGTATTTTCAGCTTCGAATGTTTGATACGGTTGTGGCTGCAAAGAATGAGAGAATGAAGAAAAATGGCATTCTCAAGCCACACAAACCTTCTCTCAAAATGTAATTTTTCCCGCTTTAGGAGAAATCATGGATAAACCAGTAAAACGCATTATCAAAGCTATACAGACTTTAATGCAAGTTCACGGTGGCTTAGCCAATGAAGCAGAACTAGAAAATGCTTTGAATGAACATATCAGAGAGCAAGTTTTCGATGTTCTGTCATTGGCCGCTGCAAAAGCAACAATTTCTGTCGATGAGATGCGTAAGATGTATCAGAAAGAAAACATATAACAAAACAAAAACAGGGTGACTAGCACTTTCTAGTCACCCTGGGGGCGTGGAGAACGAACTACGACGAAAAACAAAATTTACATAACTAGCTTACCGTCATTATTCATGCGTGGTCGAGCATCTTTAGAAACAACTTTAGCTCCATAATTTGTCTTTGCAACAGATGTAGTGTTTGCTCCAACATCAGTATTTGTGACGGTAGCTCCACTGCTTGAATTAACAACTGTTGCTTTTGCTACGTTAGTAACGATAATTCTAGTCTTGTGTATTCCATTTCTATTAATATTCGCAATTCCAACAGTAGTAGGATCAATTTTTTCCTGATTAATTGCATCTGGAGACTGATATCTCTTGTCTCTGGTTTTAAAGGTAAGCCAAGCAGTTTCTGTTTCCGCTCCATTAAGAGTTGCGCTATTAATGCATTTTACTTGATACCATGTTCTAAAATCCAAAATAATATCCAGTCTATATGCCGAAGAAAACAGTATCTGCGGGAAGTTATCTGGATTAACTTGTCCTTTAGAAATATTGATAGTTTCTCCATTCCCGTCTAATCTTTTAATAGAGTAGGAAGTGAATCCGGTATCAAAACCACTGTTGATAATAGTCGCATCCGTGGTAGTTTTTCCAACTTTATTAACAGCCGGATTATCTTGAGTGTCTACAGTTATAGCCATAATGGTGTTCTCCTTTGTTACAAACACATACTTCTAAATTTTGAAAAATCCTTGTCGCACTATGGAATCAAATAAAAAGGCGATCTTGATTTTTATTCCGAATATTATATAATGTGGTTACAGGAGATCAAATGGTAGCCACAGAACCGGAAGTAAAAACGCAAATGAAACAAAATAAATCAGACAAAACCGCTAACGCAGTTGCAATTTACTGTGATGAATTGAATATTAAATGTAAGAATTACAAGATAAGATATTTATACGATTGTGGTCATTTTTCTTGTTTTAGAGTCAATTGGTACACTGAAGCTAAAAGAAGCAACGGTTCAATAATAATTGAAGATAAAATTGCTATGTCAGCTTTTTTATCAGCAGATAACAGAAACATGAAAATAGAAATCAGGGCGAAAGATACTTATGAGTAAAAAAAAATCTCAGAGCAAGAGAAATACCCCCCCCTCATATGACGTAATTCTTCATAATGATGATACTATTACGTTTGAATATGCAGTTAATAAAATCATCAATATTTGCAAACTCACAAAAGAGAATGCAGAGAATAAGGCAAAAGAAGTTTCTGAAAAAGGCAAAGTCATTTTAGTAAATGTTCATTTGGAATTAGCAGAACTATATCAAGAACAATTGAAAGCAGCAAAACTAACGGCAACTATTCAAAAAAATGAAATCGTCTGAATTCGAATCAAAAATGAAAGCTTTCGAGTCGCCAGAGGCTCTTCGCAAGCTTTACCGTGACCTTCCTGTTTGCTGCCGTATTGACGGCAAGTCATTCCATGTATGGACCAAAGGGCTTCAACGCCCTTTTGATTCTATGTTTATGGAAATCATGGTTTTAACAACAATGGCATTGGTTGAAGAAACCCATGCCATCATAGGATATACTCAATCAGATGAAATATCTTTAGCGTGGAATAATAACACTCCAGAAAGCCAAATATGGTTTGATGGACGAATTCAAAAAATGACTTCAGTGTTATCATCAATAGCGACATATTACTTTAACCATTATGTTCCTCGCTTTATTCCAACTAAAAATTCCTCTCCTGCATTCTTCGATTGTAGAGTATGGAACGTTCCAAATTTAGATGAGGCTGCTAATGTTTTTGTTTGGCGTCAACAAGATGCCATCAAAAATTCTATACAAATGTTAGGTCAAGCTAATTTTTCTTCAAACGAGTTGCATGGAAAACATTGCCATGATATTATCGCTATGCTTGAACAAAAGGGAATTTCATGGCAAGCCATCGAAGCATGGAAACGTCATGGAACTTTTATTAAAAGGTCCACAATTGAAAGAAAATTCACTCCAAAAGAAATTGAAAATCTTCCTGAGAAGCATGCTGCCCGTGCTAACACTGAATTAATGTTCACGAGACATAAGGTTGACATTTTTGACGTTCCAGAGTTAAATACAGTTGTGAACAAGATCGATACCCTGTTCTTTGGAGCAGAGCCACAAATAAGGAACCGAACATGAACATACCAAACAAGAACGTAATGGTTATTGACATGCTGGAAGGATTTACTCGCATTGGCCCTCTAGCCAGCCCAAATGTAGAGAAACTGATTCCAGCTCAGGCAAAGTTTTTGCAGAGGTTGCCGAAAAATTCGAACGTAGTTTTTCTTCAGGATTGTCACAGTCCAGATGATTTTGAACTAAGACGATTTCCTCCGCATTGCTTGGAAGGAACTCCAGAATCTTGTATTTGCAAAGAACTTGTTGAAAATTTGACTCATGTTAAAAAGACTTTCGTTAAGAAGAAAACATTCAGCGGATTTTACAAGACTAGAATTGAAGAACTTGTTCCTACAGAACCGTATTATTGTTCCAACTGCGCACCGAGTCCATTGTTTAATAATGAATGGATTGTCTTTGGTTGTGTGACAGATTGTTGCATTGAAGCCAACGTAGCAGAGTTGGTTTATCGCGGAAACAAGGTAACAGTGCTAAGAGATTTGATTGATACATGGGACATGGATGCTGAGACATCAAAGCAGTTTGGTCTAACTCCTGCCCATGTTCATGATTCTAAAGCAATTAATCAACTATGGTTTGAGCATCGTCTCCCTGCTATTTGGGGAGTTACAGTAACAACAAGTGTAGAGTTTCTAAAAGAGAAGAGTTTCTAAAGGAGAAGAAAAGTGATCAGGTTTGAAAGCAACGGCAAGAAGTACGCTCTTTATTTCGATCATATTAAGGAATTTGTTTCTCGCGCTACATTCCGTGGAGACAGACGCTGCTCTAAGGCTATCCTCTTTGAGGACAAGGGCCTTGGCAGGGACAACCCACCAGTAACTGCTGGTACAGCAGTTTGCAATGAAGCCGACAATTTCTGTCGTGGAGTTGGCAGACAGTTGGCTCTTTGGAATGCTCTTGAAACTCTGGTTTGCGACAGAGAGTTTCGTCAAACAGTGTGGGACGCATATCGTTCTGAGTGCAAAGACAGTCGTGATGTTTATACAACTGTGAATAACATTAGGAATGGATGCTATCAAAGTAACCACAATCAGAAGGTTATTGAAAAACTCAGTAGCTCAGCTAAGAAGATTACAATCAAGTAAGGAATCACCATTACCACCAATAACAATTTCACTCTCATTAAGGACTCCATCAAGCGTGATATTATAAAAGCGTCTTGGTGGGAGTTCGTTCGAGAAGAAGTTCGCAATAAATTAGAATGGCTAATTAATCACATAGAAGACATTGGTCTTTTATATAGAGAATCTTTTGATTTGCTTTTCAAATATGAACATGCTTTCAGGCATTTGGAAGGTTTATCTTTGCCAGATGAACATTTATTGCCAGTAAATATGTCTGGATATTCTATCAATGAAGAATCGTTTCAATGTGGCAGATTCCCTACTAAAATGCTTCTGCATCTAGAAGATTACTTTGATCCGAATGATGCAGAAGTACAAGCGTGTTTATATGTATGTCATCAAATTGATATATTGAAAGCTAGCGAAATGCTTAAAATTAGTAAATATCAAATTAAAAGTCCAGCTGAAGTTAAACTACAACAGATTATTAGCAAAGCTGTTACACTGGCTCAAAAAAACAATATTAAAAAGCAAAAAGAAGTTCAAGCAGAAGGTAAAACATTGAATTGGGAATTCGATAATAAAGATGATGATGAAATTCCACCGGCAGATATCGAAACTCTTATTTAGTGTATGTTAACCAAACATTAACACGGATTTATCATAGAACTAAATCCAATTGTATATTTCCTTCCTGACACATCCATGAAAACTTTAATAGTTTATAAACTAAGTCTTATGAGTATAGGAACATTAATTCTTTTGCAACAAAAACATAGAAGAATTACAGAATGGGGCATTTGGCTTCTTTTTGTTGCATTTTTCTATATTTTAATTCGTTGGATAATTTATTTTTTCGCATTAAATGGCTTCGTATAACTGCAAATTGGCTTGACAACTGTTGCAGTTGTGATAAAATGCAGCTTATGGAGGTCAAACATGGACCTCTTGTTCTGCAAAAACAGGAGTAGACAACGTGGCTGTGAAACTAGGAAAAAGAGAATATCCATCAGGGACAGGGCCAAATGACTTCGAGTGCTTTGGTCCTATCGCCACAGAAGATGGCAAATTCGACAATTGCAAGCTAGCTGACCTCGGTTGTTTTAATCAGTCTGGCGTTGACAGTAACAAATTCTATTTTGCATGTGTCACGAAGAACAAGAAAGATGGTAAGTGGTATACCTACTTCCAATGGGGCCGAACCGGTTCAACTGGAGATTTCCAATTCACAGCTTGCTCTAATGAACAAGAAGCCCAAGAAGAATTCGCTGCTCAACTTCACTCTAAAAATGACAAGCGTGGAGAATGGGTAAACAAGCCGGGCTTAGGGAGAATCCTTCAAGCGAAAGCTGGCAAAGATTGCTATCTGGTTCGTCCGCTAGCAACTCGTGCGGCAGGAAGTCCGGGATTGCCGGATGCTGCTCGTATTACGAGTAGCGATGTCAAGACTACAATCAAGAAAGCTGATACTTCTAAACAGCCAAAACTTGCAAAGAGACCACAATATGATCCAGAAACAATTCGACTGATGAAAGACATGAATGTTGCCACTGTCCAGTTTACTAAGGCAAACATTCAGGGTGGTACAATTCCAACTCAAGCAAGCATCGATCAAGGCAGACAAGTTCTTATTGCTGCCCAAAAGAGATTAGGAAAAGTTGGAGATGATCTAAAAGATCAAGTTAAAGACAAAGAGCTGCGAGAACTAACATATCTCATGTATTCTCGCATTCCTAAACTCAAGCCAGTTGGAGCGCCAGAAGAAACATGGATACTATCAAAAGACAATATCTTTTCTTGGCGACAGGATTTAGATTGCTTTGAATCTGCATTGACAACTGCAAGCGTTGAAATTGAAGAAAGCAGTGATTACGATCCACTTGGCGGCATGAATATTGACATGCGATGGCTGTCTGCATCTGATCCATGTGGCGAATTCATTCGCAATTGGGTTCCTACGGCGACTAGAAATGTTCATCCAGGAATTGGAAGAGTCAAGGTTCACAATGTTTGGGAAGTTCAGCGACATGGAGTCGCTGACAGATTCAACAAGTTTGCTGACGGGATCATCAGTGCTAAGCCAGTTATTCACGAGAAGCCTGGACAACAACCAAAAGACCGACAAGACATTCAAGCGGCTGATTTAAAGAAGAAATTCAATGATTCAAACGTTGGACTTTTGTTCCATGGCACTCGATCAATTAACGTAACTGGCATTCTCAGGGAAGGTTTGCGTTTTCCAAAAGAGCTAGTGAATGTAGTTATCACTGGTGCTATGTTTGGTGGCGGTCACTATTGGGCATCGGACGTTAAGAAGAGTGTTGGCTATACGAGCTTCAAAGGCGGTTATTGGTCCGGTGGCGGTGGAGGCGTTAAAGGCAGAGAAGCGTTCATGTTTATTGCAGATGTTGCCTGTG
>OFQY01000775.1_pt1 | contig 11264 bp, 7 predicted proteins | sample 1542991 | NCBI WGS metagenome assembly OFQY01 (sample SAMN07774224, study PRJEB24372) | wastewater metagenome | isolation source: Exp Tend VB 10WW | collected 2016-02
CTCTACGCAATCATTTATCAGATCTTTTGATTGAGAAGGTTCAATATAGTTTGTTTCAACCATAAGACGAAGCCAATAGAGTGTTTCTCGAGCTTCCTTGTAAGAAATGGTTAATTTCATTATAAACTCTTTTCTCGATATTCCTCCCAAAGCTTCTTCAATATTTGCTCCGATGGAAGTTCCACTGCGCAGAAACTGATTAAAGATAGGATTGTGGGTTCTTTGCTTTTTGTAAGTCAAAACAACCTTTTTGGCAAAATTGAAACTTTTGCTTTGAATGATGTTTTCTTTCAGTGGCATTTAAATTCTTAATTTTTAATTGCTCATTATTAATTCTTTAGCCAGGTATTTCTCTATATGGATCAATGGCTGGTTTTGATGTTGATGCCGGTGGTGTAGGTGCCACAGGAGCTTGCGGTGAGCCTGTCGAACCCGTAATATTTTTTGGAGTATAACTTGTCTCTTGTTTTGGAATGCTTGAAGGCTGAGTCATTTTTTGTGTAACGAATGAGGGTGTAGATGATTTGGGCGGGTTCTCTATCCCTTTCAAGAGATCATTTCGATTTAATGTTCCGCCTGTTTCCTCGCGGATCTCATCTTGGATTTTTACTTCATCGACTCCTTTTTTCTCTATTTCTATGCCGGATTTTTCTAGTACTTTCCTTTCCTTCGCTGCTTCTTCAGGGTTTTGTCTCCAAAATGTCTCATTGTCATCGTCCCCGTCTTCTCCTTCAGGCAACTCATTTACTTTTTGAAGTGAATCGCGGATATTCTTGAATATTTTTTCATTAGCTTCAGCAACAATTTTGCCAATAATTTCTGTATCGGTAATACCTAGCCCTGTTTCAAGTTCATGTTGATAATTGTTCGGATTTGTAATACCAAGAAGGACATTTGTTGTTTGCATTTCCAAATTTCCCAACTGTTCAATTGTCAGTTTGTATTTTCTCCCTATTTCAATCAACGTATTTTGAAATTGAGAAGACATGATCGCATCTTGTAGATCTTTCGGAAGCGATGCATATATTTCTTGCAAATCTTTTAGTTCTGGTTTGTCGTTGTTCATATAATAAAAGTTAGTTAATAATTAGTGTTCATGTCCTCCACTAGGAGCTGGTTCGTCATGGTGTTCCTCATGAGTTTCTGTATGTCCACCACCTGATGGTTCTTTGTAAGAACTTTCATATTTTGTATTTGGAGCATGTCCGTCTGCGGTGTGTCTATTGGTTGTACCGCTATATTGCATGAATGATTCTCTGAGGCCTCCTAATACTCCGCCACCTAGTGCTCCGACGATTGTTCCTCCTGGCAAAAAGCTTCCTACAACTGCTCCTGGGACAACACCTTTGGCAAAGCCTTGTTTGAACTCACTCCACATTTGGCCTGCTCCTCGAGCATATTTCCATTCTGCGACCTTAGCTCGTCGCCAATGATTGTCTGCAGAGCGGAATTCTTGGTTTGATTTCTTAAATGCTTCACTGATTGATTTTACTTCATTCTCTGCTTTGGTGTAGGCAGCTTGTGCGGCATCAGTAGCGGCCTTATCACTTCCTTTTTTAGCTTTCTCCAGATTCTCATTTGCTGTTCTAAGAGTTGCTTGAGCTGGTCCAAGTTTCCCTTTGTTTGCTTCATTTTCTGTGAATTTCTTCCCTCGAATTTCTTTTCTTTCATCGCTCTCTCCTTTTTTAATTTCCTTTCCAAATTTCTTTACATTTCCATTCTTATCTCTTATATCATCTTCGAATACTTTTCCAGACTCTCGTCGTTTGTTTGCATAAAACTCTTTTTCTCGAGCAGTCTTAATTCTCTCTTTGTCTTTCTCCATTTTATTTATGCCATCTGTTGATCGAGTAGTAGAAGGATCAGTATCTTTAATAACTTTGCCTGCGCTATCTACTTTTTCTCCCTTATCATTAATCTTGACTACCTCTCCACCATTCTCCATTGCGTTTATATTACTCTTAACTCTAGAAAGTTTTGCTGTTGCTTTTGCAAGTGCAGCTTCAGTATCAGGATTTCTAGTTGATGCTACCGCATTTTTAGCCTCAGCAACTTCATTTTCAGCGGTAACTTTAAGTGATTTGTATTTTACCAACTCATCCTTTTCTGTGTTAATTTCTTCTTCTGCATGTTCGTATGAATGATGATCATACCCAAGACTCTTCGCGTATTCCTGATCTTTTGTAGCCTTGCGTGCTTCCTTTCCTTGCCATCCACCAGCAGTTGATTTTGTATCAAGTCCAACAAACGAAAGTCCTTTGTTGAAATTCATACCAGACTGTTGTGAAGCCAAATTTCCAGCTGCCGTATTTCGCAGATCCATACTACCCTTTGCAACAGTACTTGAACTCTTGAATACGAGATCTCCTACAAGCTTAGAACCTTTTCCGTATTTTCCGGAAGCCATATCTCGAACTGTTTGATTTTCAGAAACATAGTTTGCAGCTCTTCCAATCGTTTGTCTGCCTAATATTGCGGCTCCTCCTGCAGCCAATCCTAGCGCGGCACCACCTGCCATAGTTGCTACTTTTGTCATTGCTCCGCCTATCTCCCCTGACATGTCAGTTGCAATCTTCTTTGCCTTGAGAAGAAGTATTGTAATAAGAAGCAATGGAATAATAACTCCCAAAATAGATTGTACTTGTGTTTTACTTGCAAGAGCATCTTTATAAAAGTTTGTATTTAAAAAGGCCAATATAAGATACATAAAAAACATGAATATTGGTACAACGAAAGCTTGCTTTAAGAGCGTATCCCACCATTTAGAGTGATGCATATCGCCAAGTATTTTTCCTGCTCCGTCTGGAAGTGTATAGGAGACAAAGGCAATAGGAGCAAATATCATGGCGATCCAAAGTCCTATAACACGTCCAATAAAAAGAAATCCCACAACAAGAAATACCCAAATACCAATACAGTTAATAACGGCCATAATTAATGAAACAATAAGAAATTGTGTTGCTTGTGGTCCATCTTCGTTCACATCTTTGATGCCACTTGAAGTCTGAACATTTAATTGTGTAGAATCTTGGAATATTTTTTGGGGATTAAATCGGCTTACGATTGCAGTAGAAACATTTTTTGTGTTTGGGTTTATCCATGGGTTTGGTACAGTGTCTGCGTTTGATGTTCCAATGTTATTATAAAAAATTCCTCCTAAGATATTAGAACTATCAATAATTATTTTTGTAAAAAAGAGACTGAAATTTAGAAGAAGAGCAACTACAACAACGGTCGCAATTGTCTTCTTTGCATTGACAGAGTGAAGCTCAAGAATCATTCCTATTGCTGTATAGAGAAGTATGAAAATAAAGAAAATATTGGCGATGTCTCGTGTAATCTTCCATCCTTTTTCTACAAAACCTGCTCCGGCACCAGAATAAGAATTTGAATCAAGTGTATAGCCCATAGCCCAGTCGAGAAGTTGTCCAGAAAGAGCAAAGACAAATGATGTGGGGACAAAAAAGATGTAGTAAACACCCTGAGCAATACAGCCGGCAAAATGAAAACTCAGAGGATTAAGAGAACAAGTAGGAAGGGTTGCTGTTCTGTCTGTTTGTTCTCCTGCTCCTGATACGTCAGCTCCGCTGCTTTGATCTATCTGTCCCCCATTGTTTTGACCTGTTTGATCGGTGTTAAAGGTTACGATTGGTGAATATACTGCTACTCTCGGTAGCTGCACGAGCATTTGATAATTTGTCTGCGGATCTAGTCCTGTGATATTGAGAGATCCTTGCAATGTAGCACCGCTTCCAGCTATTGAAAACGGAATTTCTTTCAAGTAAGTAGAAAACCACCCTCCCGATGCTCCACCTGTAGTAAGATTGATTCCTGCTGCGTAGATTCTAGCCACAGCTTCATTATTGATTATTCCCGCTGCCTGTGGAGAAGAAGCCGTAACACTTACAGAAAATGTTGATACTGTCGTTGTGAAAGTTACGGGAGTGATGCTCCATTGAATAGAATTCTGATTGTTGCTTCCCTGCGCTTCCACTTTCTCTGTCACAAGCGGCGCGAAGTTTGCCACAACAATGAGGAGAAGAAGTGTGATAGAAAGTGTTAGTTTTTTTATCATAAAGTAAACTGGTGCGGGTCGGTCAGACCCAGTAGTAGAGCTTTGGCTTAGGGCTTAATGCTTTTGAAATAATCATATAGCCTTCTTTTAAACATTCGTCTACCGATACTTGTTTTGAGATACTTTTCTCGTCGTCGCGAATCAGACTCAAGTTCGCAAGCTTCGTAATAGATCAATTTCCATGGCGAGTATTTCTTCGTCGAAGCATTAAGCCCTTTGTTATGTTCTAAAAGTCGCCTCTTCAAGTCAGAGGTAAAACCAAAATATAGTTCTCCCACCTCTTTTTTGCTTTGAAGGCAGTATATATAGAACATAACGAGCCAAAGTCTCACTACTGGGCAGAATACATAATTATTATAGCATTATATTTTCTCATTTCTGGAACGAAAAACAGTGCAAAACTTTTGTTTTGCACTGTTTTTGCGATTTATTTTTAGTAGATTCCCAGCTGGCTTTCAAGCACCCAAACTCCGTAGCCATTTATGACCGCAATCGCCGGTATTGGTCCCCCGCCATCAGGATCAAAGGTTCCTACAACTTGGAAGTTTGTGCTCGATGAACCGGCGGTTGGTCCTGGCAAAAGAGTATAAGCATCAGTAATATGTATTTCTGTCGTTGCCGGTGCTCCTCCTGGAAGATAGCCGTATCCATATTCTGGCAAAAACGTTGGAAGCGGCAGAGGGAAATTTGATACAGTCGATACTGTAGGGAAATTGTAGATATTTTGAATTCCCGGGTATGGCATGCGTTCCTTTGGGCCTGTATAGCTTGGAGCGTTTACTTCTGCAATACATTCTTGGGTAAGATTTCCTGCCGTTGTAACGTCTGTGTTTATCTGGATGATTTCTCCTTTTATATTTGCGACGTCAGCCTGTGTTGCAAGGTCAGGAGCAAGCCCTTGGAAACTATTCAAGAGAATCTGATACTGAGAACTTGTAGGCGAGATGGTGCCGATCTGGGATTGGATGTATTGAAGCTGTGTGATGATAGCTTCAATGTCCCCTATTTGACTATCGACATTTGCCGATCCTGCTTGATAGTTTGTTGCTTTGTTGTAGAGCGAATTGATCTGGCGTGCCACCACAGGAAGCGTGTTCAAATTAAATTTCGCATTTATTTTTTGAACATAGCCATCTATAAATGTATTGGCAGTTGTCGAACTTGTATCCATGTCGAGTCCTCCCTGGAACACACGCTGTATTGCTCGGATGAGTTTTGAGTATGTTTGAATATTCACGTCAGGATCTACAACAGCTCCTGTGATAGTGAAGAAGCTTTTTGCGTAGTGTCCTCGCGCGCCGTCCTTGCCGTCGTCTTTATCGATGTCGATTGTATTGATAAGATTGGAAAGTTTTGTCTGAGCATCTTGCTGCCATCCCGTATGAGGCCCTGGAAGACAAAAGTCTGCTTGATAAATTGCTCCCAACACTGATTGAAGCGCTATAGCTTCTTGGCGAAGTTGAGTGAGATAATCTCGCTGATCGTTGATGACTCGCGGAATATCAGTATTAAAGTTAAATCCAGGATTGGAGTTGAACCATTGTCCGCTCACACCCGTTCCGCCGCTCGGGATTGTCGTTTGAGAAGTGTTGCTTCCGTACCCTCCGAATTCTTGGACGTTGCCGTTGTTGCCTGCTGTATCGTCAGCCAGTGAGTCCAAGCCTTTGCCGATGAGCTGGTTGAAGAGAGCGTCAAAAATAGCGGTGAGCGATGTGTCCAAGTCTTCGCTGTTGATCAATGAATCTCGAGGAATATTGAGAGTCTGTGTAAGTTCGTTGGCAATAACTCCTCCTGGGGTTGAAGTTTCCCAGCGCTTGCAGGTATGTCTTCGCAACCATTCTTTTGCAGCAGCCTGATCTCCTCCTTGATTGTTTCCTCCAAACCCTCCCCCTAAACTACCTCCTATGCCTGATCCTGAGTTGCTTCCTGCTCCTCCCCATGCTGCACCGTTTGAAGCTCCGTATGCCGTAGTTGTAGCAGAAGTTGTTGTAAAAGAAGGATCTTTGGAAGGATCTTGGTAATCAGTTGGATCGGCGCAAGTTTTCAATGAGAGAAATCCCTGAAACTGTTTCAATTCTTCCTGAAGTTCGACTGATTTTGGTTGGAATGATCCAGTCAGGCGAATAGCGAGTTCGTCAGATGCAATGAACGATGCGCCGATCGGATTGTTCTCTGCGCGAAGTACTGTGGCAAGCCAGGCATCCCATCCTCCAACAGAAAAGTCCGCTTGGAATCGTTCAATTTGACCCATGGCCATAACCTTGTTCAAGCTATAGGCTGCATTTCTTGCAAAGTATCCTTGCGTTGAGAGAATAAGATTGCGGGCAATCGCTCTTCCAAACGGAGAAATAATGGCAAGCTGCGCCGTTAGGCCGTTGATTTCATCATCCGCAATGCTTTTGAATAGTGATCCAGGATTTTTGACATAGGCAGGTTCGCCTTTGAATCCGCTGTTGATCCAGTTCACTGTTGCTATAGTCATTTTTTTTAAAAGTATTTGCGAAACTGCTCGAGCCACTTTTTTGAGACAGTTTACGTTGTTGTCGATACTCTGAGTTGCGGCATCGCTTACTCCTACGACAGTAACATCTATTTTGCTAGTAAGAAGTCCGGAAAGTTTTCCAATCGCACACCCTACCGCCGCTCCAACGATTGGTCCTGCTGATTGTTGAAGTATGCCACCTCCCCCGCTTGTCTGTGCATATGCGGTCGGAACAAACACCGGCACTACTGGAGTTGCAACTATCGTAAGGATGAGGATGATAGAAAATATTTTTGAGAAAAGTTTCATACTATTATTGCAGTATACCACTATTTTTGAAGTAGATTTGTATGGATTGGAGCGCTGGAGCAACAGTATTTCCGTATGCCTCATATTGTCCAAGTCCGATAGCTCCGACCAATGGATTCTCAAACGTTTTTGACATGTTAGTCACAGCTATGCCGGCGTTGTAGCTCGCATTCAAGAGAGCAAGATGCTTGATGGCGATTTCTTTCGGCACGGGAATTTTGCTCAAAGCCTCGGCAAACCCGCGATAGGATTCTCCTATCGAATAAAGCTCATTTGCTCGTGAATCATCTTCAGCAACAGTTGCTTCGTCAAAGACAACCAGCTCTTCCCCGAGATGTTTTGTGGAATACGTGTCTACTACTTTCTGAAAACGGTCATGATATGTTTTTACCGTAGCTGTATCGCTCTTGTCTACAATTTCAAGAGACTCGCTGGTGTACATGACTGGCAGATCTTTTTTTGTTGAAACGTTGTTTCCAAGTTTTTGGGCAAGATCAGAAATGGTTTCCGGAGTCAGTGCGCCGGTTTCCTTGAGTGAAATCAATGTGGTAAAAAGCTCTTTTGAAAAAACATCAGTTTCGTTACCCTCGTCGATATCTCCTCCACTGCTTTGTTGATTGAGAGCAAACTTTTTCTTATCAATATCATCCTTGTCAGATATGCCGTCATCATTGGTATCTTCTTTCAAAGGATCAGTTCCCCACAAAGCCTCTTCCCAGTCTTTGACTCCATCGTTGTCACTATCTCGATCAACAAATTCTCCGAGCTTCACTTTTATCGCTTCTTGATTTTTTATCACCATCTTTCGCTGATAGCGCGAAAGAAAAAAAAGACCTCCTCCGAAAAGTACGATCAGTGCAAAGATTGCTATAAATTTTTTACTCGGGAGATACTTGTTCATGAAACAGTGAGAAAGGTAAGACTAAAAAGGTCGAGGTGCAAGTGAAGAATTGTAGAAAAGGATATTGAACATAGGTACTGTAACAGGCGCAGGAGGAAATGTGGTTGTAATACAGTATTGAGGAGTAGGAACAGGATAATATTTTCCAAGCATCTGAACTCCAGGGTATTGCTGTGCAAGTTTGGTCGCCGCAACAGGGAGAGAAAGAAAGTATGGCGTTGCCGGCCAAAGTCCGTTTGGCGCTATGGTTATAGGCCCGTACCCCGGACAAACAATTCCCGGAGTAAACGTAGAAATCACTTTTGTAGTCCCAAAGTTAAGAGGAACGACGGCTTCGGCGATGTGCCCAGCCACAAAAAACAGTCCAACGGCAATGGCGAATATAAAAATAAAATGATGCTTCATATACTATAGTATATCGTATTTTCAAGCATCTGCGTGATTTCTTGGGGATAAGAGCTCTTTCGCAAGCTTAAGCCATACAGGGAAAGCTATTTCTTCGGGGCGAATAGCAAGAGAAAGGCTGTGTTTTTCAAAAAAAGAAGTCAAAAACTCTTTATTAGGGCAGATAGATTCCAGATTTCTCCGTGCGAGCTTTCTCTTGTGAGCAAATCCGGCCTTCACAACTTTGAAAAAGAAGGCTTCATCGACTCCGGTGAGCTTTTTCTTGGAAATGTTTTCTATGCAAATGATAGCCGAATCAACTTTTGGCGCCGGAGAAAAATATCTGGCCGGAACTTTGGCAATGTACTTTGGATCGCCGTATGCTTTGACGGAAAGCGAAAGAACGCTCTCCTTGCCGTCGCGCACGACGATGCGCTCTGCCACTTCTTTCTGAACGAGGAGTACCATCCGTGATGGCTTACTCTCTCCTCCCAAAAACTTTCTCAAAATCTCTCCCGTAATATTGTAGGGAATGTTTGCGATCAGTTTGTAGGACTTAGGACTTAGATCGTAGGGATTAAAGTCTAAGATATCATCTTCAATTATTGTAAGCTTTTCTGATTTTATTTCTTGAGAAAATTTTTCTCTCAAAAATTCAGCAAGCGCTCGATCTTTTTCTACGGCAATCACTTTGCCCGCATGAAGGAGTAATGTTTCTGTCAGCGCTCCCTTCCCCGGTCCAATTTCGAGAATAGTATCATCTCCTGAAATATCGCCGGCAGCAATTATCTGCGAAAGCGCGGCGAGCGACTTCAAGAAGTTTTGTCCGAGAGATTTTTTTGGGCGGTGAATCATGTTAGTCGATGAATATTGTTTTCATGCTTCGGGTGTATTCCCGCTCGACCAGAGCTTCGGGAATATCATAGAGAAAGTCCGATGGCGCATTGATTTGTCGTGATCCATAAATAGTGCGAATCGATGCCCATGAAAGATAGAGTTTCTTTTTTGCGCGAGTAAGTGCTACATAGAACAGTCGGCGTTCTTCTTCTTGATCTTCTTCGCTCGCTCCGTCATCTTTTTTGTGCGGGAAAAGATCCTGTTCAAGTCCGGTAATGAATACCGTGTCGAACTCGAGGCCTTTTGATGCGTGAACTGTCATCAATCGCACGCCTTCCTTTTTCTCTTCTACGGCGAGACTGTCTTGTTCGCCGGCAAGTGCTGCGTCTTCGAGAAGTTTGTCGATGCCTTCTCCGATCGGCATAAGATCATATTTGAGAGCGAGCGTTACAAGCTCGCGAATGTTTTCCAATCGCTCCTGTTCTTCGTCTGTTCCCTCTTTTAATTCTTTTTCAATTCCCGTTGCTTGAATGATGAACTTGATCACTTCAGATGGCAGATGTTCTTCTGAGTATTGCCCGATTTGTTCCAAAACATCATAGAATGCAAGGATTTTTTTCTGCATGCCGGCCGGAAGTTGCTCCAGCATTCCGGAAAATAATTTGACCAATGTCACCTTGCCAATTCCTCGTGCAGGGAAATTGATGATGCGCTTCACATCCGAAAGACTCTCCTTGTTTCGTGCAGCACGAACATATGACAGCACATCCTTGATTTCTTTTCGCTCGAAGAATTTTACCCCCAGCACTTGATATGGAATGCCTTTCATGAGAAGCATTTCTTCGATTGCGCGCGATTGGAAATTGGCGCGATAGAGAATGGCGACTGAACTCGGATTTACTCTGGCTTCAAGCATGTCAAAAAGTGTTTCGGCGATAAATCTTCCCTCCGCATTTTCATCGATCGCTTCAATGACCGTGATCGGCTCTCCGCCCTTGATTGCGGTGAAAAGATTTTTGTCCTTGCGATGAATGTTCTTCTTGATCACTTCGTTTGCCGCAAGAAGAATTGTTTCTGTCGAGCGGTAATTTTGTTCAAGCAAGACAACTTTTGCTTCAGGATAATCTTTTTCGAAGTTGAGAATGTTTTTGATATTCGCTCCGCGCCAGCCGTAAATGTTCTGATCGCCATCGCCAACGACGCAGATGTTGCGGTATTTTTTTGCCAACAGTTCGGCAAGCTTGAACTGCACTTCGTTGGTATCCTGGTACTCGTCGATGTGAATATATTTCCAGCGCTCCTGATAGTATTCCAAAATCTCCGGATTGCGTTTGAGAAGAAGCACTGTTTCAATCAGAAGATCGTCGAAGTCAAAGGCGTTTTCTTTTTTCTTGAGGGCTTCGTATTTCTCCCATACTCGAGCTGTCATTTTCTCGACATTGTTTTTTGCTCGATCAGCAAATTCGGAGGGAGTAACGAAATCATTCTTCTCTTTTGAGATAATGTGCTTGAATCGTCGCGGTTCGAATTGCTTCGGATCAAGGCCGATCTCTCGAACGGCATCTTTGACGAGTGCTCGCGAATCAGAATCATCCAAGATCGTAAAATGCTTTGTGACACCAGCATGTCGAGACTGCTCGCGGAGAACGTATACTCCAAGTGCGTGAAATGTCGAAACGAACGGCAAGCTTTCCGTAAACCCTTCTTTTGCGGCACGATCGATCACACGTTCCCGCATTTCCTTGGCAGCTTTGTTGGTAAATGTGATGGCGAGAATATTTCTACCCTCGATTCCCTTCTCAAGAAGATGAATAATGCGGTGAGTGATGGTCTTGGTCTTGCCTGCTCCCGCTCCCGCCACGATCAAAAGCGGCCCGTTGATATGTTCGGCCGCTTCGCGCTGAGCAGGATTGAGATCTTCTAAATGATGAGCCATAGAGTTCTCTTATAATAGCATTTTTCGGTTTCTGATGTGATTTTGAGCCTAAAAATAACATAGTTTAAGCCTACCATATGCTTGGACATGATGCTTGACATTTGTCAATAGATTTGCTATAATTAAGGCAAAAGAAATGAAATAAACAAAATAATTAAACTTCAAAAACACTCATACAATGGATCAAAAAAAAGAACCCAAGCTGTCCCATGGACACAACCTTATTTTGGCAGCGATTGCTAAATTACAGGAACTTCTCACTGAATGCTGTGAAAATTTTAAAACCTTCATTCAAAATCAGGCGACTCACAATGAAGAGGCTAAAAACAGCCTGAAGGAT
>OFQY01000777.1_pt1 | contig 11247 bp, 11 predicted proteins | sample 1542991 | NCBI WGS metagenome assembly OFQY01 (sample SAMN07774224, study PRJEB24372) | wastewater metagenome | isolation source: Exp Tend VB 10WW | collected 2016-02
TCGTCGGCGTGCGGGAAGATCTGGGCATCGATCCGGTCCATCCGAAGCCGTTGAGTTATCGGTACAGTGTAAGGGATGCGTTGCCGTGGATCGGCGACAAGACTTGCAATGGACATGGTTTTTTCCCAGGTGGGGTGAGGAGTTCCGCCGTGCCAGCTTCCGCCGTGCCAGCTTCCGCCGGGGGAGCGGGATACTCAGGTCACAAAGTCACGGCCTATCGCGACAATCGTGGAGCGTTTGGGAACGGCGGCGACATCACCGACGCTCCCGCTCCCGCTGTCCTGGCCGGTTCGGTTGGCACGCACTGGATCAATACGTTTCACGGACCGAAGTCCATCGATACACCAGCTTCGGCGATTCTGACGCACGGGAGAAACGCAACACATAGCGAACAATCCATAGGTATAGAACGCCGCAAATTCACCATCGCGGAACTCAAGCGGATTTGTGCTTTCCCCGACGACTTCATTCTCTGCGGTTCCTACGCCCAACAATGGGAGCGACTCGGCAACAGTGTTCCACCGGTGATGATGAGGGCCATCGCTGAGTGCATTCGCGACAAAGTGCTAAAGGCAGGCTAAATGGCAGGCGCAGCCGACAAGCTGAAGGAAGCCAAGAAGCAGATTCGCGAGCAGAAAGCGAAGCTGCGCGAGGCTGAAAAGCTGATGGGCGGCATGGACGGCGAAGCGGCCCAGCACAACCGCGACATGATGGCCGAGAAGTCGCGGCGGCAGTCCGCAGCCATTGCCGACATCGGCGACATCCCCGCCGTCGTCAACCCCGAGCGCCGTGAGGCCTGCCGCCTCGACCTATACCAATTCCTCACGACCTACTTCCCGAACACGACGGGCCTCTCCCCGTTCTCGGCCGATCATCACCGAGTCATTGCCCGAATCCAAAGCTGCATCCTCGAAGGCGGGCGTTACACCAACGCCGTCTATCGAGGGTTCGCAAAAACGACCATCAGCGAGAACGCGGCCATCTGGGCCATTCTCTACGGGCACCGCCGCTTCGTCTGCGTGTTCGGCGCCGACGCCACGGCAGCCGATCAAATCGTCGATTCCGTCAAGGGCGAGCTCGAAGCGAACGACCTACTGCACGAGGATTTCCCCGAAGCCTGCCATCCGATCCGAGCGTTAGAGGGCAAGCCGCAAAGATGCGCAAGCCAAACCTACAAGGGCGAGTTGACCAAGATCGATTGGACGGCCGGCGTCGTTGTGTTGGCGGCGATACCTGGAGCTGTTTGCGCGTCGGGCATCTTCACCGCGCGCGGCATCGGTGGAGGCTTCCGTGGGCTCAAGATCAAAACCCCCGACGGCAAGAACCAGCGCCCGGACCTCGTGATTGCCGACGACCCGCAGACGGACGAAAGCGCGAGCACGCAAGCCCAAGTGACGAAGACGCTCAACATTTTTCGCAAGGCAGTGCTGAAGCTCGGCGGGCACAAGACCAAGCTGGCCGTGGTGGTCAATGCCACGGTGATCGCTCAGGGGGATGCGATTTCCGAATTGCTGGAGGACAAGGCTTGGCAGGGCGAACGAATCGCGATGGTCAAGAAATGGCCCGACGCGCACAAAACGCTCTGGCTTGAAGAGTACGCGGGCCGACGGCGAAACTACGACAAGGACACCCTCGGAGACCAGGAGCGCGCCCACAAAGACGCGACGGCGTTCTACTCGGCGAACCGCGAGGCGATGGACGCTGGAGGCGAAATCTCGTGGGAGTCGTGCTTCGTGCCAGAGCATGAGATTTCCGCGATCCAGCACGCCTACAATTCCCTGATCGACGATGGAGAGGACGCATTCCAGAGCGAGTATCAAAACCAGCCGAACATCCCTAAGGATAAGCAATCGTGCCTGGTCGCGGCCGACATCACCAAGCGGGTGAATTTGGTCGACCGGGGCACAGCGCCGAGCGGGACGACGGTGCTTACCGCGTTCGTCGACGTGCAGCAGGAATGCCTCTTTTGGGTCGTGTGCGGCTGGCAAGAAGGCTTCGGCGGTGCCGTGGTCGATTACGGTTGTTTCCCGGACCAAGGCAAGGACTTTTTTACGCTCCGCCAACTTCGCCTCAAGCTTTCGGATCGGTTCCCTGGAGGCGGTACCGAGGCCCATATCACGGCGGGCCTGACGGCGTTGGTCGATGCCCTGGCGCTGCAATCGTTCGGCGGCAAGCGGCTCGACCGGGTGATGATCGACACGGGCTACCTGGAGACCGTCGTCACCAATTTCGTTGCCTCGTCTCCCTACGCGGCGTTGCTAACGCCAAGCAAGGGTTGGGGCGTTACCGCGGCGGCGCGTGACCTGTCCGAGTGGCAGCCGAAGCCGGGCGAACGTCGTGGGCTGAACTGGATCTTGAACGCGAAAAGAACGATCATCTACGACACAAACCGATGGAAATCGTTCGTGGCCGAGCGGCTTTTGACGCCGATCGGTGGGCGAGCCGGCCTGATGCTGTTCGGCGATTCGCCCCGTGTCCATCAGATGTTCGCCGACCACCTGACAGCCGAATACACGGTCTCCACTTCGGGGCGTGGCCGAGAAGTGGAGCAGTGGAAAATGCACGTCGGCCGCGATAATCACTGGTGGGATTGCCTCGTAGGGTGCGCGGTCGGGGCCTCACTCCACGGCGCGCAGCTCGCCGAGATGAAAATGCCCGAAGCGCCGAAGCGTCGGAAGGTATCCCTGAACTCCCGGGTGGGGTGATGGCCGAAGTCTCACCACCGAAGAATACAGACGGCGTGCGATGCCCGAAGTGCGGAGGCACCTGGCATCGAACGGTCAGGACTTCCCCGGTCGGGGCGGTGATTGTCCGGGTGCGCGAATGCCGGCTCTGCCATCGGCAGTTTCGGACGAAGGAAGAATGCACAAGCAAATAGCGTGCCAATTCTCAATAATGCACATATAGCAATTCTCGTGCCAAGTCTCCAAACACGTCTTGCGTAGTCGAAACTCCAATACTAAGATTCCGGCATGGCCGACACCATCGCCGAACGCCTTGAAGAGCTTGCTCAGCAACCCTACGAAGTCATGGGGGACGCCGGTTCCGTCAAATCACACAAATTACCTGATCTAATCGCGGCCGACAAATATGCGGCGGGAAAAGCTGCTGCGGAATCCGCGAATTCGAGCGGTAGTTTTTGGACGTCTTATGCTCGTGTCGAACGTGCTTCTCCCCCAGGCGTGGGGGGCGGCTGATGTGGAAGTGGATCACGACTTCCGGCGAATTCCGCTGGCTCTCCAGTCTGTTCGGCCGCAAAGCCAAGCCCGTTCCATCGGTCCGCGCCAGGTATGACGGTGCAGGATCGGCCGAAGACAACCGGCGGCACTACGAAAACGCGGACTACCTCAATTCGGCTGCGGCGAACTCGCGGTCTATTCGCGGCAAGCTGGTCACGCGGAGCCGCTACGAATTCGCGAATTCATGCTACCTTAAGGGGATCGTCGAGACCGTCGCGCAGGACACGGTAGGCCGTGGACCTCGCGGGCAAGTTACGTCGGCGGACCCGGCTTTTTCGAAAGCCGTCGAGGTGGAGTTCGCTCGATGGTGTTCGCAAATCAACCTGCCGACCAAGCTCCGCACGATGCACCAGGCAAAGCACGTGGACGGTGAAGGCATAGGGATCTTCTTTAGTAACACGCCAGCGAATCGAGCGGTGAAGCTCGATATTCGCCTGATCGAAACCGAAATGATGGCCACGCCCGACCTCTGGCCAAACACGCGTTGGCGAGTCGACGGCGTGAAGTATGACGTATTCGGCAACCCCGAATTTTACACGATCCTGCACATGCACCCGGGGGATGATCGCGGGTTCAACCTCTGGACCTACGACGAGATTGACGCCCGCAACGTCCTGCACATGATGCGGATCGACCGCCCGGGCCAGCTTCGCGGCGTGCCGATCCTCACGCCAGCCTTGACGCTCGCGCCGATGTCGCGGCGGTATACGCTCGCCAGTGTCAGCGCCGCCGAAGTCGCGGCATCCATCGCGGCGGTGATGTCGACCTCCCTCGGACCTCTCGGCCAACCGCCGGAAGTCGAAGAGTTTTCGACGACGCCCATCGAACGCGGGATGATGATGGCCCTCCCAGAGGGCAGCAACGTCACGCAGATGAAGGCCGAGCAGCCGACGACGACCTACGAGGTGTTCCAGCGGGCGCTGATTCGAGAGCTTTGCCGGTGCGTCCATGTTCCGCTGACCATTGCTTTAGGTGATTCATCTGATTCAAACTATGCGTCAGGACGCCTTGAGATCCAGAACTACGTGAGGCACATTCGAATCGAGCGTGACGACCTCGAAAGGTTCATGGATCGCATTTTCGACATGTGGCTCGAAGAGGCCGAGTTGATTTTTGGCTTGCTTCCAATGCGGCCGGCTGGTCCCGTGAAATGTGCGTGGATTTGGGACGGATTTGAACACGTCGACCCAGCCAAGGAAGCCACGGCGCAGGAGACGCGATTGCGAACCAACCTCACGACCTACGCGGATGAGTGGGCCAAACAGGGGGCGGACTGGGAAGAGAAATTCCAGCAAATCGCCAAGGAAAAAGCGTTGATGGCCGAACTCGGATTGACCATCGCGGACGCTGCACCGCAGCAAGGGGGGCCGAATGTGGCCAGCTTTGCGGCTTAAATCGCTCGCGAAAATCAAGGGCCGACGAATTTCCACGGTGGCCTACACGGGCGAGCCGGTACGCCAGAAGGGATTTGAGTTTCCCGTCGTGGTCGATGTCGAGGGCCTCGAATTCGCGCCGAACATGGTCCACATCGTTTCGCACGAAACCGGAAATATCCGGTGCGTGATCGGGCCGATTGAACGGGCCGAGAAGACCGACTCAGAAGTGACCACGGAAGGTCCGGTACTCAATGATTCGCCCGAGGTGGCCCGAGTCGTGGCGATGGCCGACAAGGGCCATGCGTGGCAAGCCTCGATTGGAGCGGATCCGCTGGAGGCAACCCGCTACGAGCGGGGGCAGAGCTTTCGGGCGAACGGCCGGACCTACGACGGGCCGGCGGTCCACGTTACAAGGTGTCTTTTAAGGGAAGTCTCTGTAGTTGCTATGGGGGCGGATTTCAAAGCGGTCGCGATCATCGCGCACCGAATAAGGGGGAAAGCCATGACGTTTGAAGAATACGTGGCGACGTTGGGGCTTGACCCGGCGACGCTGAGCGATGAAGCCAAGGCCGCGTTGATGGTTGCATTCAACGCCGAGTCGGCCGAGGACGCGACCGAAGAGCCGGTTGCGGCTGCCGACGATGAGCCGGTCGAATGCGAGGACAACCCCGAAGTTGTCGCCGAGGGCGAAGAGGAAATCGTCGCCGAAGACGACCCTGAAGTACAGGCCGCCAAGGCCTCGAAGAAAGGCATCGCGGCCCAACGCACCGAGGCCTTGCGGCTGGCCAATGTCTCCCGTCTGGCGGCAAAGCACCCGGCGATTTTGACGCAGGCTATCAAATCCGGGTGGAGCGCGGCTCGCGTAAAAACCGAAGTTGAACTCGCCACGCTCCGCGCAAGCCGTGGCACCGGGCCTGCTGTCTTTTCCCACGCGGGCAAGGGCACGCAGCAGGCCTTGACCGCTGCCGTGCTGCGATGCGGCGGCTACCGAAACCTCGAAAAGGACTTCAGCCCGCAAGTGCTGGAGCAGGCCGACAAACACTATCGTCGAATCGGCCTCAACGAAATGCTTATTGAGTGCGCCCAGCGAAACGGGTACTCAGGCGGTGGGCTTCGGAACGTCCGTAACGACTTGCCCGGACTGATCCGGGCGGCGTTCTCGTCGAACGAAATCAGCGAAATCTTGAGCAACGTCGCGAACAAGTTCTTGCTCCAGGGCTGGAAAACCGTTGAGGATACGTGGAGCCGAATCACGGCTCGCCGATCGGTGCAGGATTTCAAGCAAACCACGTCCTACCGCTTGACTGGCGCGGGCATGTTCGAGAAGGTCGGGCCGGATGGCGAACTGAAGCACGGGAAGCTCGGCAATCAATCGTTCAACAATCAGGCCGAAACCTACGGATTGATGCTCTCGATCACCCGCACCGACTATTACAACGACGACCTCGGGGCGTTGACCGATGTTCCGACGCGGCTGGGTCGGGGCGGGGCGCTGAAGCTCAATGACATTTTCTGGACCACGTTCCTCGACAATGCTTCGTTCTTCGCCAGCGGCAACAACAACTATTTCAGCGGATCGACGACCAACTTGCAATCGTCAAGCCTCACGACGGCCGTCACGAAGTTCCGCAAGCAGGTCGACCCGGACGGCTTCCCGCTCGGCGTCAATCCAAAGATGCTGCTGGTTCCGCCCGAACTCGAAGTGACCGCACAGGAGTTGTTCAACTCGCAGCTGGTCAACACCGGCGGTTCTTCGACGACCGACAAGGTGCCCAACGAAAACATCTATAAGGGGAAGTACCAGGTCGAGCAATCGGCGTACCTCTCGAATGCGAACTACACGGGTTACAGCACCACGGCGTGGTACTTGCTCGCCGATCAAAACGAGTGTCCCGTGATCGAGACCGCGTTCCTCTCGGGCCAAGAATCGCCGACCGTCGAGACCACCGAACCCGCGCCGCAGTTTTTGGGCGTGGTGATGCGTGGGTACTTTGACTTCGGCTGCACGAAACAGGACTACCGAGGCGGCGTCAAGAGCAAGGGCGCGGCTTAACCAACAATCACCAGGGGCGGCAAGTCGCCGCCCTGCTTTTGAAACCATAAAGGGGGAACCCCATGCAAGCGCAATATATCGCCACGGGCGAGATGATCGACTACACGCCATCGACCGCGAAAGTCGTCGGCGAAGTGGTTGTGCAAAACGGGCTGCCGGGCGTTGTCAATCGGCCCATCGCAGCCAACACGCTCGGAGCGCTGAGCGTCGAAGGCCAGCACAAAATTGCCAAGATCACTGGTGCAATCTCGGCAGGCAACGCTGTCTACTGGGACGCCGACGGCGACCCGGTCGGGGGCACGGCGGGAACGGGCGCGGCCACGACCACGGCATCCGGCAACACGCTGCTCGGCTACGCCGTGCTCGCCGCGCTGAGCGGAGACGCCTACGTCCACGTCAACCTCAACCGCCAAGCGTCGGTGACTGTTGGCGGCGGGGCGAACGCCATCACCGACCCGGGCAACGCCGGCGCCATCCCCGTGACAGGTTCGGGCTATGTGCCGATTGTCACGGCCGGCAGCGAAACCCGCACGCTGGCCGCGCCGACGTTCATCGGTCAGCAATTGCTGCTGTACATCAAGACGGACGGCGGCACGTGCGTGATTACGGTCGCCAGCGCGATCAATCAGACCGGCAACAACACGATCACGATGGCCGACGTGCGGGACGTGATCAATTTGGTGGCCATTGAATCGGGTTCAAACAAAGTGTGGCACGTCGTTAGTAACGACGGCGCGGCTCTCTCTACGGTGTAACGATGGCCGACCTGCTGCGAGAGGCGATGGGATTTCTGGACACGGAGTTGAAGGCACACGCCTCTCATTCCGTGGTGTATTCCCAACGCAGCGTGGCAGTAACTGTCAGCGCTCAGGTAGGTTTTTCGAAGCTTGCCGTTTCGGGGGGAGACGGCGAAGCGTCCATCGTTCGGACGGATCGCGACTTTCTGATTTCCGTCGCGGACCTTATCAACGGTTCGGGTGGGCGAATCATCCCAGCGGAAGGCGATGAAGTCACCGAAGTTGTTGGCGGAAAGACGTTTCGCTACCGCGTGGAAACGCCAACGGACGGCGACAATTGTTGGCGATACAGCGACCCGTACCACAAGCGATACCGAATCCACACACGGGCTTTAACGGTGACTTGATGGCGTCGAGAATCATTGGGATTTGTGATGCAATCGTTGCCGAGATCAACACCGAATTCGGACCGAACACGGCAAGCCGCGGCTACGCTCCGATACTCAAAGCCGCGCCGGAACCTGGGGAATTGGTTGACGGCCTGAACGAAAAACAAGTGCGGGTAATCCCACGCACGCGAACCAGCGAGCGAGCGTCCCGCAACTCCCGGGCCTACGATTACGAGCTATCAATTGGTGTCTATCAGATTGTCGCGGTAGACACCGGCACAGGCGAGCCGCTCGAATCCGAAGTGGATGGCCTGGTCGAGTTCTGCGAATTGATGGAGGACTTTTTCCTCGATCATCACGAGGTGGTGGGGCTGACGAATCACGCGATTGTCAGCGAGGCCACAACACTGATTTACGACTTTGAATCAATGCGGACCTCGCGAGAGTTTCGGGCGTTTGTCACAATCAAAGTAAGGCAAACAATACTAGGGTAAAATACCATGGCTGATTTAATTATTACGGCGGCGAATGTCGTCCGCGTCAACGGCACCACGAAAAGCGACAAGGTATTTGGCGAGACTTGCACGGCGGGCCAAACGGTCGTCCTCAAAGAAACCGATTCCCGCTGGTGGAAGGCTGACAACAACGTCGACGCGGCGACGGCGTCTATTGGCGGTATCGCTCTCAATGGCGGCGCGGCCGGGCAGCCTGCGGTTGTGTTGCAAAACGGCGACGTGACTATCGGGGCCACGGTTGCCGTGGGATCAACCTACGTTGTCTCCGCCACGGCTGGCGGAATTTGTCCAATCGCGGACCTCGCGAGTACGAACTTCGTAAGCTATGTTGGCTACGCTATTAGCACTACGGTTCTACGGTTGAATATTTTGCCTACCGGATATCAAGTAGCATAGGTGCCTTATCCAACTGTCCATGACATACAGCATTGGGCAGGCCAAGGCCGCGTTCTTCGACTTGGAAAAAGTCAGGAAGTCGGCAGAGAAAAGCACCTACCGGCAACTGTCCAAGGCCGGGGCATTTGTTCGGCGGACGGCCAAGGGGTTGATTCGCTCGCAAAAGAAAGTCAGCAAGGCGGGCAATCCGCCAGCGAGTCACACGGGGCTGCTGAAACAGTTTATTTTCTTCGGGCTGGACAGCCATAAAATGTCCATGTTTGTTGGCCCGGTCAGGCTCAATCGCTCGGACGGCTCGGCACCTGGGTTGCTGGAACGGGGCGGCATCGGCAAGAATAAAAAGCGGTATAGGAAACGTCCCTATATGCTTCCAGCGTTGGAAAAAGAGGCCCCGAAGTTTCCGCAATTCTGGGCGAACGATCTTAAATAGGGGGTTTTCCTTTGAGCAATATCAAGCAGAAAATCGGCTACGAGTGCAAGCTGCTCTGGATGTCGTCTGGCACGTTTGCCAACCCGACATGGACCGTGGTTGGCGCGGCGAAGGACGTAAATACGAACGTCACCCGCGAGAAGATCGCGTGCCTTCGGCGAGGCAGCGGGGAAGCATTTTCCCGGGGTGGCATGAAGGAATTCGAGATCGGATTCACGCTGGCCTACCAACCGAACGACCCGGCAAGCGAGGCCATCCGGGACGCGATCCTCAACGGCACGGCAATCGTGCTCGCCGCAATGACGGGGCTTTCGACGGACAGCGGCGCGGAAGGTCCAAAGATGAAGGCGGAGTTGATGCAATTCAACCGCGCCGAACCGCTCAATGGTCCGGTCGAAATCCAGTGTACGGCAAACCCGAACGGCGAAGAAGACACCACTTGGCTCGACGTGACTTAATAGGGGGATGCATGGCGGAGTTTATCGACGCGAACGGCAAGGCGTGGACGGTCAAAATCACCGGCGGCGACGTGGCCAAAGTCGGCTCGGCCCTCGGTATCGACTTGGGCAATCCGTCGCAAGCTTTCGCAAAAGTCCTGGGCTTCACGCCCGCGCTTATCAATGTCCTTTTTCATCTCGCGCGAGATCCAAACGACCGCCGACCGACGAACCCGGAGAGATTCGCGGACGGCTTCGGCGCGGCGACCATCGAAGCAGGCACGGCCGCGCTCGAGGTGGCGCTGACGGATTTTTTCCAAGGGACGAGGATTGGGGCGGACTTCTCGAGAATCCTTCAGGCAACGAAGGAAATCGAGACGGAGCGGCAGAGCCAAGCGGCGGAAGCTTGGGCGAAGTTCGACCCGCGCGAGCTGGTGAAGAGCTTGAAAAACTCCTCTGGGAATTGGGCGGACAAGCAGGAATTGACCCACGGCCGCTGACATTCCGCGAACTCGTGCTCTACTGGCGTGCTCGGATGGCGGCGGCATGGGATCACACGGCAGTTTTGCGGGTGCAGTTGATCGCGGTGAACATGACCAAAGGCAGCCCACCACGACCCGATACGCTCAATCCGTTCCGGGTGCAGGCCGCGAAAGAGGCCAGGCAGCAAGCCCACGCGGCGAGTATGGCCGAAATGAAGGCGAGCTTGCCACGCGCAAGCCAAAAAGTTCCGCCGGAACTACTCAAACAAATCCTGGGAGGCTGACACGATGGCGGCTTCAGCGTCAGATATTCGGGCCGGCGGTGCGTTCGTCGAGATCTACGCCAAAATGTCCGCGCTGGACAAAGGGCTGATGGAAGCCGGAAAACGCATTCAGAAATTTGGCCGATCGGTAGTATCCACCTCAACGCAAATGATGGGCATCGGAACGGGAATCCTTGCTCCGCTCCTCGCAGCTAGCGTCGGCTTCGCCAGCGCGGGGGCGGACCTTGCCCGCATGTCTACGCGGACGGGTGTAGCGGTGGAAACACTCAGCGCAATGTCTTTCGCGCTGGAGCAAAACGGCGCAAGCCTATCGGATTTCGAATCTGCGCTGACTGCGGTCAACGGGGCCGTTCGCGACGCGGTCGGCGGGAATACGGACCTAGGCTTTGCCTTCTCCCGGCTTGGACTCAATCTTAGCGACTTGTCAGATGGACGCCGCCACACGGTTCACTGCCGTGGCCGAGGCATTGGCTCGCGTCCAGGGTCCGGCGAATCGTGCGGCCCTGGCGATGCAAGTCTTCGGCGGCAGCGGCCGGGCATTGCTTCCATTTCTGGCCCAAGGCGCGGAAGGCATGCAGGCCTTGCAAGCCCAAGCTCGGCGGCTCGGCCTCGTGATGAGCACCGAGGACGCTCAATCCGCCTTGCGGCTGAGTTCCGCGTTCTCCAGCCTGCTCACGTCCTTCCGCGCGGCGACGAATGCCATCGGTGCCGCTCTTGCTCCGGCCTTACTGCAAGTTACGGATGTGCTGTCCGGGCTGATGACGGGTGTTATTCATTTCGTTCAAGAAAACCGTGGGATGGTTGTCGCGGTCGCAGCGGTCGGCGTTGGCCTCGTGGCTGCCGGCGCGGCCTTGTTCGCATTCGGCGCGGCGACAATTGTCGCGGGTGTGGCGTTGGCTGGGCTTGGCG
>OFQY01000778.1_pt1 | contig 11240 bp, 11 predicted proteins | sample 1542991 | NCBI WGS metagenome assembly OFQY01 (sample SAMN07774224, study PRJEB24372) | wastewater metagenome | isolation source: Exp Tend VB 10WW | collected 2016-02
TATCCGCGTCGAGGATATTCCCGAGCCAATTCTTGAAGTTTATAAAGAAATTAATCGCATATAATATGTTCGCACTCAAACCATTTCAAGAGAATGCCATCTCTCAGCTCAAGGAAAAGTTTCTGACGCTCTGGAAGCTAGGCGATCGTAATCTCAACCTAACTTTCAAATCTCCAACAGGGTCTGGTAAGACCATCATGATGGCGCAGTTTCTCCGAGACATAGTATCGGACCCACGCTTTCAAAATGCGGACGTTGGCTTTCTATGGATCACAAACTCGGACTCCCTTGCTATGCAGTCAAAGGAAAAACTTTTTTCATACTATGGCGGTGCAAGCGAAAACTCGCTACTTGATCTTAATGATTTAAGCGACGGTTGTATCCCAAAGAGCGGCGTATTCTTTATTAACTGGCAGAAGCTAGTATCTCGCGCTCAAACCAATCGTAAGCTTCGTACAGAAGGAGAACTAAATACCACGTTCGATGAATACCTGAATGTTACCCACGAAAAAGGACGTGAGGTTGTTCTCATTATTGACGAGGAGCATATTGCCTCATCTACCGTCCTTGCGAGTGATCTCATTCAGAACGTTATCAAGCCTCGTATAATTATCGGTGTTTCCGCAACGCCGCAGACGACGGGAGTGACCGTGGATGTCGCACGGGCCGATGTCGTTCGCGAGGGGCTTATCAAAGAAAAGACCATTTTCCAGACTGAAGAAGATTTGGCGAAAAAAGAATTTGCCGGTATGGACCAGGATGATATTCTCCTTACACTCGCATTCAACAAGCGTACAGAACTCGTCGCATCATACAAGGAGCTTGGCATCGAGATCAATCCACTCGTTCTTGTTCAACTTCCAAATGATGATAAGGCTGTAAAAGGATCGACTGGAACAACCAAACAGGAATTGATAGTATCTTTCCTGAAATCAAAAGGCATATTCGAACACGAGATCGCTGTCTGGCTCTCGGAAGACAAGATCAACCTTGATGATGTCGAGAAGAACAATTCTCCCGTATCATTTCTTTTATTCAAGCAAGCGGCCGCTACTGGCTGGGACTGCCCGCGTGCGAGCGTTCTCGTCATGTTCCGCGAAATAAAAAATCCGACGTTTGCCATCCAGACGGTTGGTCGTATTCTCCGTATGCCGCTTGGTACGCATTTTCCAAGACCAGAGCTAAACCTTGGTTATTTATATACAAACTACAAGCGAAATGAAGTTATCACGGGCTATGCTCGATCTGCTGAAAATCGTCCTGCTATCTATGGAAGCTACAGGAAGCAATCTGTTGAGCCTATCATGATTGACTCCGTATTCATGAGCCGTACTGACTACAACGACCTTGGTGATAGTTTTCAAGACGTATTCAAGAAGATTGCCGATAAGTATTTTTCTCTTACTGAAAAAGATACTGAAAAGGCCGTCCGAAAAAGTTTTACCACAAGTGGCCTTGATACCGAGTCCGTGGTCACCAACGGTCTTATTACAGGTGTTGAAATTGATGACTACGATAATTTCAGACAGGAGCTTTTGTCAGAAGGAGGAAGCCATGAACAGGAAATCTCCCAGTACGATCTTGAGCGACTCTATAACTTGTTCTGTTTCAACATAATCGCCAAGCAGACTGACGAGAAAAAGAAGTTCGCTCCCGAGCGTTCGTGGGGAAAGCTCAAGACGGCGCTCAATGTTTGGCTTTTGAGTCACTTAAACGAACCGCGCTCAAAGATATATTCCGTGATAGTTGGTGATCTTATAAAATCAACCAGCGTTCTTGCGCCACTCATCGGTAAAGCGCTTGAGGCGTATCGTCCTATCCGCGAACAGGAAGTAAACCGTAAGTCTGAACGTGCTAAGCGAACGGAGAAAATTGAAATCCCTCGCCAGAGTATTTTTTATACCGATCAATACGAAGAAATGAATGTCAAAAAGTCAGCCATGGCTCCGTTCTATATCGAGAAAGACTACAAAGGAGAAGACAACGAAAAAGAGTTCATCAAGTTCTTAGAGGAGAGCAAGAGTGTTTCCTGGTGGTATAAGAACGGCGATGCCGGTAGTGAGTTTTTCTCAATCTCATATTTCAACTCTGACGAGAACAAAGAAAAGCTTTTCTACCCTGACTGGATATTCAAAGCTAAGGATAAAATCTGGATTGTAGATACGAAGAAAGGAGCTACCGCTGAGCTTGCTGATACGGCCTATAAGGCTGAGGCGCTCCAAGAATGGCTTAAAGGAAAGAAAGGGTTAGCAGGAGGAATTACGGTACAGGATGGACCAAATGGCTGGAAATTGAACTCAAACGCCAAATACACTTATTCAACTGCACTTAAGGGCTGGGCCGCGTTGAGGGACTTATTAAACTAGCTGTTTAATCTCTAGTGTTCGTGACTGTGTTCCGTACTTCCTTTCACAGATGAATAGATCGCCGGATTTTCTTCACCAGTTACTTCAAGCACTGTCCAAGCGCCTTTATTCATGCGAGCAAGCGCGTGATCTACGAGGAGATATTTGCCTGGTACGTCGAGCGTAAACTCCACGATGCTTGATCCGCCTGGAAGCACGGCGGTCGTCTGAACGTTCTTTTCTATAGATCCTCCGATGTTTCCTTCTGGATAGACAGTGTCAAAGATTTCTCCGATCACGTGGAATGATGAAATAAGGTTTACACCACCGTTGCCGACATAAATGCGGACTTTTTCACCAACCTTTGCGTGCATTCGAGGAGCACCCTCAATTTTGCCATTAAAGACAACATAGTTAGGATCGCCATCAAGAAGCGCATTTGAGTCGAAGGCAACAAGACCTTTTTTGCCAAGCTGGCCGATCGTGTAGAGTTCGCCCTGCACGATGTAAAACTCCTTATCTACTTTCGACAGTCCTCCTTTTGGATCGACTAAAATCAATCCGTACTGTCCATGAGAGTTATGGGTTGAAACGTTTGGCATCGCACAATGGTAGATATAGAGGCCTGGGTTAAGTGCTTTCCAGCGGAATGTTTTTGTTTCGCCAGGCAGTACTTCCGTGAGTGATGCGCCGCCGCCTTGACCTGTTACGGCATGCAAGTCGATGTTGTGATGGTGCAGGCTTGATGGATCATTAGTGAGTGAAAGTTCTATGGTATCGCCCTCGCGCACACGGAGCATTGGTCCTGGAGTCTGGCCATTATACGTCCAGTAGTTATAGGAAATGCCAGGCGCGATTTCAGCGATAACTTCCTTCACATCAAGGTGGATACGCACGATCCCGTCCGCATCTGGTTTTTGGGGTTCTGATGGAACCGCAGTAGGATCAGCGCCAATATCGGCTACACGCTCAAACTTATTTTCATACAAAAAGAAATCGAGGATTTTATTAAAAGGAATAGAGGCAGGAACGCCGCCTGGGGCATGCGAATGCATAAAGGCTGGCATGGCAAATGTCGGGGGATAGGTGCGGTTGGCTATGAGTCCAGCAAAGAACGCGATTATGAAAAGACAGAGCGGAATAAGTACCGCTTTGTGCTTAAAAAAACGCATAAAGTGAGTGCGCTTTTGAAGCTGATACAAAATAAAAATGATGGCAATGGCTCCGACTACTGCTGATACCAATTCAAGAAGCATGTATGTAAGCATAATTTTATTTTATCACTAATAAAAGTTTTTCCACATTTGCTATCCGTGTGGCCGCGGGAGTATACTAATAATCCAACTAGTTGCATAGTTTCGCAACTATGAAATTAGTATACTCCATAGCGTATGTCGGACGCAATAGGGGGAGGAAATAATATATGAATATATATGTAAAAAATTGGTTCAAGTTCGTACTCGGTTTTGTTGTGTGCCTCCTTATTCGTCTCATTCCATTTCGTCCTCCGAATATCGAGCCGATCATGGCAGCCGCTATGCCGTTCTCGCGCGCCTATGGAAAAGTTGCAGGATTTTCCTTTGCTTTCGGGAGTATGGTCCTTTTTGATCTCATTGTAGGCAAAGTCGGGATATGGACGTTCATCACTGCGATTGTCTATGGCTTGGTGGGACTTGGTGCGGCGTATTATTTCAAGAATAAGAAAAACACCGCCTGGAACTATGCAAAGTTCGCGGTCATTTCTACTATATTTTTTGATGCTGTTACCGGGTTTACTATCGGACCGATCTTTTTCGGGCAGCCGTTTGTTGCCGCTGTTATCGGACAGATCCCGTTTACAGCGCTCCATCTCCTTGGAAACGTATCATTTGCCCTCGTTCTCTCTCCTGCGCTCTATACCTTCGTGATTGAAAACAAAAAATTCGAGTCGCCACGTTTATTTATCAACCTTAATCCAAACCATGTATGAAAAAAGTACAAGAAGAAAAAATTACAAGTATTCAAAAGCGTGACGGCTCGATCGTTCCTTTTGACGCATCGCATATCACGAATGCCATCTTTCGAGCACTTTCAGCTACCGGTGAAGGAAAAGATGCGGAAGCAGAGCGTGTTACTGCCGCAGTTATGAAGTCTCTCTTTGCGCTCAAAAAGGAACGTAAGGAGAAATATTCGGTTCCGCATGTGGAAACTATCCAGGATGTTGTTGAGAATGAGCTTATCGCCGCACGGTTTAGCCAGACTGCAAAGGCCTACATTTTGTATCGCAAGGAACGCGAGCGCTCCCGTAAAGAGCACGGTATGGTTTCGGAAAAAGTGAAGAAACTCGTTGCCGAGAGCAAACAGTATTTCCGCAATCCGCTTGCCGAGTTCGTTTACTACCGTACGTATGCCAAGTGGATTGCCGAGGAAGGACGTCGCGAAACATGGATTGAGACGGTAGACCGTTACGTGAACTTCATGAAAGAAAATCTCGGTTCTGGTTTTACGAATAAGGAATATGAAGAAATACGCGAAGCAATTTTGAAGCAGGAAGCGATGCCTTCCATGCGCCTCCTTCAGTTTGCAGGCAAAGCTGCCCGCAAGCAGAACGTGTGTGCGTATAACTGCTCATTCATCGCACCGAAGTCATTCCAAGACTTTGCCGAGATAATGTACATCTCTATGTGCGGTACTGGCGTAGGATTTTCTGTGGAGAGCGAAAATGTGCAGGCTTTGCCGCAGATACAAAAGCAGACTGGCAAGAAGCTCCCGACCCACGTTATTGCCGACAGTCGTGAAGGCTGGGCAGATGCGCTCGCTCTCGGCATGAAGACATGGTACGAGGGTAGCGACATTGATTTTGATTTCTCCCAGATCCGTCCCGCAGGTTCACGCTTGAAGACGATGGGCGGCAAGAGTTCCGGTCCCGATCCACTTCGCTCTCTTCTTGCGTTTACGCGAGAACGCATCCTGCGCCGAGAAGGCAGACGGCTTTCAAACATCGATGCTCACGACATTATCTGCAAGATCGGTGAATGTGTCGTTGCCGGTGGTGTGCGTAGAAGTGCCATGATCTCACTTTCTGATCTCGACGACGAAGCGCTCCGCGACGCAAAGAAAGGTCAATTCTATTTCACGGAAGGACAGAGAATGCTCGCAAACAATTCCGCTGTGTACCTTTTAAAGCCCGATACGCAGACATTTCTCGATGAGTGGACGGCACTCGTAAAATCAGGTTCTGGCGAACGCGGTATTTTTAATCGAGGAGGACTTGCCCAAACGCTTCCTGAAAGAAGGCTCAAACAGTGGAAGGACGGTATATATCCATCCTTCGGGACCAATCCGTGCGGTGAGATCATTCTTCAATCAAAGCAATTCTGTAACCTTTCGGAAGTAGTTGCCCGCGCGGACGATACCGAAGAAACGCTTCTCAAAAAAGTACGGGTTGCCGCCATGCTCGGCACATATCAGTCCGCACTGACGTATTTCCCATACCTTTCCCGCGAATGGAAGAAGAATTGCGAAACCGAACGTCTTCTCGGTGTTTCCATCACTGGCCAGTGGGATTGCCCGCTCGTCCGCGATCCGAAGATGCTCGAGAAGATGAAGGCCGTTGCAATCGAGACGAACAAAAAGTTTGCTAAGCGCCTCTCTGTCCCTGCATCGACATGTATCACTTGCGTAAAACCATCCGGCACGGTTTCCCAGACGGTGGACTGCGCTAGTGGTATGCATCCGCGCCATGCGCCATATTACATCCGCCGTATCCGCATTTCGGCGACCGATGCGCTTTTCAAAATGCTCAAGGATCAAGGCGTACCATATTTCCCAGAAGTCGGGCAGACGCTTGAGAATGCCACTACGTTTGTTCTCGAGTTTCCGGTCAAAGCGCCAGAGGGCGCCATCTGTAAAGACGACGTTTCCGCACTCGACCAGCTCGAACACTGGAAAATCGTAAAGAAACATTATACCGAACATAATCCGTCAGTTACGATTTCAATCGGCGATGATGAATGGATCAAAGTTGCGAATTGGATTTACGAGAATTGGGATCTGGTCGGCGGCCTCTCATTCCTTCCTCGCTCTAATCACGTCTACCAACTTGCTCCGTACGAAGCAATTACCAAAGAGCGCTACGAAGAACTGAAGAAGCACACGGAAAACCTCGACTTTTCAAAAATTGTTACGTACGAAACGGTTGATGAGACAGAAGTTAAAAACGAACTTGCATGCGTAGCAGGCGTGTGCGATATAGCACTCTAAATATATGCACGTAGCATTTACAGGCAATGGAAAAGGAAAAACAACTGCCGCCATCGGCAACGCAATCCGAATTATTGGAGCTGATAAACGCGCTCTCATGGTTCAGTTCATTAAGGGACCGTGGGTATCTGGAGAGGATAAGTCTACAGAGCGATTGGGGCCGGATTTCAGAATTATAAAAACAGGCAAAGGGTTCGTCGGTATCCTTGGTGACAAACTTCCGCTTGAAGAGCACCAAAAGGCCGCAGAAGAAGGACTGCGGATTGCAAAGAATGAAATTGCATCTGGTTCTTGGCACCTACTTATCCTCGACGAAGTTCACAATGCAATTACCCTCGGGCTTATCGGAACCGCTCAGGTAATCGCATTCCTCGACTACGCAAAAGGAAAAGTCGAACACGTCATAACTACAGGACGGGACGCACCGAAAGAGATAATAGACCACGCGGATCTGGTCACTGAGATGAAGGAGGTAAAGCATCCCTACCAAACAGGACGGTTTGCAGAAAAAGGTTTGGACTTTTAGTAGATAACTTACTTAATTATGAAAAAGCAATATATTTACGGTTTTCTTATCATCATTCTCCTTGTTGCAGGATATTTGATCTCTGTAAACCGCAACAATACTCCTGCTGACTCACAGGTAGAAACTACGACGCAAGAACAGCTACAACAAGTAAAACAAGCTACGCTTATCGCAGGCGAGACTACCACTACACTTACCTTTACGGAAGGACAGACGCTTTACGATGCGCTCATAAAAGCCCAGCAAGCAGGACTTACGCTTGAACTCAAAGAATATCCAGGTATGGGCTATTTCGTTGCTAAGATCGGTTCGCTTGTTCCTACTGCAGATAGGTATTTGATGTATTCAGTAAATGGAGAAGAGGCCAGCGAAGGCATTTCGTCCTATGTACTGAAAGAGAATGACATTGTGAAATGGGAAGTAAAGTAACATACGATTGCATTTTAGGGCGAATTGTTGCATACTTTCGAAACTAGTATGGCTACCGCAAAAAAAATCAAACAGCCGCTTCCTCGCACCGCGTACCGCCAAAACGCGGAGACGTATAAAATTCTTGCCAATCCAAAACGGCTTGAAATACTCAACCTTCTGCGTGAACAAGAAATGTCAGTCGAGGATCTCGTGAAGACGCTTGGCGTTTCAAAAGCGAATGTTTCCCAGCATTTGGCGCTCCTTCGTCATGCACGCCTCGTAACTGTGCGTAGGGAGGGACTCAGCGGCTTTTACAACATCATTGATCCTCGTATCGTTGAGCCGTGCCGTATTCTCCACAAGCTTTCTCTTAGAACAACTTAAATAAAAACACTCTCAAAAAGAGTGTTTTTATTTTTATGCATAGATTTGACTATACCCCCTAGGGGGTATATACTATAGTATATGAATACAGATAAACAAAAACTAATTCGCAGATTGAAAATTCTTGAGGGTCAGGTTCGCGGCCTTCAAAAGATGGTAGAAGAAGGAACTTACTGTATCGACGTTATAACGCAGACGTCCGCTGTTAAGCAGGGACTTTCCAACGTTGAAGACGCACTTATGGAAACCCATCTCGGTCATTGTGTTGTGGACCAGATTAAGAAAGGACAGACGAATAAAGCTACGGAAGAAATACTCAAGGTATATCGATTAAAGAGAAAATAATATGAACCATTCACATCATAACAATCAGCATGCAGAAGAAAAACAGGGATCATTCTATACCTGCCCTATGCACCCAAAAATCCTTCAAGACAAACCAGGTATGTGTCCTATTTGTGGCATGTCGCTTGTTCCTACTAAGCAGAAGATAGAAAAGACTGATCATACTCCTGAGAAACACGCAGGGCATCATACTGAAGATTTTCTTAAAAAGTTTTATATCACACTCGCACTTACCATACCGATACTCGTGTACTCGGAAATTTTCATGATTGCGTTTAATTGGAACGCACCTCGCTTTATGGGAGTAGATATACTCATACTTATTCTCGGATCAATCATTTATTTCTATGGTGGTGGGGTATTCCTGAAAAGCGCATATCGAGAACTAAAGGCAAAGCTCCCAGGCATGATGACACTCATCGCCATCGCCATTACGGCAGCCTATGCTTATAGCGTGTACACGACATTTACGGGAGGCATGAATCTCTTTTGGGAACTTGCGACACTTATCGCGATCATGCTCATCGGTCACTATATCGAAATGCGAGCCGTACAAGGAGCAAAAGGAGCGCTTAATGAACTTGCAAAGCTACTTCCTGATACCGCCGAAGTAATTCGCGACGGCAAGACCGTTGCTATTCCTGTTCGTGAGCTAAGGAGTGGAGACGTAGTTCTGGTCCGTCCTGGCGCCAAAGTCCCAGCGGACGGAGAAATTATGGAAGGGCGATCAGAACTTAATGAGGCAATTATTACTGGTGAGTCAAAGCCTGTGTCCAAAACCGTTGGAGATCAGGTAATTGCTGGATCAATCAATGGTGATGCAAGTCTCACGGTTCAAGTGACGAATGTCGGAGAAAAAACATTCCTCGCGGGCATCATGCGACTGGTAGCCGATGCCGAAGCGTCAAAATCTCGTCTGCAAATGCTTTCGGACAGAGCAGCCTTCTGGCTTACTATCCTTGCCGTCGGTTCGGCGCTACTTACGCTTATTATTTGGCTGGGAGTTGGGCAAAACGCATCATTTGCTATTGAGCGGGTTGTCGCCGTATTAGTTATTGCTTGTCCTCATGCGCTCGGCCTTGCCGTTCCACTTGTTGCTTCAATTTCTACAACTATGGGAGCAAAGAATGGACTGCTCATTCGTAAGCGATTATCACTCGAAGCTGCCCGAAACATCGACATTGTTCTCTTTGATAAGACAGGTACACTTACGAAAGGAGAGTTCGGTGTAGATACGGTGCTTACGAATAAAACTAACTTTGAAGAAGAAGTTGTTGCGCTAGCATCTTCGGTGAACAGCCAATCGGAGCACCCACTTGCAAAAGCAATGGGTGTATATGCCAAGGAGAAAAACATTCAACTTCTACCTATCTCAAATTTTGAACGTGTTGCTGGAAAAGGCGCGAAAGCTAAGGTAGGCGATTCAGAAGTTGCTATCGGAAATGAAGCTCTTGTCGGAGATTTCGGCGCGGTTATGAGTGAAGACTATAAACACAAAGTAACTAAACTTGAAAAACAAGGTAAAACGGTAGTTCACATTATAAAAGATAAAGAACTTATCGGAAGCATTGCTCTTGCCGATATTATCCGACCAGAGTCAAAGGAAACTATTGCGAAGCTCAAAGAAATGGGAATTAAATCAGCAATGATTACAGGCGACGCGCCAGATGTTGCCGAGTGGGTTGCGCGAGAGCTCGGCCTTGATGAGTATTTTGCGAGAGTATTACCGCATGAGAAATCCGAAAAAGTAAAACTCTTACAATCCAAAGGCATGAAGGTGGCGATGGTTGGTGATGGTGTAAACGACGCGCCAGCCCTCACACAATCCGATTTAGGTATTGCAATTGGCGCAGGCACGAATGTTGCCATTGAGTCGGCAGGTATCGTCCTTGTGAAAAGCGATCCGCGCGATATTCCCAAAATCATTCGCCTTTCCAAGCTGACATACAAGAAGATGATCCAAAACCTTTTCTGGGCTACTGGCTACAATGTGATTGCGTTGCCGATTGCTGCCGGAGTACTCTATACCAAAGGCATCACGCTCAATCCTGCCGTAGCCGCAGTCTTTATGTCACTCTCAACGGTCATTGTGTCGATCAATGCCGTGTTGTTACGAAGAGAGAAATTATAAGATTTTAATACCTAATATATATGAAAATATCAAAGTTGTTGCACATTGTGAGTATTCTAGTCGGAGGCATAGGAGTAGTTACGTTTATGGGTTCGATGATCGGCGGAGGAGATGACCTGGTTTTCGGAGTTACTAAAATGGATGCTCTTATGTGCTCAGCAATCCTTATTCTTATTGCAATTTGGGCACAGGTCGGAACCATGCACCACATGATGCTTGAGAAAACTGGCGAACGCATTTAGTAGAGGAGTATAATAAATATATGAAGCTTTCACGCAAAAATGTAATACTCGGCATATTCATAACCTTTGCTTATATCGCTTTGAGCGTGTTTAGCCTATTTATGCTTGCTGGACATATGTCGCACGACAGCATGTCAATGTCAGACTGTCCATATATGGTGGGACAGCATTCGATTTGCCCGATGGATTTTTCTTCCCATATCAGCGCGTGGCAGGATATGGTCCGAACCACTCTTCCGACCATTTTGCTATTGATTATCGTTGCTGTTGTTTTTATTACACAAGAGACCAATAAGGAAAACAGACCGCCTGTATTCGTACGGCGACGGCCCCTACGGCAATTTTCTCCCTTTACCGAGCTATTCTCTAGGGGAATACTTAATCCAAAGATCCCATAACGTAATTTGAAGTTTAACTTATTAATTAACTTCAAAATTATTTTATGGAAAACAAAAACAGCGTGCTCGTATTTAGTATCATCTTCCTTATTATCGGAGTATTTGTTGGCTGGGGCATTTGTTCAAACAAGGAAGCACGAACCGATATTGCTGCTGACTCACATATGATGGATAACGGAGAGATGATGCATAACAATGGAATGATGGGCATGAACG
>OFQY01000779.1_pt1 | contig 11222 bp, 16 predicted proteins | sample 1542991 | NCBI WGS metagenome assembly OFQY01 (sample SAMN07774224, study PRJEB24372) | wastewater metagenome | isolation source: Exp Tend VB 10WW | collected 2016-02
TATCTTTTTTCCAAACCGCGTGCATATACTCAATGCTGTCAGTTTTCCCATCATCAGTAAAGCTCATTCTCCTGTGATGAACATACCCCCATGTCGGCATAAACTCTCTCCATAACTGCTGTCTTTCATTGCTTCCGAAGAAATTAAGGCGCAAGAGCGTGACCACATAGCCGTATTCTGAAACATCTCGCAGTGCCTTGCGTATTATTTTTTCTGCCAAAAAGAACGGGGGGTTGGTGATGATGATGTTATACTTTCCTTGTTCTACGTCACAAGAAAGATAGTCTTCCTTTACCTCTGCTCTACTATCTTCCCTTACATCTATCGTCCCAAGAACCGAGGGTTGATACTTTCGCGCAATGAGCGCTGGGTAACTCATCTCATGGAAGGTATCGCCACCAGCACACGGGTCAAGCCACTTTGCTCTTTCAGGATGTGTTCCGACTCCTAATTGGTCGTCAATGAACTCTCCTTTTGCTAGGTCACTCATCCACTCATTCAAAAACGCTTCGATATGACCTTGAGGGGTGACATAGTAGTCTGTCTTGTGCCGCTCATAGCCTCTGTTCGTACTGGACATTTTACGAGAAGTTTATTTCTATATCTTGGTCAAGCAGATGTTTCTGGTTTATTTCTTCTGAACATTTTTCACAGCGCACCTCGGTAATTTCGTTTTCGTAACACTTTGTCGCTTCTATTGTATTCGACTCTTTATCGTAAAACGCTTTCCAGTACGTTGCTTCATTTATAAAGAAGTCAGTACCCCCGCATTTTGGACATCCGACAAGTGTCTTAGCTTCTTGCATAGTATTGATCTAATATGGTTCGGATAACTTCGCTTTGCGATACCTTGAAGTTCCTCGCTTGCCTCTCGACTTGTTTCTTCTGCTGTGGGGTGACAAGTATCTGCATTCGGATAAATTGTTTCTTCATATTGCTTTTTTAATTAACTGCTAATACCCGTAGTATATGCGAGCAGTATTCTTGTGTCAACACATGTGTGTGGATAACTTCTCCGCCACATCCTCCACACTCCTCGCCAAGATATATACCCCGCCCGCTTCTTCGAGACGTTGCTGGAAGATGAACTGCTCGGGGGACTGTACACCTCCCTTTTCTTTTTTCACCTCGCATCCTATGAATTTTCCGTTTTCTCCTACGGCGATTATATCCGGCACCCCCTTCATGCCTGCAAAGCTCCGGTACTGGCGCAGGTGGGCATCATACACTGAACCGTTATTAACACGAAAAGCCAGGTACCCCTGACTGTGCAGGTGCTTGAGTATCTTGGCTTGAATGAGTGTCTCTTTTTCTTTCATTTAATTTCCCTTCACATTCACAACCTGTTTTAGTATGTGTTTTATCTCTACCAACTCCTTACTATTTTCCATTACTTCGTCAATGTCTTTGTACGCCCCAGGAATCTCGTCTATAAATTCCGCTGAATGGTGAAAAGAAACCCCAATCATTGCTTTTTCCATATCTTCCATGGTGAACCGTTTACGAGCTTCTGTACGAGAGAACTTGCGCCCTGCTCCATGAGGGGCAGAATGATACGCTAATGGGTTTTCTAATCCAGAAACGATGTAGGAGCGTGTCCCCATAGAGCCTGGAATAACACCAAGCTGTCCTTTTTTCATCTGGATAGCTCCTTTGCGCGTAAGCCAAACATCTGCGCCAAGGTGATGTTCTTTTTGTGTAAAATTATGATGGCAATTTATACGCTCGGTCTCAATCTCTTTTTCGTGTCCTCCTTCTTTGAAAAAAGAATACGACAATTCCGTCATAACTCTGTCCATCATTTCTTCTCTATTCATAAGCGCAAAATCTTGCGCCCAATGCAGGTCGGAAATATAATCGCCGAAACCAACCATATCTTCGCACAAATAGGCGAGGTCTGGATCTTTAAGATGAATAAACATTTTTTCCATCAGATTTTGAGCTACTTTTATATGCTTCTGCGCAATCTGATTACCAATACCGCGAGATCCTGAATGAAGAACCACCCATACATTATTCTCTTCGTCTAACGATATCTCTATAAAGTGATTGCCAGACCCAAGTGAACCGAGCTGATATTCCCACCCTGTCTTTGTTAGGTTTTTGAAATATTCTTGTTCTTTTGCTTTAAGCGCAAGGACTCTTTTTTCTGCTGATGGGGAAATTTTATTATTATAACTTCCAGCAGAAAGAGGGATACGCCGTTCTATCCCATTTCTAATCGCATCAAGATTGTCCGGCAAATCATTTGCTGTAAATTTCGTTTTCACTGCTACCATTCCACATCCTATATCTACTCCGACAGCGGCGGGAATGATTGCGCCTTTTGTTGCGATGACACTCCCGACTGTCGCACCTTTTCCCAAGTGGCAATCTGGCATTACGGCAACATGCTTGTGAATAAAAGGCATTGTGGAGATATTCACCAACTGTTCCATTGCTTTTTCTTCAATAGTAGATGGGTCGAGAAACGCTATGATTTTTTCGTTAATTTTTTTCATAAATCTTTTACTGCTTATTGATAATATTATACCTCGGACACCACGGATCGTGCTCGCCTCGCAACCGAAGCTCCTTGCGCTCTTGAAGCGTTAAGTACATACCACAGAAGTCGAGATTCTCGAATACCTCATGGTTGGCTCCGTTTGCTTCTGTGCGCTCCGGATACTCAATGACGCTAAACAACGGCGGTGGGGCTTCACGTGGAGCCATAGCTCGCTTCTGCCGATAGATGAGTTCGGTACCATGGACTATCGCACTTATCCGCGGGTGCTTCGCCACTTTCTCTATTATCTTGTAGAACAGCTCATCGGAGTACCACGGCTTCGTACGGGCGCGTTCGCGTATCGTCGAGAATGTCACTGGCTCGTTTTCTACTATGTAGCGGGCTATGCCGGCGATGATAGGGGTCGTGTCCATAGTCTTGCGCCATTCGCCCTTGGCGCAAGGTATGAAAGCGAGCTACTTCTTCAGCTCCCTAACTATCCCCTCCACCTCCGCCAACGCCATGCGCTCGTACTCGCCGTATTCTTTTATCTTGGGGGCAAGCTCCTTTCTTGTGATGGTGAGATAGAAGAACTCCTGCACCGGCAAGCGCGGGTCGTAGCAGACAAAGTACAGGGTCTTAAGCGAGGTGTTGACGATGAACGCCTGTATCACCTGCTCCTCGTACTCGCTCGGTACGGTCTTCGTCAACAGTGTCTCTATGTGAAGCGCACTGTTGAGGCACTTGACCTCCACCGCCTCCGTCTTGCCGATAAAGCCATCCGGGGAGTAGGCAATGCTCTCATCGTCTTCGCTTATCCACATAACGAGATCGGTATTCACTTTCTTCTTCGTCCGCTTGGCGAACAAGTCAACGGCATCCTTCTCCAGCCTCGCCCCGCGCTCCATAGGATTCTCGTCCGACGGTGATACCGCCCCGAGCTTGTCGGCGATGAGCTGATAGAACCCCCGCTTGCGCCCGCTACCGCGCTTTACGAGCAGGTCTTTGAGCTTCGTGCCGGTGATACGCCCGACTCGATACGCGAGCCAAGATTCGCGGTCTTCGAATTTTACGGTACGCATGGCGGTTAAAAATTATTGTAGTCGTCCGGCCCGGCAGACGGCGCGGCGGCTTGCTCGTCGTCTACTTGCACGACTGTCTTCTTGTCGGCGAATTTGGAGACGATATTCTGCTCAATATACTCTATGAGGAACAATCGTGCGCCACTGAAATAGTGCTTCCATTCTTCGGTGCTCCAAGGCTTCTTCTCCTTTGTCTTAGGATCAATCTTATGGATAACTTCGGGATAGCCGTTCGCCACCTCTTTCTTCGCGGTGTCGTAAAAGAAGTTGTTTACTTTATTTCCACTCTGCCAGATAGTCATTCCGCGCTTGATGCGCCCAGCATCATCGGTGAAGCTGTACGGCCGCATCACAACCGGAAGGAATAAATCCAACGCGGGAAGTTTCTTCATTGTGTCTTCGCCGTAGTTGCTTGCACTCGGGAGAGAGAGGACTACTGGAAGCTCGTCGCCGTCTACTATCGTAAGGATAAGGTTCTTGCCGAAGTCGCCATCGTAGAATGAGACATCAGCAATAACGCCGGAAAGTTCCATTATCTTCCTTTCCCACTTTGTCCCCTTTTTACCGGAGAGAACATTCCCGTCTTTGTCTTCTTTGTAATCTTTTGAAAACCAGTCGCGCTTTCCTGCACCTACTGTACCTTCTGGTACGTTCATAACGAATACTCCTTCTGACTGCAAGACATTTACATACACAACTTTTTTGTTTTCATCTTCGAATTTTAGAGCCATATATTTGTTGAATTTATATTATTGTTTGTTAATGCTCATTGTCGACCATAGTTTTACGTCATTGCGGACGGTGGATTATTCTTGCACTCCCAGCAGGTTTCAAACCCTTCCTTTTTATAATTTCCGCAACCGTCCGGGCAAGCGTTCTCATCCGGCAAACAATCTTCACAGATAAACTGTCCATCATGCGCGTACATAAATTCACCTTCCATTACAGTATTGCCGCACTCTTGGCACTCGGAATCAAACCTATTAGGAAATGGATTAGCCATGTTTCGCTCGTATTATCCTACTAAAATGCACATTGAAAAGCTTTCCCAATTCCTTCGTCGTCCACCCCTTTGTTTTGTACGCATCTATGAGCATTGCCCGCTCGGCGTATATCTCTTTATTCGTAAGCATCTTTCTCATACTTTTATTATAGACAATCATACACGCATAGTCAATATGCGGTTTTGTAAGTTATCCACAGCTTTTGTTTGGCATGTCTATGCGTTTTTTTGTATACTGTACCTATGCAGTCTAATATCGAGAATGACTCCGTGAGGCAGTGGCTTCACGCGAGGAAAATAACAGACGCCGCCATAGAGCGGTTTTCCCTTGTGTGGAGCGCGGATCGGGTAACGATTCCGATACGCGACGCACCGGGGCGTTTTCTTTTCAATAAATACCGCCACCTTACTGGTGATGTGAAGTACCGATACGACAAGGGGGGCATGGCTTCGCTCTTCGGCGCAGATACTGTCGGAGATGCGAAGCGCGTTGTGATTTGCGAAGGAGAACTCGATACTGTCGCACTGTGGGGCGCGGGCATCGTCGCTGTGTCGTCTACCGGCGGATGCGGAACATGGCGCAAAGAGTGGAGCGACTTGCTCGCCGATAAAGAAGTTATCATCTGTTACGACAATGATGATGCCGGGATGAAGGGTGCGGTGAACACCTTGTCTTTCACTCCGTGGGCCAAGGTAGTGTTTGTTCCACCGGAAGCGGGGGTGAAAGATGTTACTGACTACTTGGTGCGCGGGGGGAATATGGAAGGACTGCTTGCCACCGCACAGCACTTTGTTGATGTATCTGTTGTTGATACCGATGCGCTTCGACGCGCGGCACTCTGGCAGAATACGGTATTTCATGAAGAGTGGAAGAAGCGGTTTGTACCAGTAGTCGCGCCAACGCCCTCACGAACCGTTGCCCATAGCGTGGGGGATGAACGAGCGCGAGCGAAAGAGTATCCGATAGAGAATATAATCTCGTTTGGACAACGAGGAAAAGCGAAGTGTTTATGGCACTCGGAGAAAACAGCTTCGCTTGCTTGGAATAAAAAGAACAACACCGCGCATTGCTTCGGCGCGTGCGCTCGGACATTTGATTCAATAGACGCGTATATGAAGGTATGGGATGTCGACTTTAAGGAGGCAATAAAAAAACTATCATGACACTTGATGACCTCAAGGCGAAGATTGGGGAGTACCTCTATTTGGAAGATACGGATGTCATCGATGTAATTCTCGCCACCATCATTGCCAACATGTCGCAACAAACGATGCCAATATGGATGACGATAATCGGCGCACCATCCGGCGGAAAGACACAACTTATTCTTCCCTTAGAATTTTCCCAACCATCCGGTAAGAAATTCATCCACCGTATCACCGACCTTACGCCGAATACTTTCCTGTCTGGTGCCATAAGAAACACAAAGGACTCTTCTGGAAATAAAATGCCGATAGAAACATCGCTTTTGAAGCGCATTGGAACTGCGGGGATAATGCTCTTTCCTGACTTGACTTCGCTTTTCAGTAAGGACCCGACAGAACTGCAAGAAATTCTAGGTACACTCCGCCACATCTATGATGGAGCACTGACCAAGATGACGGGGAACGGAGAACCGATAGAGTGGGAAGGAAAGCTCGGAGTGCTTGGAGCGTCTACTTCGGAACTCTACCGGCACTTAGAACGATTTTCTTCTATGGGTGAACGGCTTATGTATTATCGAATGAAGCCGGTAAAAGACAGGGGTGCGGCGACAGACAAAGCACTGGATCGTTCCGTTAATGGGAAAGAGCTTGATACTATTATCGCGGGGCTTTATTCAGAATATATAAAAGACATTTTATCTTCTTCGAAGAAATATGAAATATGCCAAAAGGACAAAAAACGACTTCGGGATGCCTCTTTGTTTGCTTCCCTCTTACGAACAAATATTTATGTCGCATACAGAACTGATGGCGCGAGAATAGAGAGATTCCCCGAAAGCGAAATGCCAATGCGTACCGCATTACAGCTTATGGGGCTGGCACAAGGATTTCTTATGATGAACAAATCCGATGAATTGTCGGAACGACAAATGCGGACAATAGAATGGTGCGCGTGGTCATTGGCAAATGACGAACGGCGCAAAACGCTTGCTTGTATGGCGTATAATCCTGGAACAGAGAAGACTGGCGAGATCGCCGCTAAGATAGGGATGGAGACAGATGTCGTGCGGTCTTTTCTTTTGCAATTATCGGCTATAGGTATTGTAAGCAGGAAGAAAGAAACAGACGGAAAGGATAGTTGGACTATTACTGATGGTGAACTTATAGCATTTGTAAGAAGAATTGAGGAAGAGCCGACAGTATCTGCGGTAGAGACGATTATTCCGATTGATCGTGGGGCTGATGATTTTGAAAATTTCTGATTTCTCCGGTAAGGATATAGTGGACAACTTTTTGGGAAACATCAAATATTTCAGCTAAGATTTCTTCGGTATATCCTTTTTCTGCAAGCCCTTTAATGTGGGCTTTTTGTTTTTCGGTAAGCGTGCCTATAATACCGAACCCGTTTTTTATTATGTATTCAGTATTTTCATCCCTTGTCCTTACTTCAAGATGCTCTGGACGAACACACATAAAATTACCGCAAGTCCTTCCAACAATTTTCCTTTCTCCTCTAGGGATGTTTTTATCTTCTGTAGGCAATTCACCTATAAAAAATTTGTACGATAAACGGTGTTTCGATTGTTTGCCTGGCCAAATCCAGCAATCGCCAACAAACCTGACTTTTTTTAGAAATTGTGTTTTATCCATAAATGGATTGTGTGAAACAAGTATACACCTGTTCCGGTTAAATAATAAATTTAAAAGCCAATGGGGGTAGGGGTCTTCCCTTCAGTGGAAGGGAACTACCCCCATTGTAGTTTTTTTTAAAAGAAAAGCAAGGGGTAGAGGTATTGAATTGCGCGTGAAACGTGGTGTGGTTTTTCCGCCCCCTTGTGTTATAATCCACCCATGACCAAGTACAAAATCATCGTGGAGTTCGAGCACGAAGCCTCAAGCGAGGGGCACGCAAAGATGGTTATAGCTTCGTTCTTGGCGGGAAAAGGAGTGCCACCGGAGCGGTATGTCAGGATCGAGGCGTATCGGGCGTAGGTTATCCACAAGGGAGATGTTTTCTTATGCGATACAATGTAAGAATGATATGGGACAAAAAATGCGCTTGTTGCGGTGGGTGGCTGCCGAGATTCCAAATGAAGGTGAGGACGAATTTTGTCTTATGTAGAGTGTGTGCGAAACTTCTCTCTGACTATCCCTTATCGATGCCTATCAGTTTACGAATGGAGAAAGTGAGAGCTTTGGTATAAAAAAACCCCGCACTCTGGCGGGGTTTGCTTCTGAAAGAACTAAAGGGTCGTTTTTAGATTGCTTCAATCTCTTTGATAATTTCTATCTTCTGGGCTAGCCCCAATTGTTTTGAACAATTTGTCCAGTTGCGCCATCCTTCCTTTTCGGTGAAAAGGATCCGCTCTGTGAGTTCACCAGCCTTCTCGTGGTCGATAGAAAGCGCGATAGCCTCGCTATTGCTGATAATTTTGTTGTAGAACTTTTTGATGTAGAGCTTCACCGTCGCTCTTTGGAATTGCCACGCACCAACAGATGCTTCGTTGTTCGAGTCGAAGACGATTGCTCCGTCTGGATTTTCTACTGTTCCAGTTTCGCACTTCGCCAACTCGTCTACAACATTTTTCTTTGCTTGTGCTATTTTTTCCTCGTACGTCTTGCCCTTAACTTCCGCAAGAACCGGATGAATAACCTCTGGTGCAGTAAACTCTTCCACTCCGTGCGGGAGAAATGGCTGTATCGCAAATGCTCCGAATATCGGAAGCACGACAAACCACTTTTTCTTTCCCGCGAACTTCCCTTTTTTGTCTCGTTTTTGCATATGTTATTATTATGCTTGTTAATGACCCTCTGGATTAAGTATACTCTATGCGCATAGAGAGTCAAAGAAGTTATCCACAGGTATGCGCATAGACAAATGTCCCTTATTTCGTATACTTAAATCATGAACTCCAATCAATTTGCTCGCGATTCATCTCAAACGGCTAGCGACTTTGCGAAAATTCGCTGGAATAAAAAAACCAAAGAAGAGAAAGACGCATATTGTAAAAAAATGCGCGACGCCAAAGCATTAAAAGCTAAAGAGAAGAAACAATAATGTCTTATACAGAAACTAAAACGGGGACACAGGCAAAGAAGAGTATTCTTTCCGCTATTCGCAAAATCATAGCTGTTGTGGCGCCGACTCTCGGACCAGCAGGACGCTCTGTCTTGCTCCCTCGTACCTATAATCGTGGACAGAGGATTGTTGATGACGGGTATTATGCGGCCGAAAATGTTCTGCTGAAAGACCCGCACGAGAAACTTGCTGGGGAGTTTTTTAAGGAGGCAATTACGAAGACAAATACTATCGCAGGAGACGGTACGACAGGTACCGCGGTACTCGCGGCTTCACTTGTGGAAAAAGTGTTTAGGATATTGCCAGACAGTGAGATTCCGATTGTCTTGCCACCAGGGCAGGAGAAAGAAGACGACAAGTCGGTGCGTGTTATCCGCAAAGAGATGAACGACGCGAAAGATGTTGTTGTACAGGCAATTAAAGATGAAGCGAAGAAAGTTGAGACACTAGAGCAGATGAAACAGATTGCGCGGATTTCAATCGGAAAAGAGGATGAAAAGATTGCGGATAAAGTTGCGGAAATAGTGTGGGAAATCGGGCGGGATAGCGAGGGAAACTACCTCGACAACCACATTGACATCGTTGAGGGATATAAGGGCGAGGTTGAGTTTGAAACATCTGTTGGTATGAAGTTCCCGGCGAAGGTAGCGCACAAGGCATTTGTGACAAAGCCCGAGAGGCACGAGATGCTTATGGTTGACGTACCCATACTTATTACGAACTACAAGATGGATAATGGTTTTGAATTACAAGGCATTCTTGAACGATGCAAGGTACCAAAGCTTGCTATTTTTGCACCTGAATTCTCAAACGGTGTATTGCAGTATTTAGCGCAAACCTTTCAGAAAGGCCTTCACTGCTATCCAGTGAAATGCCCGGCGTTAAGAACAGAACAAATGCACGATCTCGCTATTTATACCGCCAGTAATTTCATTAACAAAGATACAGGAGCGAAGCTTTCAAATGTTATGGCAGGCGACCTTGGTTTCGCCGAAAAGATAGTTGTAAAAGATACCGAGAACAGAGAAGACGCCACACTTCTCGGCGGACGAGGGACAAAAATAAAGCGGGGAGACGGGAACCTTATAGACGAACAGATAAAGATTTTGAAAGGACAACAGGAGGAATGCCGGAATGACATCGAGAAAATGTCTCTTCAAAGACGCATTGCGAATCTTAATTCAGCTGTTGGTGTTATCCGTGTCGGGTCAGCAACCAGCGGTGATGGGCTTTTCATAAAGATGAAGATTGAAGACGGAGTGTATGCGTGTAAAGCCGCACTTGAAGAAGGATACGTTCAAGGTGGTGGGTTGTGCCTCAAAGGAATAGGAGAAAAGGCGGGGAACATTCTGTCTGATTGCCTCTCTGCACCACATGAACAGATACAGAAAAATGCAGGAGGAAATTTTGAGATAGATGCCGACGTGATAGACCCGGCGAAAGTAGTGCGCCTCATCGTAGAACATGCTGTTGCTGTTGCCTCTACTCTTATCACAACTCATGCTATAGTTGCTGAGATAGAGGACAAAAGCCCAGGAGACGGGTATAATGATATCGCGAGAGCGATTGCAAAGATTGCGTACTATGACGCGAAACATAAAGGGATGTTGAAAGACGCGGAAGACGAAGCGGAACGAGATAGAGAGAAAGAGTTTGAAAGGATAATGCTTTCAGATAATGGCTAATGTATGAAAATCACACATGACAAACAATTCAAAGACAGGGCGGAACTCGAAGCGTTTGTTCGCACTCGATTTGGCGATGATGTGAAAGAGAATAAGGATAGTGAGATAGAGTTGACGCAAGAGGAAGCAGACAAGTTTCTACTTTCTGATAAGACAACAGTTTTCGGGGTAAAGTGTAAGGTATTAAAAGCTAAATAATATCAATATGCCACTATCTGCAAGCGCACGAATGATGTTTAATAAAGTATTATCTCCGATGAAAAAGATGAAAGAATCATATGATAAGTCTTGGAGTAAATGGGAGAATTCAGAACGATACAAAAGAGATAAAGCGAAGTTTATTAGAAAGGGGATGATGTAAAAATATGCACGCAGGAGGTCGCCCAACGAAATATAAAAAAGCATATACCCAGAAAGCACTTGAGTATCTTGCTTCTTGTATTGATGGATATACGATAGAAAAGTACAAAATACTTGAGGGCGGTAAAATAGTAGAGAAACAAGAGAAACGAAAGAAAGTCAAGTTGCCAACCATTCAAGGATTGTCACTTGTTCTCGATGTTAACGAAACTACTCTCTATGAATGGGACAAAGAATACCCAGAGTTTTCCAAGTCTTTATTGAAAATTAAAGCAAAACAAGCAGAAAAACTACAAGAAGAAGGCCTTGCTGGAAACTATAATCCACTTATTGCCAAGCTTATACTTTCAGCTAATCATGGAATGAGAGAAAAACAAGATGT
>OFQY01000781.1_pt1 | contig 11178 bp, 19 predicted proteins | sample 1542991 | NCBI WGS metagenome assembly OFQY01 (sample SAMN07774224, study PRJEB24372) | wastewater metagenome | isolation source: Exp Tend VB 10WW | collected 2016-02
GGTGACATGTCAATACCGGCTTGAAGTTTGGCAATCCGTTGGAACGTTGCTGATCCTGCGCCGAAGCCTAGACCCAACTGCGCGATCTTCCCTGTCTGGCGCATCTGCTTATCGACTTCGGAAACCTCAACACCATATAAGGCCGACGCGAACGCCTTATACAAGTCAGCTTTGTCAGGACTAGCCTTATAAAGATCAACAGATTCATCAACTTGCCATAAGAAGTGGTTGACCCGCAATTCTATGCCGCTGGCATCCGCAACAACAATTTTATACCCATCCTTAACGCCAAGGCTCTTGCGTAGTGCGTCAGAATGCTTAGGTTTGTCTGGATTGATCCGAGGAAGGTTCTGTGGGTTGTAAAGCTGTCCCGACCATCTCCCGGTAGTATCGGCTCCGCTCCAAGCTAACGGCATTGGCAACCTACCGCCTACACGGTTATCCAAGAACGCCTGAAGCCGCGTCTGAAGGATTGTGCTCTTAACTGACAACCTAGCAGCCACCAAAGCCTGTACGCGCTCGTCTGAGTGATCCTGAAGGTCAAGCAGTCCCTGGTCGGTCTTGCTTAGTGCAAAAGTTTCCTTGCCGGTAGCCTTGCTTATCTTCAGTGGGACTTCAATGCCATAATCCTCAAGAATCTTAGCAAACTTTGGGGCTGATGCAAGTAGCTTACGGGCTTCTTCTTGCCGCTTCTCACTATCCTGTTCGGTGATGTTGAATTGTGTAGCAATTTGATCCAACACGGCTGCTTTCTCGGCATCGACAGCAACCAAAGTATCCTTAATTAGGTCGGCATTAAGAACAAACTTAGGTTCCGTCGTCATGCGAGTGGTATAATCAATCGTCCTGAGTTCCTTCATTCCAACACGCGGCGCAAGAATCTTAAAGATGCCAGCACACAGGTCAGTATCGACCTTGTTATAGACCTTCATTGCTTCGAGTTCTTCTGGTGTAAAGTCTGCCAAATGCTTGCCCTTAGTGTTTGTGCCTTCTAAAGACAGCTTCTCACCAATGCCTAGAGCGCTTGCAACTGCTTTCAGACTGTTGCCGACTGTCTTTGAGAAATATGGCCTTGCCATAGCAAGCGTGCATCCCCATGCTTTAGGACGCTTACCATAACGCCATGCAAGTATAAGCGAATCGAAGCCGCTCATGTTATGGCCTATAGCCATTGTGTTGTCCCAATCTACCTGATCCTGATAGCGCTTAACGTCATCTCCGAACAGCACGAAAGTCTCTCCGTCCAATCCATCCTTAAACGCACAAGATATGATCTCGGTATCAGGATGAAGGACATATCGAATAGGTCCACCACACTTCTTGATGTCGTGGTCTTTTGACCAGAAGGACTCGTAGTCCATCACTAAAAATTTCATCGTTTACAGTCCACTCGCAACTCAGTATCTCGAAGCGCATCCACCATCCGTTCAAACTCCTCAAACTCCTCAAACTCCTCAAGTTCTTTAGCCGCCGCCAAAGGCATCTCTTGGTCATTCAACCACCCCGCAAACTCGCCGTGGTACAGGAGCCGTTCGAGGGCTTGTGGGAGGTTATAGGTCATTTAATTCTTTCATAAAGCTATCAGCAAACTCAAGGATGCTCTTGGTCATGTAGTTGCACTCGTCGCACGGACAGTCATCAGAGAAGGCTTCAGGCCAAATCTGGCGGGCTAGGTCTAGTGCTAGTTTCTTTTGGTCTTCGGTCACAGCGATACTTCATGTCCTGTAATATCAGCCATATCTTCATAGGCTTCTTCTAACTCAGAGAATTCTGCATCAACTTTATCGGAGTACCTCTGGTTACAAAACCACAAATGAAACTCTCCTGTCTCTAGTACGACTTCAATGGCTTTAAGAAGTCTATCTAACTTTTGGTCTGCGGTCAAAGTATTCTCCTTGTTCAGTGAGACTATTATACACTTTTCAATGATCGATGCAAGCCTTTTAATATGCTAACAATAACATCTACCGTCCAACCGTTACCTAACATATGATAGCGCCACAACTTAGGTGCTATAGAAGTATAACCAACCGGAACAGTCTGAAGAATCTCACATTCTTCTGGTGTCAGAAGTCGCCACTGACCTTTGTTGTCTGTTCCGAACTCATTAGCGTTCTCTTTGTTGATCCATTCTGGTATCGTAAAGCCGTCCTTAAACACCAACTGACGTGAACCACAGAACAAGTAGCGTCTTAGATTAGAACCTTTACCGTAGTTAGCATCAATACAATAGGACTTCTCGCGGGTTGAGTACCATCCCGGTTCAAGGTATTCGTTGAGATTCTTGCCGACATTCTCAGGTAAATCAAACTCAATATTGGTCCAATACAGCCTATCCCTAGATTGACCACTTACGAGCGACGAGTTGATCCTAATTGGCTGTACTCCAAGCAGTTCGGAAATCTTGCCAGCGTATTCCTTCTTCATTACCACATTCTCAAGCAAGAACCATTTAGGCTTCAACTCGTTCTTTAGCCTGACGTACTCAAAGAACAGCTTGCTTCGCGGGTCATCGAAGTTCAACTGCTTGCCTGCGAAACTGAAGCCCTGACACGGGCTACCTCCAATCAGCAGGTCAATCTTAGGCGAGTTAACTGTGGTGATCCTGGTTACGTCACCTAGTTGTTTGGTGTTCGGATAATTATGCTGTGAGACAGCAATGGCGTGTTTATCTATCTCGCTCGCGTAATACTTGTCATAAGCGATGCCTGCTCGGTTCAGTGCGATCTGTCCGCAGGACATGCCATCAAATAGACTCAGTACGTTCACACAACCTCCTCAGACTCAACCTTAACCAACCCAACAGCCCTATCCAGCCGTTCCAACATCTCTTGGTCTACGGGCTTACCCGATTTTAGTTTGTCGAGCATGTCACGTGAGGCGAAGAAAACTGCGAGAAGTTCTTTAGTCATATCAATCCCCTTATGAACGATTCTTGTGAAGTCTATTATACACTAACCAAACTAATCTGCAAGATATTTCTCACACCACTGAATAATATAGGCGATCTTTTTAGCCTCGCCTTTATGACCACACTCAACAGCGGCTTTAACTGCCTTCATACGCTCAAAGATTGGCCGTAGTTCTTCCTTAAACTGGTTTGATACGGCCAATGCTGATGCGCGGTTGGTTACTTCGGGGATGTTGCTAAATGCTACAGTCGTTGTAGTTTCTTCGGCTGCATCTTGTTGGGTGGGAGCGCCTGCTTGCGAAGCAGTTAGTCCTGTCTCACTTTGCTCGTCGACAAGCGCCGGACTGCTGTTAGACTCCCGTTGATCCGACACTTCAGGCTCGTTAGGCTCGTTATGCTTATCATAGATTGGGTGCGGGCCGAAGTGGAACCTTGGTTGTTCCTCTTGGACTTTCTCAAAACTATATGCACTTCCGCTGAAGTCATTAATATCGGCTTCAAACTCTGCATTTTTCTCCAGGTCGAGCAATGTGATTCGCTTCGTTTCTTTGTTAACATCAACCACCTTGTATTTTGCGCCAGTTTCGATATGGGTGATGTAAATAGTAGGCTTATTCACTTGCTATCTCCTGTAAGTTTCTTTCTGTCATCATCGATTTGGTTAAGGTGGTTGAGCATACTAGTTGGGAGACTCAAAACAGCCATGATTCCTATTACAAATGCCGCTACTGTCAGGAAGCAAAAGATACACGCAACTATAGGTGCTACGATGGGTGTAAGTATTAAAGTTATCAGTATATTTTTCATGTTTGATTGCCTTAGTGTCAGATTTAATCTGCTTCCGGTTCCATGTCGTAAGACTTCTGCACCAACACGATACCTACACGAGCGTTAGGCACGTCAGTCATCAGGCACTTTACAGCGTCTTCAACTGTCCCGACATCCTTAGCTACTGTGTACTTCTCTTTCGTACCATCTTTAAGGCGGACGAGACCTTTATACTCAGTCGAGGTCGTCATAGTTACGTGATCCGCGTCGATTGTATTGCTTGTTCGATTTCTCCATGTACGACTGACAATCTATGCAGCATACATAACCTAAGCGGGCACGTCTCGGGTCAATTGTGGTGCCGCACGAACACTCAACGTCTTCATCCAACTCTGGGCGTTCTTCAGGCACCATGTCGCGTACAGCTTTAACACCATCATCAACAAAATCTTCTGCGAAATTGTTAGCGTGATCTACAATGTCTGCCATGCTTTTTGCTTCCTATTGTTGTGCGAGTGGGGTATTTTACCGAAACTGTTTAGGTTGTCAAGCCGATAAATTATTGTTAACTTACGCTAACAACTGCACACTGGTAAGCCAGTGAGGGTTTATCTACCAAAGCACGAAGCAGTATGCCTCGTGCACCATTTATGTCACGGTCTAGCGTTACTTCGCCAGAAGTGATCGTTTTCGCACCGCCTAAGTTCTGCTTGATCTCACCCGTCCAACTAGCCGTCTTACTTGTGTAGGCTTCGTTGACATCAATGACTTCTTTGCCGAACTTGTTAGCTAGATGCTTGAGTCGCAGTTTAAACTGGAAATGGCTGAATGTCAACATAGCTCGCACAGTTTTAGACCTGAGTTTGCGCTTAGTCCGCGTGACCATCTGACTTGTCTCGAACGTAGGTAACAGTATCACGTCATAGTTCTGAACCAAGTAGGTTCCGACTTTCCAGTGCATCTCTGTAACCAAGTCCTTAATTCGCCATTGTAACCGCCTTGCTGCCTTACGCATCTTATGACGCTTGCGCGATGTTACTTTAACCATACGTGACTTAAGATCGTCAAGGAACCTACACAACTTAGCTATCTGAGTAAAATCACCATCCCCAAACTTAACTACTTCAACTGGTGAGTAACCAGTCATGAACGTGCGAACTCCTGGGTCTAAAGCGATGACGCGGCCTTGGTTCTCGGCTTTATAGGTCATCGACTTAGTTGGGACTACAATGAACCAACGACCGTTATCAAGCAACAGCCGTGAGTCCAACACTTCTTCAGGAAGCGATTCAGCATAATCAATCTTGCCTGACAAAGTTGGGTAAAGACCTTTGTCTAAAACTGCTGACTTAGGTATATAACATGATTGCTGAGGGTTCTTAAGTGACCTAAACTTCAAACGGAACGGCTGACCAGTTTTCTTAAACTTACTAATCCCATTACCACGTGCCTTGTAAGCATCACTAACAGCCATTTTCTTAATCTGATAAGGGACTTCCTTAGCCCAGTCAGGTAACTCATTCAGAAGTGTCTTCGCGGACCCCATCCAATGTTGAGGTTTGTCCGTCTTGTTCAGCATCTCTACAGTGTTGTTGTAAACTTTCCTTGAAGCCCCAAACCAAGTCCGGAACAGCCGCTTCTGATCCTGTGTCGGGTAAATCCTTATTTTCTTTGTGGCGTTTATGCGAACGTGCTCCGTGCATCCGGCAAGAAAAGTGGTGTAGGATGGAGAGTAGGTCTTGTGTAAGCTCCTGTTCGGGTGAACCAGTTGCTTCATCGAGAACCAAGATTTGTCCACCTGACTGCCGTATGATGAAGTCAACGAGTTGGAAGCCAAACCTAGCCAGTCGGTCTCGGTGGGCAACCACAAGCGTAAGCTGTTCACCACGCATTGCTCGTTCCAGTAAGGCAAGCAATTGTTTACGTTTGAAGTTAAGTCCACTGCCGACTTCTTGGACAACTTCTGCTTCTGGGTAGAGTTCACGCATTCTTGCTGACTGTCGTTCAAGGTCATCACGCTGCTTGGTGCTAGACACCCGACAATAGCAGACGACAGTTTTGTTGCGCCCGTTACCAAGGAAGGCGTCAACGTCGAATAACCGCTGTCCTGAAGGAAGCCTAATTGACTTGATGACACCTGTGTCTGCATATTTTCGTAAAGTGTTCCCATGAAGGCCAGTTAGCTTTATAGCTTCCCTGGTTTTGTACACTTTGTCTCCTAGTTAGGTTAATGAAGCTACGGTATCACAAAAGTTTAGGTTTGTCAAGGGGTGTTAATGAATCGGTTACTGTTGTCAAGCCTTTTGAAACCTTTTCTTTTACCAGAAGACTTTCCCATTTGAAAACGTCTCGTGAAAGTTCTTTGATGTAGTTTAGGTTTGACCCTGCCGTCCTAGCTATAGCCAAGTCGATTTGGCTCCATGCTAACATAAACGCATAAAAATATTGCATCACCAATGTCTCCAAACACCTGCACAAATATGCAAACATGTAATAACTTCAAGCATCCTAATCAACCACCATATGACCGTTGAATGCTTTTCGATTCCCGGAAGCCTCATTGAAGGTCTGATTGCAGCCAATAGGGCTTGCATGTGCTATCGTAGATTCCTACAAGCGTGTACCCATGTTTCAGCAGCTTAGGGTACACCTGACCGTCTTGAGGTACATCCCGATACCCTTCATCGGTCTCAAAGACAGCCCGAGGACCGTTCTTGGTTCGTTGGATTACTCCTTTTGCGAATGCGCTGATGTCTTGCTTCTTGTTCATTTGTTTCTCCATAAAGTGATATTATGTTACATGTATTATGTGTTGTCAACTTTAACTGTTGGTAGGTGTAAAACTCGTCCTATGCCGATTAGGGGGGGTCTACTACACGTTGGGCCTCGTAATCTCCACGATCCGAGATATGTTTTGCATCATCTCTTCCGGCGTTGCGATGCAGGCACACACCGCCCATGAATGCACCTCGCCGATGATGTCGAGTAACCGTCTGTTCTCGGTTTCAACTATTGCTAACGCTTCGAGCGCAGCCAGTCGCCCATCCCGCTGTTGCTCGAAGCGTAGGCCCAACACGTCGCTCAACTCGGACGCTGCGCCGTTGGTCGTCTTTTCGTCTGTCATTTCTCTACCTCCTGTTGTTACGCCGTCATGGTCGCCAACAACGCATGGATCGCATTTATGGAAACCGCCTTGTCCTCGTCCGGTGCTGGAAGCATCCTCATCGCAGCTTCCATATTCTTTAGTTCCGGCTCGGTGTCTGCCCCGATCAATCCAACCAGCGCCGAGCGCAGCAAAGAAATGTCACTCTCTGCTTTTCGCATCGGGTGCTTCTCGCAAACCTTTATGTGTTCGGTCAGCACATCGCTACCGTGTGCCGGAGTATCTTGCGGGTATTCATGTCCGCAATAAACGCATGTGAGTATTCGTCCATCCATGTCACTGTCCTTTACGTTAATCATATTAACAACTAACCCATCCATCAACACAAACTATCCACATACAATCATCATTTACCCCCTTACCTAACAAACGTCATCATGCCTCACATTTTATCAACCTTTTTTGCAGCTAGCAACACTTTTTCAAACTTTTTCTTTGTAGTTATGACCTTTGATAAATATGTCTCCGATCTACCTCCTGATAGGAATGCACCTATGCCGATGTTATACGCTTGCACACCCTTCTCGACTGATCCAGTTTGGTTGATGTACTCAGATAGATGTGTTGTTCCGGAATCGATATTAGTGAACACGTCCATGCTAGTACTTTTGCCAGAAGATTTTGTAAGCTGCATAAGTCCTTTAGCACCTGTCGGGGAAACCGCACCTTTATCAAAACTCGATTCCGCTGCGATTACTGCCAAAACTAAAGGTAGCGTCAATCCATTGTGTTTGTGAAGTCTGCTCTGCATATCTGCATGATACACTATTTCTGACGCCGACGCCTCATCTATTTTATAGTTCTCCGATATGTACCGCGTCAGAATCTCCCGCTTATGGGTACTTTTGTCAATATGGGCTATCTTATTTTGTGTTCGCTTGGCACCCTCAATTTCTGATATAGACAAGCACAACATGCATATCGACACAATGAGAACTACGAGCATATCCTTGTCCACGTTAACGGCCTCTAAGTGTGCGTCGAATCCTCATGTATCCGACAATTTCTCTTACAGGTACCACAAAGACGGCCATGATCCCACTACAGATCAAAGCTACAGCAAAAATAGGTGCAAGAATAATCATGACCATCAACACAACGGGAGTTATCAGGATTGAAACAGCGGTGTCTTTCATTATGGTCTCCTTCGGTTGCTATAGTTGACTAGCCTTAAAGAACTCAACAGCCTTAGCGTCCTCGTAAGCCTGCAACAGCGGAGCCTCAGCGTCCTTGTAAGCCTGCAACAGCGGAGCCTCAGCGTCCTCGTAAGCCTGCTTCTGTTTAGGGGTCAGTAGTTTCTGCGCAGCCCATGCGATAGCAATACCAGCTCTGGCCGCGATAAGACAGTTGGCTTCAGTGACCTCAACTTCTTGACCGAACGTCTTGATGAATAGGTCTGCTTGATCCCGACAAGCATTGAGTTTGGTCAGTTGAGTTACGGTTACTTTCATTTATGGTCTCCTTAATGGTTATCTGAGTTGGTGTAGCTATTATACGCTCCTACAGTCTACTGTCAACTGATTTTAACCCTAAAGTCCAAAATTAGTCCACTAGCAACTCAGTTGATCAAATTCTCTACGTCCATCTCGGGTTCCGGTAGACCTTTAATTTCCTCAGTCAATTTCTTAATAACCTCAATGCTTGACTTGTTGTAGGCTACGTTACGCGCTGAGTCCCATAGTTGAGTCTCGTTGATACGTTTGATTAGTTCTAGCTGTTTATCTCTGCTGTCGAAATAGATCGTGTAGATGACTTTGGAGCGAATTGGCGTGGCCTTAGTTGGTTTTGTGTGAGATAAGATATTCTGAGACAACCATAGCGAGACATCGGCGTTACTTTTGGCTTCTTCTGGTGTGAAACCGTTAATCAAGTAGGTCATAGCACGCTTATACCTCATGACCTTGTGGACATAAATAGGGTAAAGCATTGTCGTTTGACGTAGATTAACGAGGCTGCTGGGGGCTTCTGCGGCTTCATGTGCCTCCTTGTACTGTGCGAGGATCAGAAGGTCTCTCAAGGGCTTGTCGGCAGTCGCAAACCCCACAAATGGGTTACACACCTCATCAATTTTGTCGCAGTTGGCTACAGTAGGTTTGATTTTGGCTAACGTCTGATCAAACGTTTCACGGAGTTGTGTGAGGGCTTTTTGCTGCTTTTTGGCTGAACTAAAGTCATAGACCCTAACACATTCAAATTGCTGCGCTTGGTGATTCTGTTGTGGTAGATACTCCTTAACCTTAAGGCGCAGGTTGAATGTGGCTTTGTTCTGGTAGACGTAGATTCTCAGGCTTAACATTTCAAATTCTCCGTGTTGGTATTGGTTATAGTGACTCTGCAAGATTCAGCAGCTTTTCTGGATCGATCTTGGACATTAAATCTTCCATTGCTTTTTGCTTAGACTCCTTTTCCAATTGTTCGAGCACTTTTTTCTGCTTGAGGTCCGCAATTTTATCACGTTCGATTCTGCGGCGCTTTCTTGCTTCCGCCTCTGCCGTCTTTTCGGCTTCTTCTACCTTGCGTTTCTTTTCAAATTCTTGGAACACTCTCAAAACATCACCTTCCCAAGCTGAGAAAAAAGGTAAGAATCCTGGTAAAACAATATGCGACATACGTTCTTTTACAAAATACTCACTCCACCCGACAGTTGCTGCGATCTTTTCCAAACTCAAACGTCTGCGGATTTTTATCTCACCTTCAGCAGTTTTAGATGAGTGTACATCAATTGCTAGGCGCTCAACCAACTTCGGATAACCGAACTCGTTTTTAACCAGAAGTTCTGGCGGGTGTTCGTCGGCCTTTACACCTGTAATTCTCAGCGTCTCGGACTCTACATGCTTAAGTATTGCTTCAGGGGAATACTTAGCTGCCTCAATTGGATCATAGTCTGGGTCTTCTGGTTTTGGAAGATATCGCGCTGTAGGATGTGGGTATCCACCGTGCATCACTATCGGGCCCACACACAACTTGTTTTCGAAATAACCACAACCACGTTCGGCTACCAGTCGCTCGATCTCTTGCTTAGTAATGACCATTTCAAACTCCTTAGTTGATTAAAGAAAGTCCATCGTACCACACTTTTTAGGACTTGTCAAGTTTTTCTATTCAGGTGACAGAAAGTACAAATTTTGTGTTTTACTGAAATCAGGTAAAAATGTAAAAGTTTTTAGATTGAGGCAGAAATGATTGTTGGGGTCGATGTATGCAAGTTTTTAGATTGAGGCAGAAATCAAATTCTTAAGGTAGCCCTATCATTTTTTAGATTGAAGCAGAAATGATTGTTGTATTGCGTTTTAGAGAAGATTAGGATGGCTGCAAGTTTTTAGATTGAAGCAGAAATGTTTTAGTGTTTTTGATCAAACAGACAGAAATAAACCCTTATGGATCAGTGAGTTGCAGATAGAATTTTTCTGCTTCAAAACAAAAACCATGAAAAATCTGACAGGAAATTATATAGGGGTCAAAAGGCAGAAAAAAAAAAACTGTTTCGCTGTTGAGGCAAAGTGAAATTTCAAATTTTTTTTTCCGCGTGGGGTTGTATTCCCCTATTTTCATGTTAATTTAAATATATATACAAATAGACATAAATAAAAGGGGGTATGCCGTGCAATCCCTTGCCCCATCAGGGTTTCCAGAGGGTCTTTTCTGCTTTCAATTACAAAAAGGCTAAAACAGGCACTTTTATACGTTTTTTTTCTGTCTGATTGTTGGCTTTTTGTCGTGTTTTTGGCATAGTTATCCACAGGCTGCACAAAAACTTGCTAAACCAATCGGACTTTTACAACCAGGTTGTAAATCCTGTGAACCTATGGCAGACTGTACTTTTACAACGGCGTTGTAAATCGCCTCATTTTTACAACCAGGTTGTAAATCCTGTGAACCTATGGCAGACTGTACTTTTACAACGGCGTTGTAAATCGCCTAATATCAAAATTACAAGGAGATTGTAAATGGTCTTTTCAAGCACTCAATATCACAGAATGAAGCGTTTAAACCTTGATCCGTCCGACAGAAACGCCCAAATCGCTGATATCGCTTTTAATCCAAAAGAAGCCTGTAGAGCGATCCAACAACTGCTGGAAATTCGCTCAATATTGAAAAGCCACAATGTACGCTCTAAAATCGAGCTAGATTCGTTATTGGCTTACGCAACCAGAGAGGATGTGTAGGGCCTTTTGGCTTATTTTGAAAATAAAGGACTTGCTGGTGCTTTTGGGGCCTGCTAGATCGCACCAGGATCGAAATGGCCTCGCTGGGCTTCACGGACTTGCGCTAATAACGCAAATCGCACCAGGATCGAAATGGCCTCGCTGGGCTTCACGGACTTGCGCTAATAACG
>OFQY01000782.1_pt1 | contig 11175 bp, 15 predicted proteins | sample 1542991 | NCBI WGS metagenome assembly OFQY01 (sample SAMN07774224, study PRJEB24372) | wastewater metagenome | isolation source: Exp Tend VB 10WW | collected 2016-02
AACATAGAAGGGAGTGGTTAGAAACTCCCTGAATTGATAGTCTAATATAAATATTCAATAATAACTGCCTTTGTTTACAAAATATTATTGTTTGCTATCATTGAATACTGCTTTAAATAAAGGCGAAAATATAAATGACAACAAAGATGATCGCATATTCTGATAACAAGAATACTGTATTTGCAAACATTCAAGATTCTTCTGTTATAAAGGCTTGTTCCTATAAGAAGGATTTGAAAAGGCTGAATGTAACTTTTTCAAATGGAAACATTTATTCATTTGAAGGCGTTACGTACGCACGATTTTTACGTTTGGTTGGTGCTAAGTCTGTAGGAAAATACTTTGCAGAAAAGATTAAGGGCAAATATATTTCATCCAAACGTACGTTTGTTGTAGAGAATGAAGCTATTCGTTCTCTTGGTCGTTCATTTCGCTGAAAACAAAAATAAATAGAAAAGAAAGAACTGTAAATGAAAATTCAATTTGGACAACCAAAGATCAAGTCAGATACGAATATCAACGAAGTAGAAATTCCAAAGGAAATGCAAAATGCCATTCCAACAGGAAACATGTACATTGATACTTTATTTGCAGGTGATGGAATCCTTCCATCTACAGCAGCATTGATTACAGGTCTTCCTGGTGCTGGTAAGAGCACTTTAATGATGCAACTTGCCGACGCAATGACAGGCGCAGGACATATTGCATTGTACAATTCAAACGAAGAAAGTTTATTTCAAGTAAAGCGAGTAGTAAATCGTCTTGGACTTCGTAATGGTTTCATTGTTGGATATGATCGAGATTGTGATGAAATCATTGCTCATGCAAAGGAATTGCAAACCAATAATCCAGAAAAGAAAGTTTTCCTTTTTGTTGATTCTCTTCAAACAATTGATGTAAAGAAAAAGAAGGGAAAGGTTGGACGAAATCTTTCCAAGCTCAACATGCAAGTTGAAGGAACTGAACGTCTAACAATGTGGGCAAAGGAAACTTTCAATTGCGCTTTCATCATTGGACAAGTTACCAAGGCTGGTGATTTCACAGGCAAGCAAGATATCAAGCATATCGTTGACTGTCATTTACATCTTGCATTTCATCGTGAGCATCGCAAAGGTCCAGAAGAGAGATTTGCTCGAATGGAAAAGAACCGTTTTGGTACCGCTGGTTGTTATCATAACTTTAGTTTGAATGCTCGCGGAATTACATTTTCTATTCCTGATGTTCCAGATGATGACGATGAAGATGAGGTTTCAGTTTAAATGAGACTAAAAGATAGAAGAGCTAGAAAAACAAAATATTGGCTTGCTCAAGATAGAAAATATCTTAGGCAAATAAAAGATCGAAACATTTTTTACAATTTCGAAATTAATGTCATTCATGATCCTCTGGATGAGGATGAACCAAATGAAGTATTTGTATGACAAATGAAATTAGACAGTCGATTTTAAGGAGAGCTTTTGCATCACAAATAATCTCCCAACATCAAACATTTAAAATCATGGCAGAAAAGGAAATTTCCAAAGGAAGATTAGTTTCTTTTTATAAGTCATGCATTGAATTTGATAATAGAAATATTCAATGGTGGACTGCAGAAAAAAATCGCACCGATGCAGAAATATATGAATATGAAATCATGTTTTGTGAATCATATTGAAAATGAATCCAATAAAGTCTTTGTATGATAGAATATCCTTCAATTATTAATTCTTCCAAGGCTCCTCGTGAGCCTTGTTTGGCATTTGAAAAACTTGATGGAAGCAATATTCGAGTCAAGTATTCAAAAAAGAATGGCTTTCATTTGTTTGGAAGTCGTGAACGTTTATTTGATGAAACTCATCCATTTTTGGCAGAAGCCATTCCTTATTTTCATAAAAATTATGCAAATCAATTAACCAAAATTTTTACACAAAGCAAAGAATACAGTTCGAATAATGTGAAAGAAATTGTTGTGTTTGGAGAATTTTTTGGTGAAAAATCATATGCAGGAATTCATGATCCAAATGATTTCACAAAAAAGTTTGTTCTATTTGATGTCATGACTGTCTACAAAGACAGAGCAGAATTTACAAAGCCACAAAATTTTGTAAAAACATTTGGTGACGTTGTAGAAATTCCAAAAGTTGTTTATGAAGGAAATTTGACAAACCAATTCATAAAAGATGTCCGTGAAAATAAATTGGAATATACTCTGAACGAAGGTGTTATTTGCAAAGGAACACAAACAAAAGGTTCATTTAGAGGAAAAGTTTGGATGTGTAAAATCAAAACGCAATCTTATTTGGATGGACTTAAGACAAGATTTGGAGCAGATTGGGAAAAATATGCCGAATGAATATACAGATTCTTCTTCTCAAAGGTTTGAAGCGTTTAAATTAGCATTTTCCGAATGGACTGATTGGGATTGGGCTTCTTATCAAGCAGGACTTTATACGGGACTTCTAGAGCCTGGAACAAAATACGATAAGGGAACATATTGGTCCAATACTCCAATTGGACATTTCTGTGGATTTATATTGCTAGGAATGGTCCACTGTGGAATGCTTCTTTATAGAAAGGAACCAGACCAACAATATAAATGGAATCCAGACTATTTTAACGATTAATTTCGATTTGGTTTACATTTTAGAAAATACCTATATAATGTAAGAATGATCAAGGTTTGCAAAGACTGTATCAACAAAAAGTCGTCTGACAATAGTCTTACCGAACATCTTCGTAAGACATTTCACAAGAAGTACAGTCTGGAAGTGCGCCACAAGATTGACGCATTTGTTTGGGAAGATTGTAATATTTGTCACAATACTTGTTGTGAAAATGCATTTTTTGCTCTGCGTCATATTAACGTAAATTACAATGTCTAATAAAATCAATAACAAGAATCCAAACCGTCGTTCTGCTATTGCAATGTCATGCAAGCGCAAGAACGGATCTGGTGCGATGCGTCACAAGAATGACCGTCGTATGAAGGATGCTCGTCGTTCATTTAAGAATCAACAGGAATGGTGATTTATGGCAATGCGTGGCATGGGTGGTGATCTAGACGAAAGTCTTGGAGTTGTTCCTCAAAATTTGCCTGATAAGTATTGGCGTGTCACTGCAAATAGTGACACATGCGAAGGTCGAGGACCTTGTTTTGACACTCCGTTCGCCTTTTATAGCGAGGCAGAGGCTTTAAAGTTTGCTCAAAGCAAATATTATGCTAATAAATATGGTGTAATGGGTACGCCTGGAAGCAAGTACGATATTCGTGAAGTAAAGACGAGAATCAAGATTTTCAGGACTTGTGATGAAGCTCTTGAAGAAGTTTCGGATGAAGCTGTTCGTACAAGGGCACTTGCAAAACTTACTTCGGAAGAAATTCGAGTTTTAGGATTGAAGCGATAATGTCAGGTCGCAAGAAAGTTATTGACAAAATTCTGGAAACCGTTCGATGGAGAATCAATCTTTACATTGAGCGAATTGCTATTTTGGAAGGTCCATTAAACGCTGCAGATCCAACTGCATCTGACGTTTATAAAATGCGATGTATTCAAGAAGCTTTGACTTTGCGTGGTGTAATTTTTAATTTCAAACAAGATTTTTATCCACATCTTAATGATGTAAAGGTTCCATGAATAATATGTCTACAGAAAATTGTCATTGCAAGTATTGTAGTGACAACCAAGATTCTGATTTACAGTGCCAAGTTAGATTGGGAAAATCTCAAAAACGTCCTAAGCATAAATCTGATTTGGAGAAAACTGCTGAACTTAAAAAGAGTAGATATTATAAGAAGTTTGGCAAACGTTCTGGACGCAGAATGGAACGTCGCGGGAAGAATAAGAAAGTTTGTAGAGATAGTAAGCATCTTCCTTGGTAAATAAGAAAAAGAAAAATTTCTGTTTACTTTCTAATCCAAGCGTGATACTTATACACATACTGAAAGTTACAAGCATCTGAGAATGCTTTAGGGAATACATCGGTTAAAAATATTTCTCTATAATTTTTGTCTCAAATACTTTAAAATTACTTTATTGACTCTACTTAGAATATAAGAGAGACAATAGACGCTCTCTGAGCAAGAATGGTTAATGCGCTCGGTTGAAGCCCTTGAGGACTTGGATCGATACCAAGAGAGAGCATAAACGAAATAAATAAAAACTTTGGTTGACTTAAGTTTCTGTCTGTGTTACAACAGAAAAATCAACAAGACGTCAGGGAAAGACCGAAAGTTTGCGGATTAGTGAAACGGCATCACATAAGGCTCATAACCTTAAATTCCTAGTTCAAATCCTGGGTCCGCTCCCAACTAATAAATAATGAAGTATTGCAGTAACTTTGCAGGAAACATTTTGACAGTACGGAATAGACGACAAACTTTTTTGGGGACGCATGTTCTAAGGGTAGCGAGAACGCCTTGCAAGCGATCTGTAGTGGATTCAATTTCCACCGTCTCCACCAATTTTTAGTATCTTGGTCCATAGGAATGTAAGAAAATGTAGCTGTTGGATGAAAGTTGCATATATTTTTCCAAGTTCCGTTCACGTAAGATACTTATAAACACAAAATCCAACAAAATTTTTGGCATGTAGCATAACTGGTCGTGCGTTCGGCTGTTAACCGAGATTATATAGGTTCGAAGCCTATCGTGCCAGCCAAATTCTCTCTCGTTTCTTTCTCAAAAAAACTAAAATGCGGATATAGGTCAATTGGTAGACTACTTCCTTGCCATGGAAGACGTTGTGGATTCGACTTCCACTATTCGCTCCAAATTAAAATAAAATTGAAAACTTAATATGTGTTAAAGCAAATATGCGGATATGGGGGAATGGCAGACCCGTTGGACTAAGAATCCAATTCCTGTAATGGGAGTACAAGTTCAAGTCTTGTTATCCGCACCAATTTTACGTAAGTGGTGGAAAAGCAGACACAATGGCTAATATAAAGCCATGTTAGAAATAATGTGTAGGTTCGAATCCTGCCTTACGTACCAATTTTCAAAAATTAGATGATGCTTTTTAGGTGTTTACGGTAGCATACTTGTTTCGTAATCAAGTGGAATCGGTTCGACCCCGATAAAAAGCTCCAATTTTTCATGCCCGTTTAGTATAATGGTTTACATTACCCCGCCCTTGTAACGCGGTGATGACAGTTCGATTCTGTCAATGGGCTCCAATTTTCTCTTCTTGAATTTATATGCTGGTATAGTTCAAGTGGTGCAGAACCCGATCTTATAAGTCGGAATGTATAGGTTCAAGTCCTATTGCCAGTACCAATTTATTACAGTAATGCCTACATAGCACAATGGTAGTGCGCTCGTTTCATAAGCGTAAAGGTCCAAGTTCGAATCTCGGTGTAGGCACCAAATTTATTTTCTCTTTCTGTTGACTTCGTAGTAGAAATGTTTTATTATGAAGTTCTTCATGGTGGTTAGTCTCGATGCTGGTTATTCGAGGCGTGTCTGTGAAACACGTTCTCACGGGTTCGATTCCCGTTAATCACCCCAATTTTGTTTTTAACATCCTTCCGTAGCACAAAGGTCTGTGCAATCGTCTGATACACGATAGGTGAAGTTTCGATTACTTCCGGTAGGACCAATTTTACACCTGTTTGAAGGTGTTATGTAGTCAACGGGACAATAGGTAGTCCCACCTGTCTGTAAAACAGGAGCTCCGGCACTTGTAGGTTCGAATCCTTCTGGCTACACCAATTTTAGAAAAACTTAGTTTTGGCACCGTTAAAGCTTAGTGAAAACTCGTTCCCTATTTCGAATGTTGGGAACTGTGATTCGGAAGTGAAAATGATGTAGAGTAGTAGAAGCTCTTAAATTAACCGTAATATCTGCAAGATTGAATATTTGTGCTCGTCTAATGGCAGGACACCTGGCGCAGAGCTGGGAAATATTGGTTCGAATCCAATGCAAGAGAAATATTCAAACACTTTACCGAGTGTACTAATTGGTAAGTAACCAGTCTCTGAAACTGAACAATGAAAGTTCGACTCTTTCCTCGGTAACCAAATTTTTTAAATGGCGCTATAACTCAATGGCTAGAGTGTTCCCCTGTCTAGGGAGTGGTTGTCGGTTCGAGTCCGTCTAGCGTCGGATTTACTATCAATAATATTGACGATAATATCAAGATATTTTTGAGAACTTTTCTCTGAAAAGTATTTTTGTTTGCTGCTATCAATGATACAAAGTTCGATACCTTGTTCTAAACAAGCTTGAAATTTTCTTGAATCGTTATTTTGTATTTGAGATAATTTTTCTTTACTATAAATTGGTTCGTAATGGAAAATTCCATTAAGCTCGAAGGCTAATTTGAGTTCTGGAATGAAAATATCAAGCTCTGAATTGATTGTGTCTTTTCTATTGAAGTGAAAATCTATCGAAGGATACAATGTGTTTAATTTTAGTTGCAACCAATTTTCAAGTTTTGATATTCTTGTTCCTGTAGATTTGTTTTTGTTGTTATAACAAGCAGCACATTTTCTAGAACAAAATAAATTTTTACTCTTTGATTTGTTTACTTCGCAAGGTCTTTTGATTATAGTTGATTGACATTCACAACAAACTAAAGTTAAAGTCTTAATTTTAGACTGTTTGTAACAGTTTCTTGAACAAAAAGATGTATTTCTGCATTGATTTGTTGCTCTTTTAAAGTCTTGTTTACAATTTGAGCAAGATAAATTTTTATATGTTGGCATAACCATAAATAGGTTTCGAAATTATTTTTTAAATCCGTCTAGCGTCGCCAATTTAACATGCATCCGTAGTTCAACCCGGCAGAACAACTCCCTCTTAAGGAGACGGTTAGAGGTTCAACTCCTCTCGGATGCACCAATTTAATGCCGATTTAGTGTAATGGATAGCACACGTAAAACGTCTCTTTGTTTTTGTCTGATAAAAAAGAATGCTTAGAGGGATTACATCATCATGCTAAGATCGTGGTCCTGGTTCAAATCCAGGGGTCGGCACCAATTTAATAACGCGAAAGTCGGCAATAACAAGAGATTTTGACAGATGTGGAAAGACACATAAATTTTTTCATACTTCATTGGTGTAACGGTAGCACCAGAGCCTCCAAAACTATAAAATTAGTTTGAGCTTCATATTTAAACTTATGAATATAAAAATTTGTGCATCTTGTAAAGAATCAAAAGAATTTAGTGATTTTGGAAAAAATTCATCAAAGAAAGATGGACTGCAAACTTTTTGCAAAATATGTTGTAAGAAACTCAATGCAGAACATTACGTTAGAAATAAAGTAAAATACAAGAAAAATGCTGTTTCTTACAAGAAAAGAATTTATTCAAAAATAGTAGATTTGAAGTCAAATAAAAAATGTGTTGATTGTGGAAATGTTTATCCACATTATGTTATGGACTTTGATCATTTAAGAGACAAGAAATTTCAAATTTCAAAATCATTTGATAGAAAATCTTTAAAAGAAATTCTGTTAGAAATAGAAAAGTGTGAATTAGTTTGTTCTAATTGTCATAGAATCAGAACACACGAAAGAAGAAATTCAAATACGTCATTAGTTTAATTGGAAAAATCGTCGATTCCAAATCGACCGGATTAGGGTTCGAATCCCTAGTGGCGTGCCAATTTAAAATGGAGAATAATTCATGATGGTGATTGAGTCCGCCTGCTAAGCGTGACGCTGTTGAAAAATACAGTCAGGATCGATACCTGTGTTCTCCGCCAAATTAAAATAAAGAAACGGGGCGTTCCTTCCGGCTGGAGGCATTTGACTGCAAATCAAGTTGAGATTCGTTCGACTCGAATACGCCCCTCCAATTTACAAAATTTTTATATCCGCATAGCTCAATTGGATAGAGTACCTGGCTACGAACCAGGCGGTTGAAGGTTCGACTCCTTCTGTGGATGCCAATTTTACATGCCCGTGTAGCTAAATGGAATAGCTCTACGCTTCGAACGTAGGTATTATATAGGTTCGAGTCCTATCATGGGTGCCAAATTAAAAAGATTTCAACATGCTAGCTTAGCTCAGCGGTAGAGCAACCTCCTTACAAGTGGAAGGTCATAGGTTCGATCCCTATAGCTAGTACCAATTTTGTACTCTCTTTAAAAGAGATAGTACCAATTTTGTTCTTGTAGCCTAACGGACAGGCAGTCGCCTCCTAAGCGATGATCGAAAGATTCATGTAGGTTCGAATCCTATCGAGAACGCCAAATTAAAAAATGGAAGGTAAAATGGCAAGGCTTGCTGTCGCCGCCTCGAAAGCGGATGGGTCGTGTAAAAAGCGATTGGGTTTCGATTACTCTGCCTTCCTCCAAGTTTCTAGTTTCATAATGGTACTGTAGCTCAGTTGGTAGAGCGTTTGCCTGAAGAGCATTGCGTCATGGGTTCGAATCCCATCGGTACCACCAATTTAATATGCGAATGTGGTGAAATGGCAGTACACGGTGGTCTTAGAAGCCATTGCCTGTAATGGGCGTGAGAGTTCAAGTCTCTCCATTCGCACCAATTTTTCCTATACTACTTTAACACATAATAAGTACAATAATGCGGGTTTGGTATAAAGGTTTGTGCCCCATCCTTCCAAGTTGGAGATAAGAGTTCGATTCTCTTAACCCGCTTACTTTCAAATAAAAAACAGAAAAGCCTAGATCATAACGGTCTAGGCTTTTTTCATTGCTAGTTATCCTCATAGGAGATTGGACCAATGAATTTAAAAAGTTTCAAAAAATTTTTCATTAAGTTAGATGCATACAGACAAGCTTTGTGGCGTGAATTTACTATGCTTGCCTCAAGAAGAAGAGCTAAAGGCACAAGACTAAAAACAATCACTTCAATTCTTCTTATTCCAGAATTTCTTGAATTTGGTAGAGATTATAGACCAGATCCAGGTAAAAAAGGAAATTGGGATCAAACAATTCATCCATGTTTGGTTCAACGTAAAATTAACACACATAATTTTGGTACCAAAAATATGGATTGTGATGACCATGCAGTTTATTGGTCTTCAATGTTGCTTAAGAATAAACTTGCAGATAAAGTTTGGTTTGTAACTTTAAGATGGCAAAAGGGAGCTCATGCTTTCTGTGTTTATCAAAAAGGAAATGATTTCTTTTGGGGAGATTACATTTATCCAGAAAAATGCAACGGAAAATATGGATACATTGAAAAAGTAAACGCAAGATATAGTGAAAAAAGTTTTAAACATTCTGTTATGTATGAAGTGAAATACAATCCAAAAACAGATTCTATTAAGTTAAGAAAACCAGAAGTTATTATGTCAAACTGAATACTAATATTTAGTATCGAAAGTAATGACATTACCAGCACCACCATACACATATAACGATCCAAGATTGTTATATAATGAAGTTTGCTTCTTTTATGACGGAGGATATGATTCTGTTTGTCTAACTGGTAGTATTTTTGTTGGCAGAGCAAAAACAAATGCACAACATGCCAAAGAGAGAAAAAAGAGAAAAGAGTTAGAGAAAGAAAAACTTGATAAAACTTTTATCAACATTTTTATTGAATCAAAACTTTTATCTGTTAATGGAGATTTAATAAAACCTGATGAAGAATCAAAATGGTATAGATTTTCTGGCGAAAATGATATTGTTGAAATCTATGTTAATGATATAAAGATAGATATTTCTAAACCAATGATTGAAGGCAAGTTTGTTGAAACCATAAAACGAATTGTAAGTTATAGTGGAAGCCTAGAATCAAATGAAGTGTTGAAAGAGCCTTTAAAGGTGTCCTCGAGCTTTTATATAACCACAAAGTCAAATGAACCACCTCTTGTGGTAGAAAAAAACTTAGAGCCCGAGGATGATTTTAAAATTGACTGTACATATATTTCGCATTTTGTAAAAAATAAGAATGAGTAACATCTATACTTATTAAGAACAATAAATGTTCAGGTGATAAAAAATGGAATCAGCAAAATTAAAATTAAACGAGGATAATGAAATAAAATTTAAGATTCATGTTCAAGGAACAACTTCGGAACCTGGATCACAAGATCCTCAATTTAGATTTACTTTAACTGAAGACGGAAGAGAACAAAGTTCAATTGGGTATATATTTCCTGTTAAAAAAGAATCTAATGGACAAGTTTCTGTTGTAATCCCTGCCCTAGAAGGTGTTCTAAAGGAAAACAAAAGTTACACAGGTAAAATGGAAGTGTTGATGGGAACAAGATATTTTACTCCATCTTCTTTGCAAATAACTTTTGAAAAAGAATTTAAGGTAACAGCAGAAGCTGTGCTTCCAACAACTAACAATAACAATAACTCTCCAATTACAGAACAAATTGTTGTTACTTCTACACCAACAATCTCTACACCTATTAAAAAAGCTGCAAAGTTAAATCTTACAAGTGAAGATATTAAAAGAGCTGATGGTGATGATAATAAATTGAAAAGAATAATTGCAGAAAGTTTGGCAAAACAACTTTCTCCAAAATCAAAAGATTTCATTCCTACGGTTGAAAAAACTTTTAATAAAATAAAATCAAAATTATCAGAAGCAAAAATTTTAGATAAATCTCCAACACAAAATGATAAAATAGATGTAGAAGATCTTCTTCGTTAGACCTGACTAATTAAACCTTGCATCCTATTTGCAATAATGCCCAACTTGGAGAGTTTACGTGCCAACTTCATTTCCATCTGGGATTGATGTTTACGTTAATCCTACTCCAGTAAATCACTTAAATGATGTTGCGGTCCCGCACGATAAACAACATTCCAATATAAATGATGCTATGAATGCCGTCCAGTCTTGGATTGGTGTCTCTTCTTCATTTCCCATGACTGGTGGTGTACCTAATTCTATTCAATTTAGAATTCATAACGTATTATCTGGACACGATCACGATGGCATAAATTCAAAACCAGCAACATTAGGTCCTCCTCTTCTTGTGGGCACGCAAGTTAGTGGAGTATATTCTTATGTTTCTGGCTTTTTTCCGTTCAGTAGCAGTACGCCTGTTGGCAATGCAGTTGATCAGATCAATCAATACTTACAACAAGTAAGTTCAAGTCTGAACAGCATTACAGCTTCTTTCAATGAAAGACAGTTACTTTTGCTATCAGAAGATCCAGGTGGTCCATATGAAGGTTTTGAACCAGGAGCATATAGAGAAGTTGGATATGACAAGGTGTTTCTTACTCAATCAATTTGGTATACAGATTCAACAAAAACAAAA
>OFQY01000786.1_pt1 | contig 11152 bp, 14 predicted proteins | sample 1542991 | NCBI WGS metagenome assembly OFQY01 (sample SAMN07774224, study PRJEB24372) | wastewater metagenome | isolation source: Exp Tend VB 10WW | collected 2016-02
GGACGGGGAAGGACGGCGGTGAGGGGGCGACGAAGGATTTTGTGGATGTGGAGAGATACCTGGTGATCGCGGGGCCGCGGTATGTGGATGCGCGCGGCGTGGTGACTTATGTGACGTGAATCTGTGCTGCGATTGCAATAGTCCCGCATTCTTACGAATGCGGCTACGAACAACGGCGAACCCTGAACTGCCACCCTATGGAACCGATACCTCTGCCGGCCACTGTGCCGGATCCTCCACCGGAATACCTGAGACGGAAGCATGTGCTGGCCTGTTTTGTGAAGTGGGGGGTGGGCGGTGAGTTCTACCTGAAACGCAAGGTGCAGGAGGGGGAACTGCACGCGGTGCCACGCCCTCCCCTGGTGAAGTCTCCGGTTTACCGGACGGCGGAGGTGATGGCGATCTACCGGAAGATGAAGGCGGAATATATCCGGCAGGTTTTGAAGTGAGGCGGACGAATGAAGAAAAACAAGAAATCAGGATGGACCATGAAGATTCGATTCTGGAACGGATTGTTGCGCTGGGTGGCATGCAGGACTCTGCGGGCGCAGGGGTGGACGCAGGACGCGGACGGCCGGTGGCGGCTGATTCTGACTCCGAAGACGGGGCTTACGACTTGGTTCGCGGATGCGGTGCGGCGGGTGCTGGAGTCGTGAACAGCCAGGTTAGGGCGCCGGCACAGTGGCGCAATCCAGAAATCAATCTCCCCCGCTCCCTTCCCGATTTCCTGCTTTCTTCATTGTGAAAACGGCAGTAACTTACCAAACTCTGATCAACAACAACACTACCTTATGACTGATAACACGAAAACCCTGGCGGTGATGGAACCACGCTCGAAGCCGGATCTGGATCTGATGATCCGGGAACTGCGGGACGCGATTAATGCGGCTAATGCTCTCGGTGTCTTCGAGAAGCTGGAGACTTGCCATATGACGAAGCGATGCCTGTGGGCGAACCAGCGGGCGGACGGCCGCTACGGTGCGCCGGCGAAGGATACGAAGAATCTCTACTGGTGGCAGGGTGCGCCGGAGACGCGGCGGCACAAGGCTGATGAGATCGTGCTGGAGCGGGCTGGGATCCGGGCGCTGGTGCTGCACCGGGGGCAGGTGTCGGTGACGCCGAGCCTGCGGTCGAGGTCGGTGGGAGAGATGGGGCTGCCGGATGAGGCGAATGTGGATGCCTGGCAGATTGTGCTGGATTACTACCGTAAGCTGACGCAGCGCAAGACGACCTATGCGTGGCGGCTGCACTCGACGACGGTGGAGGAGTTCGGCTACTCGATCATGCACACGGCGTGGGTGAACCGGTGGCGGGATGCGAAGCGGACGCTGAGCCTGGAGCAGTTGCTGGAGTTGATCGCGGGCCGGGAGCGGGATGGGCTGCTGCAGGAATTTGCGGCGGGTGGCGTGGTGCTGCCGGACAGCGGGCAATTGGCGCCGGAGATCGTGATGCAGATTCAGGAGCGGGCGCAGATGACGGTGGACTTGCTGCTGGCGGCTGCCGGCTCTGCGGATGCGGTGCAGTATTTGATCGAGACGGTGGATCCGGATATGAACCCGGCGGAGGCGAGGATCGTGCTGCGGGAACTGGCTGCTGGGAAGGCTGCGACTTACTATGCGCCGGAGGATGCTGGCGGTATCCCGGTGCCGATGGCGCTGGTGCCGTGGGTGAATGTGATTCATCCGGCCTCGCTGACGGGTGACGGTGATGCGGCGTGGTTTGCCATTCCGGAATGGATGGACCGGGCGGAACTTGAGAACCGGGCTGCGGCGGAGGGGTGGGATGAGGCTTTCGTGAAGAAAGTTCTGGAGCATCCGAACAAGATGATGCCGGAACTGCTGAGCATCAGTCTGGCGAATGCACACTCATGGGTGCTCTGTGGAGCTGGCATCGGACTTCAAATCGACCAGAACAATGCGAATGACCAGTCACCGCTTTACAACGTCACGCATGTGTGGCGCGAGGCGGTGAGTGCTGCCGGCCGCAAGATGATCTACCGAACCGTGATGAATCCGCTGGTGACGGATGTGTGCGGGCTGCACGAGTGCACGAAGCTGAAGGCGCTGCCGTTCAATGTGGATACGTCGGAGCCGGTGAACAATGCGATGCTGGCCCGCGGTGTGGGGGAGGTGGTGGTGGCGCCGCAGAACCATATCATGGACTTGATGGACGGTGAGGGTGCGCGGGCGCAGTTGGGCAGTAATCCGCCGCTGCAACGGGGGGCGGATCAGCATGTGCCGGTGCGTCCTGGGATGCAGATTCACACGCGGACGGTGGGGACGCGGGGGGTGAATGAGTTTCTGCAAACGCCGAGGGTGGATGAGGGTGCGCTGAAGCTGATCGAGATTCACGAGCGCAATGTGGATTTGCGCTATTTCCGCGGTGAGTTTTCGGACCCGGACACGAAGGCGCAGCAGAAGGAGCTGCTGGCGTATGAGGCGATGGATTCGCTGGCGGCATTCTGGCGGCTGACGTGGGCGGTGATCCAGGCGAATCTGGACGAACTCCGGCTGGAGCGGATCGCGGGACGGGATGTGCATGTGAGCATCACGGGGGAGGAACTGCAGGGGGAGAGCGAGATCGATGTGGGATTCAATGTGTCCGGGCTGAACGGTGATTCATCGGACAAGTGGATGACGGTGCTGGAGAAGTTGCTGGCGTTCGACAACGGGGAGCTGGACCGGGGCGCGATCCTGATGGACCTGGCGATGATGATGAATCCTGCGATGGCGAAGCGGCTGATCATTCCTGGGGATGTGGCGGCCGGGAAGGTGGCGGACGATCAGGAGACGCGGATCGCGAAGATCATGGCGGGTGTGCCGGTGCGCTATCCGCAGCGGCAGACGAATCCGCAGTTGCGTGGGAAGATTCAGCAGAACTGGGAGCAGACTCCCGGGAACATTCCCCGAGCGCTGCAGGATGAAACGGTGGCGACGATGATGCAGAAGGAGAAGGAATACCTGAAGGATCAGGAAGTGCAGTATCAGGATAATCCCATCGTGGGTAGGACGCTTGCGAAGCCGAATGTGTGAGGTGGGTTTCTTGGTTCCTGGTCTTTTGGTTCTTGGTTGAAGAACCGGTGGGGCCCGCTGCGTCGGCGCCCTAACCTGCTGCTCACGATGGGGGCAAGCTGCACAATTTCAGAATTTGGGCGCCGGCACAGCAGCACCCTACCGAGAATTCCCGCATTCTCACGAATGCGGCTACGAACATCTGAATTTCACATCAACAACCAAACCAACAACATGGCTACTAACCAAATGACACCAGAGGGACGGCAGGCGCTCTCGGAGAAGACGAAGGCACGATGGGCGGCACGGAGGAAGGCTAAAGAAGACGCGGAGACGCGGAGACGCGGAGACGCTGAGACTGAGGAAGACGCGGAGACGCGGAGACGCGGAGACGCGCAGACGGTGCGGATCTCGCTGCCTCCAGCACCTTCGGTGAAGCAGGAGGATGAGATTCACCCGGTGACGCGGTGCACGGGCTGCGGGTGGGAGGTGCATAATCTGTCCTGGCGGGAGGCGATCACGAAGCATCCGGAGGTGCGACCCTGGTGCACGAGGGTTTGCCTGGTGCATCCCTCGAAGCAGTTTCTGAAGGCGGAGGCGCTGAAACAAATGGCCCGGACGGGTAAACGGAGGACGGTGTGATGGCGCTGTTCTCCGGCAACAAGACGGTGCGGGTGGTGGGATCGGATGCCTTCGGTCCACAGATGACTCTGGAGGAGGTGCAGGCGGCGTTCGTGCGGGGGGCGGAGAATCCGGCGCTGCGGGCGCTGGGACAAATCTGCATGGCGATGCGGGAGGACGGGGTGGGTGATGCGACGGTGGCTCTTTCGCAGGATAAGCCGATGGAGGGTGCGATGCACGCGGGCGGGGCGAATGCATGCGCGGTGCTGGCGCAGTTGATCACGGATCTGTCCGGGGGACGAATGGGGGATGAGGTGAAGAAATGGTTCAAGTCCTGAGAGGGTGAGTTAGGAAAGCTGGAAGAGTTATGCGGGCGGTGGCTTTCGGGCTGCCGCCCGTTTTGCGTTCTTGGGCACGGAGTGACGGCTGGAAGCCGTAACTCCGTGCTTCTTGGTCTTTGGAAAAGTAACTTCGCCTAACTTTTATATCCATGGTTTTTGCGGTGTGGTTAGGCGGTATTCGTTTGTTATGATGGGTATGGTTGTGGGATGATGGCGCCACTTAGCCGGGATGACATCCGGCAAGGAGCACGTCAAAACCTATGCCGAAATCATCGAATCCCAGCAGTTCGACTGTCGCAGCGCCCGCCGTTTCCGCGGGTGCCGGGGCAGCAGCCACACCAGCGCCGATCACGCAATCCGTCTCAGAGCAGAATGCCGCAGCCGCGGCTTTCTTGGCTGATGCGCCTGCGCCGGTCACGCCAGCGGCTGAAACGCCAACACCGGAAATCGCCGCTGAGACTCCAGCGACGGATGATGCCACGCCCGGGCATGAGGCAAGTGCCGAGGCGCAGGAACCACAAAACAGCGAGACCTCAGATCTCGCGGAGCCACCGACTGATGCACCCCCGGAGTGGATCGAGCAGGTTCGTCAGAAGATCAAGGAAACGGGAGTAGTCCCGCCCTGGTTCTTCGAGCGTGCCGCGGCCACTCTCATGCATGAGTTGGAGAAGAATGCGAAGATCAGGGCGCTGGAGGCTGAGGTTTCGGAACTGAAGTCTGCCACGGATGCGAAGCCTACGGTTGTCGTGGATACTCCGGACAATGCGTTTGCGAAGCTGACGGCGGCGGACCTGCAGCAGAATGAGACCTGGTTCAACCAGAGACGCGCCTGGGCACTGAGGAACCTGACTACCGGCGGGATCGTCGGGGACAAGGAATACACGCCCACGGATGCGGCTGATATGCTGCTCGAAGCGGAGCAGGCGATCGATCTGATCAAGTCCGCGAAGTCGCTGGCGGAACAGCGGCGGACCCATTTCGAGACGGTGGCGAAGGTCGCCTATCCCGAACTGGCCATGGCGGGGACGGAGCTGCGCAAGCAGGTGGATGCCCTGAAGGCATCGAAGCCGGCCTACGCACGCTATGCGGACTCGGACACGGACCTGGCGGATATGCTGGCCGGTAGGAAGCTGCGCGAGGATCGCGCGAGGGGGATACAGTCAGTGAGCATCACGGCGAAGCCGAAGCCTGCGGCGGCCGCGATGAATGGGAAGACGGTGAGCCCGGCAGTGGGGACCGTCCCGAAGGGAGCGATCAGACCGAGCAGTGCCGCGCCGGATCTGGGAACCCTGCGGAAACAGGCGCAGGAAGGCAGCGAGAGGGCGCAAAATGCCCTGGCCGCGCTCTTCCTGGAACCAGCGGCCACTTAACCCAACCAATTACTTTTCAATCCTATGGCTATCATTTCTCAAGGAACCCAATCCACCATCAAGCCCGACGTTTTCGACGTGCTGATGGGTGGTGACATGTCGTGGGATCCGTCCGCGACTCCCCTGTTCTCCACGCTTCGCAAGGGGCCGGATTCGGAGAACGCCGTGCTGTTCCAGTTTCCCTATGATCTGCCGGACTCTCCGGTGGCGACGGGATCGGCGGAAGGCGGGCGCTACGCCGCGAACGGCACCACGACCTACGGGGCGCGGGCGCTGCTCTACGGGCGCATGCACCACCGGAAGGAGTTCTTCGGCGTGGGTGAAGTAGCGCAGGGGAATGAGACCTATGCGACGAACGGGGCGGATGAGTTCACTTACCAGATGCGGCGCGCGCTGCGAAAGCTGGTGAAGAGCATCGAATACATCACGGTGGGCTCGCAGGAATCGCAGGCCGGGGATGGAAGCACGACCTTTGTCACACGCGGTCTGGGCAACTGGATCGTGGATACGACGGGGATCGCCACGCAGACGGACACGGCCACGGCCGTCTCCGCCAGCTATCGCCCGAGCAATTCGGCGGTGCTGATCCAGACGGTCACGAGCAACGACTATCCGCTGACGGAAGCAACCGTGAACGGGGTCTTCAACGTGCAGTATGGGGTGCTGAAGGACAAGCTGGACTACGACGTGCATTGCAGCGCGACCTTCAAGACGAAGGTTTCCGCGTGGGGACAGACAACCACGCTGACCGCCAGCACCACGCAGGCTATCCGCCAGTTCAACCAGGATGCGTCCAGCAAGACGATCATCGCAACCGTTGACGAGTGGATCGGTGACGCCGGGAAGGCCAGGTTCCACCTGCATCCGTGGGTTGGCGCGAGCGGAGACCTTGTGGAGGCGGAGTTCCTGGACTACCGCTTCTGCCAGTATCGCGTGCGCAAGCAGCCTGCGGCGCGGCGCCTGCCGGATTCCGGTGGCGGTCCCGAGGGTGTGGCCGAGTTCACGCTGGGTGTGCAGTGCATGCCCAAGTATCTCGCGAAGATCTCAGTGGATACCCTGTTGACCTAATCGGCTGATGGACGCCATCACACACTCGCTGTTGGAGGGTGTTCGGCACAGGCTGAACACCCTCCCCATCGGGAGCAACGAGGCGAGGGCGGTTGTTTCCGCCATCAATGGCGACCTGACCGAACTGACAACGCACCTGCAAACCCTGCAAACCGACCTTCCTGCCGTGATCGAGCCGCAACCGGAAACGACCACCACCACATCTTCGGAGACTGTGGTTGTCCATTCTGATCTCGGAGCGGCATCGCATGAAGGTGGGCGCAGACCCAAGCGAAGGAAACGCTGATGCACCTGGCGCTCGAAAAGCACGATGAAACCTATGATGAACTGGTCGATCTTGTCGGCCCATCAGCGGCGAGGCGTGTGTTCGAGGACTTCAAGAAGGGCAGGAACCTCCGGCTCGCGGCCGCACTCAGGGAGCAGACGGAAGTCGGCCGGCAGAACTCGAAAATGGAACACCGCAGCGTTGACGGCATCGGCCAGGTGCAACGCAGATACGGTCCCAAACTCAGACACGCAATCACTGAACTCTACGGAGCCGACGCATTGAAGGACGACAAATTCATGGACGGACTCAACCGCGACAATCCGAACTTCAACTTCAAACCAACTTACAAGGGCAAAACAACAATCATCAAGTCAATCTGAACTGAGCAGGCTGCAAGCCTGCGGAACGGCAGATTCCAAATCTGCGCTACTACAAACCAAACCACAAAACCAAATTTATGTTGCAATCAACCACACTTGAAGAACTTCCGGTCGAAACCTCGAAAGCCTTTGTCCTCACCGCCGCGCGAACCGTTTCTGCGGCTGAAACTGGCGCGACTTTCTACCTCAGCCTCGCCGGCGGATTCACCGTCACGCTGCCCGCTGCGGCGCTGGGACTCCAATACACCTTCATCGTCAAGACCGCCCCGACGACCGCCTACATCGTGGCGGCGGCAACGGCTGACACGATGGGAGGCAGCATTGTCACTTCCGCAACCGGCGCAGCCGACACCGAAGCCGACATCACTGGGGACCAGTTCAACTTCGTTGCTTCGACGGCCGTCGTTGGCGACCGGATCACGCTCAATTCCGACGGAACCGGCTGGTATGGCTATGGCGTCTGCTCGGTTGCTGGCGGGATCACCATCACCGGCTAATCTTCAATGCGGGTGCTACTTGTAGCTTAAATGGTTCGCCCATCCCGCGCCTTCCATCTGACGTATGGCCGGGACAGTCACATACAATCAGCTTCTTATCGAGCTTTCCAATGCCGCTGGCCTTAACTGGACAGCGGCGGCTGGAACCCAGACTGTCCCCGATCTTCTCAGCTACAAGTTCGTCAACTACCTGAACCGCGCCCTGCGCTGGATCTGGAAAACTGACGACCCCTACTTTGCATGGCCGGCGTCTGTCACAAGCAGCGCCAACATCACCATCACCAGCGGGGTCATCACATGGGCTGCGGTCAGTTCGTCCGACTGGGTATCCTTCTGGAACTCTGATCCGAGCGTGTATCCCGGGACGGCCAGCCCGCCCTACAGCACGGTGCTGCCGGTGCCGGTCACCTGGGACGGGGTGCAGTTCCGCACGCAGTCGTCCAGCGTGACCAGTCCGTGCTTTGCCTATTGGCGTTCAGCCTGTCCGGCGGGGACATGGGTGACCGGATACAGCCCAGCCAGTTACGCCACCCCGACCATCCCCGAGGAGTTCGTGGATCCGGTTGTGAACTTCGCGCTGGCGGAATACTTCCGGTCCATCGCATCCGGTGACCGGATGGCGGACGCGCGGCGCCAGGCGCAGGAATGGAAGGAGGGCCGCGTGTGCGCGATCCTGAACTCCGACACCCAGCACCAGCCCTGGAAGGGCAATGTGAACGTCATTCTCTAACCACACAACCATCATGCCACAAACCATAATCAGAACGGCTCCAGACCCTCGCGGGAACACATGGGCCACTCCGAACGGAAACGAATACGAGACTGTCGCGGCCTCTCAGACGGCGCAGGTTCTTGGAGTCACTGGAGCAAAGGGCGACTACATAGCGGGTCTTCTTGTCATTCCGGCCACCACATCACCGGGGAATGTGCTGCTTCTGGACAACGCGACTTCGATCACGGTGTTCACTGGAGGGGCGTCCAGCGTGTCAAACCTCGTTCCGTTCATGATTCCTCTGGGGCTTTTCAGCGTCAGCGGGGCATGGAAAGTCACAACCGGAGCCAATGTGTCGATTGTCGCAATCGGGAATTTCACGGCATAACCACAATCTAGGACAGTAAATGATACCGTCCCATGAAATGCTTTTCCTAGTAAACAGAATGCAGTCAGTGAATGCAGCTGTATGTGTAAGCACTCTGCCGGAAATCACGACGGTTGATTTCACCGGACTGACCGCCGTGAACTTTGTGACTGGAGTGGCTGGAAAGTATGTTCTGATTTCACGGGCTGGCGGCGACAGGGCGTGTTTCTGGTTCAAGGTTGACACCGTTGAAACCGAACCCGTTGTTGGCGGGGTTTCTCATTATTATGCCGTTGATGTTGCTGGAAGCGACACGGAAAATGTTCTAGCCACCGATTTGAGGACATCAATCAACTCAGCCTTGGGATGGTTTGCGACCTCATCCGGGGCTGTTGTAACGGTGACAGATAATATCGGAGGAACACGAACAGACTCAAGCGCAGGAAATAGCGGGACAACCGTGACGGTAACTCAGCAAGGATCATAAATCATGAACTTTCTTTTCCTATTTCGCTACTACCTCTGCGGCAATCAGGCTGTTTTTGGAGCAGGAGGCGGCGATTCGACCCCCGGTGGCGCTTCTGATGTCTGGCTGATGGAAGACGGGACAAGTGCCTGGCTTATGGAAGACGGGACATCATTTTGGCTTATCGAATCTTAACTACTCAATTTTATGGCAGACACAGCAGTTGGTTCAATGACGGCACTGGCCGGGTCCGCAATGGCTACCGGTGATCTGGTGCCGGTGATCGACATTTCCGCGAGCGGGGCGGCTAAGAACAAGAGCATGACGCGGGCGGCGCTGCATGAGGGGCTGCTGGGTGAGATTGACGTTGCGGGAGCCGCAACCGGAGGGGCAGGGACTTCTGGAAGTCCTTGGACGGGATGGGATACGGCGATCACTTGGGCGGGGTGGACGCGCTACAATTTCAGGAGTGGATATTTTTCATACACTGACAGCCCTAATTTTGCTCTCAAGGGAATTCAACTCATCGGCGGGGCTGGGACGATCATCAAGCACACGGGAACGGGTGTCGGTTTCAACATGGACGCGGGCTCAACTCCCGGTGGAACGTGGATTCAGAATGTGCTGGTTGAAAACTTGATTCTGCTTGGCAACAGCAACACGACGAATGCTTTCTTCCTTCGTGGAATTCGTGATGGGGCTTTTAACAATCTCTCGGTGCGCGGCTGCAACACTGCCGGGATCTGGACTGAGGCTTGCGTGACCAACATCCTCTGGAATTTCCGCTGCACTCACCATGAGCCCGACCAAGGCGGGACGTTCGTGGTCACTCCGAAGAACGGCATCGTCACGACGGGGCGCGGGGCGGACTACTCAACTACCTGGACGATCATTAATCCGGTAGTCGAAGGAGTGAGCGAGGAAGGAATCTGGTTCAAGAGCGACAGTTACGGGAACACGATCATCAACGGAACAAGCGAAGGTAACACGCACGCGACCAAGGCGAGCGTGAGACTCACCGGTCGATACAACGTAGTGCTCAATCTTGACAGCGAGGCTAACACGTCAGGACTCGATTTCCTGATTGACGGGAGCAACAACGAGATTCGAGGATGCACGTCAACAGGACTGATTACTGTATATGGTGGAACGTGCATCGTCGGCATAGGCCAATATCAGGATATCACGAACTCTGGGTATCTTAACTTGTTTGAATTTACAAACATCAACGGGACGTTCACCGACAACGGGACCAACACGAAATATCTTAACGCAAAGGGGGATGATTTGCGCTCGCAGATGGGAGCAATCTGTCCAGAACCGTCTCTAATCACAATCTCGGGCGGGAATCTTGCGACTAATGTTGCTACTGGGAATTTCTTCGTGGCAACTGGTGACGCGAACTACACATTCACAAATCCAACAAATTCAGGCACGGGCGGATTTAACGCAAAATCCTATCAGCCTATAACATGGAGAATAAACCAGACCGCAGGGAGAACCGTCGCATTCGGGACGGATTGGCGGTTCAACGTCAGGAATCTAGCATCCGCCGATCTCATCACGTTCCTAGCCAGTTACACCGGGATGTGGTATTTCACAGCCGTTTGCAACGCAGCAGACGCCAAGTGGGACATCACTGATGTATTCATCGTCGGACTTGGCAACAAACTGCTCGGAGCGACGACCTTTACGGGGCAGGTTCTCGCGCCAGATGGCAGCGGCTCGGCTCCGGGGCTTTCCTTTGCATCAGGAACCGGAACAGGCTTTTATCGCATCGGAACAAAAAACATCGGCGTTAATGGAGACTTATTCCGCGTCCATGAAACCGGCATGAATTTCGGAGGATCCCTTGCAATCAACTGGTATACCGGCGGTGCGTTCGCCGCGGTGTCATCGACGCTCTGCCGCAAGGCAAACAGCGTGCTTGCCATCTATGATGAGGGGGCGAATACAGCGCAAGAGTTCCGCGTCTATGGCGATGCTACAAAATATGCGAGCCTGTCCCACAACGGAACGAACGCGTTGCTGAATGCGTCTTCTGGAAGCCT
>OFQY01000787.1_pt1 | contig 11138 bp, 27 predicted proteins | sample 1542991 | NCBI WGS metagenome assembly OFQY01 (sample SAMN07774224, study PRJEB24372) | wastewater metagenome | isolation source: Exp Tend VB 10WW | collected 2016-02
GCATCGTGAAGTCTTATTATGTTTACTTTGCCAACACCTGTAGCCATATTTTCATCAAAAGAAATATTGAATACATTGCTCTTGTCATATAACAACATTGCATTTTTGTAAAGTATCCAATCTACGAATTTCAGTTTCTCAGTCATTTTTTACCTCCGTAGTCCTTGTTTTATCAATTATTATTTCATCTTTATCATTAAAACAATGGTTTAATCCTAACCAAATAGTACTTATAAATGTGCCATTAGGAAGTTGACTTTGCTTAATAACTTTATATTTATAATCTTCAAATAATTTTACCCACTTTTCAAGACTAATTGCCTTTCCTTGTTTGTCGTAATAACGTGATTTATTTAAGGGCATATTTTTATAAGTTACCTATTATGCTATTTATTTTAGTATATAAATACTTTAATTGAAAATTAGTAGCTATTTCATATCCACAATCTGATTCAAACCAGATATTTTGTCTTTTTGCTCGGTTCACAATATCTTTTTTAGCTTTTTCTATTTTATCTAAATAGTAGTTAATTTCCAATTTTTCCCTCCCCGTCATACTATTTACTATTAATTAATATTTCTACATGCTCCTCAGCTCTGTGAGCTACTTTGATTTGTTCGACGTTCAAATTAATGTATTTTGGAGAATCATCAATTATCACCCCTACTCCCCCATTTACTTTTAAAGCGTCCAATATCGGTTTTACGGCGTTGAAACTTCCATCTTTATCGAAGTATCGGGTGGTATATATATTAATCGTTATAGAGGCATTTTTAAGCGGTAATTTCCACAATTTAGACCGCTGTAACATGAACTGGGCCCACACTTCTTCTTTCCATGCTTTTGTCCATTGTGCTTTTTCTCCCCAATGCATACTGGAATGGTTTGACATATTGAGTGGCACTCTACGACATTTTATCACTCTTTTACCTATACAAACCTGTCCTAATACTAGTTTTATCCCTCCTTGCATATGTTTATCCAAATAATTCAAACATTCTTTGTGCGATATTGTGCTTATATGCACTATACATATCACTTTTTTTAGTTTTTAAAGCATCGCCTATTTTCTGTAAATTTTTTATACCTTCTGGTGTCGTAACAGCTTTTTTAAGTTTTTCTTCGTAATTTTCATCAAAAAGATATAGCACATGTTTATCACCAAGGCTTTTAGACATTTTTTTGGTAGGGTCAACTAAACTCATTATTCGCGGAGTTTCGCTTAACACATACTTGTACTCTTTTTGTATTCCCATTCTTTTGGCTAATGTATTAGTTAATTCAAGGTGTTGCAGCTGGTCTTCACCAACAATTACATAGTCTGAATTTAACAAAATGATATCAGCGGCCATTAAAACGGGGTAAGTAAATAATCCAACATTGGGTAATTTTTCTTTTTTGTCTTTGTATTGAGTCATGCGTTCTAAATCAGACATTTTTGTTTTACATAAAAGTGTCCAAAATAATTTAAGATGTTCTTTGTGTTGTTCTACAATATTTTTAGCTCCCAATTTTTTAAGTTCTATTTTTAATTGTGTAGGTAATATTAGCCCGTTAGTTTCTGCGTGATAATTGGCTATTAGAAATATGACTTCATTGCCTTCTGCTTGTAACTCTAAAGCTTTTTTAATACAGCCAAGGTAATTACCTATATGTAACTTACCCGTAGGTTGTATACCGATTAAATATTTGTTCCCTCCTTGCATATTTACTCCTTAATTTTAGTTAAACACCTACTTTTGATAATAACCTTAGTTTAATTTTATCTAATATTAGCCAAAATAATATAGTATTGTTTTTTATTATCAGCTACTAAGATAATATTTATATCACTTTTTTAACTGAATAACCTCTAGGATCAGATACTTCTACATTGTTAGGTGGGTTAATAATGATTCCTGCTTCTTTGAGGATATATTCTAGTTTTTGAATTCTATTTAAAAGATAAGTAAAATTGTTAGGTGCTTTTGATTCTAAGTAAGTTACTTTATCACTTAGAGTATCTATTCTTTGTCTTTGAAAAATTCCTAATAAAATCCAAAAGATTACATTTCCAAATGAAAAAACTAAAATTAAGTCTTGCATACTATTTATTATTTAAAAATGATTCTAAAGCGGTAAAACAAGGTTGGCAAAGTTGTTTTATGGGCATTCCATCCCAAAAACATGTGCGAGGATTTCCACTAGATATAAATCTAATTGTAGCTGCTTTAATAACTTCTTTTATCTCTTTCTCACATCGATCACAAAATGTTTTGGTCATATGGTTAAAGGTTAAATATATACTTCTCCAGTACCAGCGCAGTAAGAACACCTTAAGTATCCTTGACTACCAGTACCAGCGCATTTTGGACAAAGTTTTTTCATACGGTTAGTTTTCATAAATATTATTATTTTTATAACAACCTTTCGTGTCCCAATCGTTAAATCCTTTTTGGTGACAAAAATGGGTAGCCCTTAGTGCGATCGAAGCTACACCAATCGCAAACCCAAATAAAATTCCTAGGAAAATTTTCATATTTTAAAATTATTAATAAAGTAAGGCGGTTTTAGGGTTGCCGCTCCCTCCCTATTCGTAGTAATCGTGAAAACACTCATCGCTTATCCACTCGGGTGCTATCATCCTCTCCAGTGCTCGTATAAGAGCATGTAAGTATCTCATCAACTTGCTCCATCAGGTGATAAGGTGGGTCTTCCTTGCATATTCATAAGTGCCTCGGGAGTAGGATCATTCTGGCCAAGGATATAATCATCACCAAAAAAATTAGGGCTAAAGAACAACGATTGATTATCTGCTCGGGGGTCGGGGGTATTTCTATCCAGTCCCTCATCGGCAAATTCTGGTGTGCTCGTACTAGTTCCTGCATCTCTCTCCATCTGATTGCCTCCTTGAGAAGTTTCAAGAACTCCTCTTGTGTGACGGTCTGGTCAATCGAACTGTGACAAACTGTGCAAAAAGAAAATACATCGACTGTTATTCCTAGTTCACGGTATGGCGGGTGATCTTTCGCCTCGTAAGGGACAATGTAATACCGAAAAAACTTTTCTTCTTTGCAACCTTTGCAATATGCTTTGTGTCTTGGCATTTGTTCCTCCTAAAGAGCCTTGTGGGTAGACTAGGATTCGAACCTAGGAAGTACTAGACAGCTGATTTACAGTCAGCCCCGTTTGACCGCTTCGGTATCTACCCTAAATTACTTGTTAATTATTAAAGGAATATTTTAAATTATCTGCATATTCCTCATGTACCATTGGGTTTTTATCACAGTTTTCATGTCCCTTATCTTTAATTTCACCATCACATTCACAAATACACTGATCATCTTCCATTGCTATTTCATATAATTCTTCTGGCGTTTTATTTTTTATATAATCTCTTACATATTCACCGCAAGACGTTAGCCAACCAAATCGAGCTGATGTTCCCCATTCAATTACACGACCTTTATTAAAAGCATTTATAAGCAACCAGGTAATAGTATCTCCCAATTCTTTTTCAAGTTTTTCATAATTATAACTCCTATCTCTTTCTAAAGAGTTAAAAAATACTTTTACTACTTTTAGTATAGGAAGTTCACCAGATCCATATCCTGCCCCAAATATTCTTGATTCCCATTGTTGAAATTGTTGTTTTTCTTCCATACTTTTTTTATTAATTATTAATTTTTAATCTCTTCCTTAAGCTAAGCTGCTAGAATGTAACGAGGTGTAGTGTCATGCTACATCAGATTGAAATGGCTGCTGAACCAGCACTATCCTTGCAATGTTGTTACTCGTATATTTATTGAAACAGCTCAGCTTGAGAAAGATATTATTTAACATTTCAAAAAACACTATTTAACAACTTTGACTTTATTTTGGCTAATTTAAGCTATTATTTTGATCGGTAAAATTTGAATTATTTAACAAGTAAAAAATTATTATTTACCTCTCAAACTCCCAACCAATAGCTACGGATGAATTCCGTGAGAGGTGTTAACCTACTATTGTGTGGGGGTATGGGAGTTAGTCTTATATAACTTTCGTAATAAATTTTAGATTTTCATCGATTCCAATAATGGCAGTTTCGCCAGATTCGCAACTTTCAGCTGTTAACCATAATGGTTTATAGTCTTCAATTTGAAAATTACCACCCTTATACCCTACAAAATAAAGTCCTTTGATTTCTTTTAAGATTTTGGCTAGTTCGTTTGCGTTTCGTGGTAACTTATCGAATTCAACAACATTTTTTTCATGCCAAACATCATACTTTTCTTGCCAATTTTCCAAATCATAATCATTAAACTCGCTTTTTTCAGCATGCAACCCTTTTTCTTTTGTAAAGATGGCAATCTCTACATAAGAGCCTCGCCAAGAACCTATACCCTTAAATCTTTTATCAACAACGGCATTTTTTGGTGCTTTCTCTAAAGCTTTTATCAGTTCACCAAATGTTAAGTGGTAATGACTTTTTGTTCTTGCTTGTGCCTCATTTAATAAATCAACTGTTTTTTGCAAATTCATATATTTTTACTCTAATATTTTTTTAATTTCTTTCTCTACATCATCACTGAATGGAGAGTTACTATTGGCATTTATACGGTCTACATACTCGGCTAGTTTTGCTATGGCTTCCGATTGTTTATCGATAACTATTTGTTGTCTGTTAACTTCATCAAATAATTCTTTTAATTTGTCTGTTATTAAACCTACTGTAATTAAAAGCCTTTCTGCTTGATTCATATGTTATTTTCCTTAATCCATTTTAAAAATTCTTGAAAGTGTCTTTGGCTTATTTGCCCTGTTTCTTGACACCCATCTATATCAAATATAAATTTTTCATATGCCCCATCTTCACAAAGTTCTTTAACTCTTTTGTGTTGTTCTTTATACCATTTTTTCCACTGATGAGAATCTAGAATTGTCTGGTAAAAAGTACTATGTTGATCGCAATTTTCTTTTGAACATTTCATATTAAATTAAGTAAGAGGGTGACAAGTCTTGAACTTGTATCTTCCAGAGATACTTCTGGACGTGTTACGGTTACTACTACACCCTCATGAATTATGAGTGCATTATTTTTATATAAGCTTGCACAGCTTCTTCTTCAGTTTGGAATACATTATTATTTTTAAGACGAAAATCATCCGATCTGTCATCATCCCAATGTGTATAATTAACATGCGCAAAATCATCAATGTAAAAATATTTTTCTCTACATACTGGCATCCACTTAGTTGAAATTTTTGGCTCACAGTCTGGGCTTAAAACATCTATAATTTCATTAATTTTCTTAGCAAGAATTTTTAAGGATTTTTCAGTGTCGTCTCCTTTTGACTCAAGTGATTTGTTGGTCACAAACGTGTAATAATGGTATTTTGTTCGTATTTGTTCAAGGTTTATTTTTTCCATAGAGTTAATTAAGTTTTTTAATAATTTGATCTTCTGCACAAGATTTTTTTTCATCTCTATAAACCCAACCTGTCCAATGTGGACCAAGTTCTGTTATAGCCCAACTATCAGTGAAGTATGTTATTTCTTTAATTTTTAAAACAAATATACTTATTTCAGTTGGAGCATTAGACCATTCTTTTACTCGTTTTACTAACACTTCATCATTAACATGGTATTTTGGATCAGGAATTTGTTTTTCGTTCATATTTTATGTATTTCTTTAAACCAACTATTAAAATTTTTAATTTGTTTCTTTACATAAATTGCATTTTCATTTTTATCAAATAGCAATGTGTTTTTATTGGCTAATAATGATGGTTGATAATCTAACCCTAAAGTAAATATTTCTCCTTTTAAATGTGTTGGTGTGTCTTTTAAAAGTTTAAAATATTTCATATTTTATGTTTTATGTTGATTTTTCTCTATTCTATCTATAGTTTCAATGATTTCTTCTATTGACGTTTTAGTTATATCAATTTTATGTTTTATCTCTGCCACTAAGCAGAATATAAATGTTAGTAGTAAACCAACTTGTAAAATGATAAAGGCGTTACGTTCGTGGGTGGTCATAAAACTTTTAGTGAATATGTTTGGTGAGTAAGTTGAGATCTTTTTTGCTTAATCCTTTCCACTTTCCAGCTAAGGCAAACATGACCAATAGTTGCTGTGCGCAATTTTCAATAAATTTATGATCTGGATGTTTTTTGATAATCTTCATCTGAACCATCATTTCTGCTGTTGCATGCAAAATTTCGTGAATTAGAGTTGAATCTTGATAACGTTTAGGAATTTTGGAATTGATAGCTAACTCGCCTGTTTTTAAATCAAAATATCCTTTCTTTTTTCCTAGTGGTTTATAAACCAATTTGACACCAACTTTTTCTAGTCCATTTTTATTTTTCATAAAATTTCTCCTGGAAGTGGAATTATTAAATTAAGAAAACTTGCGGCCCACATTCTTATCTTTGCTAAATAGTCTAAAAATTCTACAGTCGATAGCTCGTTAGTTGCAAGCTGTATACGTCGTAAATATCAATGGAAAACTGATGATTTTTACTCCCAATTGAACATTGTAAAGTCCATCAAATTCCCACAAGCAACTTTTAGGAACGACCTACCTCAAATTCTGCCTTCCTTGACTACCCCTCCAAATAATACTATACTGGTAATAGACGTAAATCCTATAGGGAGCTCGAAAGAGTAAGTGGCGTATTCCGTCACCGAACTGTAGGTAGTTGCAAAAACATCCCGTGGGGTGTTTTTCGTTATATGTTTATAAGCTAAAATCAGCCAAAATACTCACTTTATTGCCAAAATTAGAGATAGGAACTAGACTATCCCTGCTAACTAATTTTTCTATAGCGGTGCTTTTCGTGATTGGGATTTTGTCTCCACCAACTCTTAAAAACATTCTTTTTATTTCTTGGTGAACATCATCAGGACTAGCGCCCGTTTCATCTGCGATCATTTGGATCACTATTCCCCAGTAATATTTATTTAAAGGACTAGTACGGTGTTTTATTGGTGGCTTCACCGTGAGTTCTACTTCACCAGACAAGCATTGTAGCCAAGTAACGAACTTATCACGTGATATAAGTTTTAAAACACCATTTTTTACTATTCCTTTATGTATTGGAACGACTTTTGTTGGCATATTCCCCTCCAAATTAAACTTTTAATTCTATATCGCTTTCTACTTCATTACCCCATACATCCCAGCCTGGTGTTTTTTCTCGGGCAAAGAGTTCGATACGGGGCAGATCACCCATTAGTTGAACTATACGACTGCGTACTTCATCTGGTTTTTGACTATGTTTCTTTGTTCTTACTGCTTCAACCAATTGTCTTACTTTTCTACTTTTTAAGAATTTTGACATTTTCCCTTTTGTCGCTAATAAACACATCTCAACATTTTTCATTGTCCATTGACCCATAAAACACACCTGTTTTCCACTTCTTTCTTTTTTCGACCAATAAAATGCGACTGTTTTATATTTAAAACCCCACGCTTTTATTACTTCCAAACAATCTGGCAAATGAGCGTCAGTTGACCAAATAAATAATATAGAATTTTCATCAACTAATTCTTTTATTGGTAAAGAACAAATCTCTTTAATTTTCATCACTGAAAAGTGTTTGGTAATAGGAACGTGATGGTTTTCTTTTCTAGAACTGTACATCCTATTTCCGAAACTCCACGGCGGATCAGCGTAAATTATTTGATATTTTTTGTTTCCCTCCATACTTACTTTAATTACATTTTTACAAATTTCTTATTTTAAGAGCTCAGAATTCTGATAAATATTTCCAATTATTTCTTCTTCTCCTGTCCAGGCATATCCTCTCCCATTATTTCGCGCAAGACCATCTAAATTAAATCCAGGCATTCCTCCACCGTAAGTACCACCGTTATCTTCAAACCATTTAACTTCATGCGGACAACCTTTGGTACAAGTGACAATGTACCCACTATAAACATCTCCACCATTTTTATCTTTAAATCCTATATCTTCCAAATACTCAACTTCTGATGTATCAATACCCTCAATTTTGCGTGACCCAATTGCTTCCTGCAAAGTGAAAGGATCGCCCATTGTTTTAGTTACTTTGTTCCAAGCTCTAAATTTTTTTTCTCTCATATTTTTACAAATTTCTTAGTTAATTGATTTTTCTCCTGTTGCCAGTCTTTTTTGGGGTACTTCTTTAAATCTTCTGGCTTAGCACGTAGGAGACTAACCCATCGTCCATAATCTTTAATTTCACTTGAAAACCCCTCTCCTAGGTGATGGTGGTAGCAAAGTGGAATGATTGCCCACGCTTCATCAATTTGGCGGTTTTTATAGAGCCATGAATGCTCCCAGGTTATTCTTCCACCGCAATTACCATCACGAATAATACACATTTTCATCCAAACATCATTTTCTAGGAGTTTCTTAACTCTTGGACTTATCGGTCTCATATATTTCTATTTGCATTTTTTTTCTACCAAATTTAAATGCTTCTTTTAAACTTTCATCAGTGAATATATCGAACGTATTACCAAACTTTTTTTCTACCCAATCCGCATATCTGTCTTGGCACTCGTAAGTTTTGCCATCAATCTTTATCTTTGTTCCGAGTTTTAGTTTTTTAGGACACGCAGCGGTGATATTAACAGTAGCGATTTTTCCACTAGCGGTGAGACATCCTCCGTTTTTAGGATTGTGGCAACTAGATTCAGCGGTGTAGTGTGTGACACTTGCAATGATGAAGGTGAATAGAATTAAATATTTTTTCATATTATTTTTTAAACACCAACCTCACTCCCCCACCCCACTTAAAAAAACAAATCTTATCTTTACCTTGAATTGGCTTTTTAAAGCGATTAAGCTTGATAACTGGTAGTTCTTCACCTTTGACTGATCTAAACGCTCTGGTGGCTGATTCTGCAGCAAATCCATGCTCTCTAGCGGTTTCTTCAGCTTCGATACGATCCATGATTTTACTTGCTTTAAGATCGTCTAGTAATATTGCTTTTAATGTTTCTCTGATAAGTTTTATAGTATGCATATTTCCCCCCCTTAAGAATTAATTATTTAGTTTTTTCCACATTCGCTACAAACATCTTCTGTCTTATCACACCACTCTTCAATTACTGTTTTTACTTCGTATATTGCTTTTTCTAATTCTTCCTTACTAATTTTTACATAATCTACAATTGGTTCTTTTTTTAATAAGTTTAAAACATCGTCTATTGCCTGATTATAAGTGAAAACATTACAACCACACTCTGAGTTACAACCGCCATATTTATTTATAGAAACACATAAATTTTTAGGTTTTTTTAGGTTTATTAATTCTTGCATATCAACTGTTTCTGTTTCTTCAATCATTTCTTCCATCGCCTTAATAACGGCTTTTTGTTGGGCGATAACAACATAAGCTTTTACATCTTTTTCTATAAATGACCAGTCAACAGATGCATAATGTTCAATTTCATCACTTGAATATTTACAGCGCATTGGTAAAAATAAATTTGTTTCAATATCATCTTCCCAATTATAAGTTTTTTTTAGTAAAGACGAATTTTTTAATTCTCTTTTTTTAGCTTCTTCTTTTAACCAGGAATATTCTTTGATACTGTTTAAATAATCTTTTCCTTGCAAAAATACCGTATCTCCGTCTGTGCCATAGTAATCATTAGAGCCATTAACTTCTACCACACCTTCTTCTGCTTGCTTTTCTAGCATTTGAATAGTGTTTAAAAGGTGTTGATCATCCATTTTTGATATTTCTATCTCATCACCATTTTTAGTTGTCCAAATTTTATTTTCCATATTTTTGTATTCCCCTCTCATAGCGAGAGCGGAGGTGATTATGTAGCTTCTTGGTTTACACAATTACTTAGCGCTCTCTGTGAGAGGGGGATGTTTTAGTTAATTACTTCACCACCAAACATCTTTGCTGCTTCTTCTGCTAATTTAATTTCTTTTTCGTTTTCATCTGCAAAGTCGTGTTTGTATTTTTTGACTAGTCTGTTGAATTCTAGGATTTTTGCTTTAGGGTTTATGTGTTTAGCCAAGTCTTCTTCAATGCTTGCTTTCATGCCTTGGAGCATTTGTTTTATGTGGAGTTTAGAGGACATAGTTATTTAATTTCTCTAATTAATTCAGGTTGGGTAGTAAGTTTTAAGGGTTGATCAGCAAGCATATAATCCCCTGCCCACTCAACATATGCCCCTTCGGTTGTAAAAAAGTAGATTCCTTTTCCATTTGTTCCATAGCTTCCGTCTTCGGATGGAGATGGCAATGTTCCTTCAACATAGTGTGCTCCATCTTGCATTACAATGCGTCGTGCTGCTAATTGTTCTGGATTAGTAATTTGGCTATCTACAGATGAAACTTTTCCTTTGATGGTGTAAAAAGCCATCACTTTCCCGTAGTTAATTAAGTAGATGTAGCTAACTTTATTCGGACTGTTCCACAAATTTGTTCGTTTAATAATATTTTCTCGTTCCAAGGAATATTCAAGTTTAGGTGGTGGTTGAGAAACAAGTAAACCAGCTTGGTTTAAATCAGTTAAATCTTGCTCTCTATTTGCTGTTTGAATATCTTCACATCCAGCTCCTAAGAGAATTACGCTAAAAAGAAAGAGAGGTAAAATTAAATATTTTTTCATATTATTTTAATAAATTACTTCCCATTTGAAAGGCGGTGGGAATTAAACCGTCTTGAAAAATATTGCGATTGGCCATTTTAGAACGTGCATTATAAGTTGCAATTACATCTTCTAGTTGGCTTTTTAAACCTTGTGCTACCGCATTAAGTCGGGCTGATTCGGTTTTATCTTCAAAAGTCCATTTCTCCCTTGCTCCTGCTTCAATTTTAAATTCTTCTGCTGACTTAACAGCTAATTCGTATTTACTGTTTAAAGCCTTAATATCTTCAACTTGCTGTTTAAACCATTCGTAGTTATAAATTGCATTGTTGGCGTTAATTGTTTTGTCTATCACATCATGGCCTGTTTGAATTGTGTTATCGATGATGTGAACTGGGAGCATGGCGATATAAATTAAACGTCCAAAGAATCCCAAAAAAAATAATCCGACTATTAAACCGATTGTGATTAAGAATGCTTTCATAAATTATTTAGTTAACTCTGGATAGTAATTTAAATCTATTTTGGTAAAGGGGTTATCTGGATCGACCCAAACCCCCCCACTCAT